>WOYI011243991.1_pt2 | contig 75309 bp, 69 predicted proteins | sample 6423411 | NCBI WGS metagenome assembly WOYI01 (sample SAMN13441803, study PRJNA592873) | oil field metagenome | biome: oil field; feature: oil-well bore; material: oil-contaminated soil; isolation source: oil-contaminated soil from oil-well borehole | place: Germany: Wietze | collected 2016-10-18 ...
GGGGGCGAGCGAAGCGACGGGGAATAGACCGGGGGCGAGCGAAGCGACGGGGAATAGACCGGGGGCGAGCGAAGCGACGGGGAATGGACCGGCTGGTCTATCGCGGCGGCTGCGGCGGCTCATCACATTCAGACCAGGTGTAATGCTGATCGGCGGCGGTCGCACCGCCCAGCATGAACGCCCGGTGATGACGGTTGGCCCGGCCGATGGCCGCCATCCAGGTGAACACGGTGCTGACGCGGTTACTCAGCCCGGTGAGAAACGCGATGTGGATGAAGCCCCACGCGAGCCAGCCGGCGCGCCCGGAGACGCGAATCGGGCCGACCTGCAACAGCGCATTGCCGCGGCTGATGTAGGCCGCAGAACCCAGATCCCGGTAGCGGAAGTGTTTGCGCGGCTTCCCGTCGAGGTCCCGCCGCACACAGGCCGCCACGTGTAATCCGCCCTGCATGGCGTTCTCGGCGACACCGGGCAGATCATCGCGACCGACGAGATCGCCGACCACGAAGATCTGCGAGTGACCGGGCACCGACAGGTCGGGTGCAACCGCGATGCGGCCGGAGCGGTCCGTCTCGGCCCCCAGCACCTCGGCGGCGTGGCGCGCGAACGGCACCGCCTCGACGCCGGCCGTCCACAGCACGGTCCGTGCGGCGTACTGTTCGGCAGGCCCACCGGCCTTGGGTGTCACCGTGACGCCGCCGCGGCCCACATCGGTCACATGCGCGCCCATGTGCAGTTCGACCCCCAGCGCCTGCAGCGTCTGGGTGGCCTTGTCGGCCAGGCCCGGGGCGAAACTCTTCAGGACCCGGTCGCCGCCATCGAACAGCAACACCCTGGCGTCTTCGGGTGCGATGCTGTGGAACTCGTTCGCCAGCGTCCGGGTCGCCACCTCCCGGATCTGTCCGGCGATCTCCACCCCGGTCGGCCCGCCGCCGGCAACGGCGAACGTCAGCCAGCCGTCGCGATCAGGTCCGGGCGACAACGTCTCGGCTATCTCGAACGCGGTGAACAGCCGCTGCCGAATGAACAGGGCGTCATCAAGGGTCTTCATTCCCGGCGCCCACTCCGCGAAATGTTGCTTGCCGAAGTAGGACTGCTGCATGCCTGCGGCGATCACCAGGATGTCGTAGCCCACCGTGAACGTCGTCTGGTCCGGACGCATCGCGGTCACCGTGCGCCCCTGTGGGTCCAACCGAACCGCCTCACCGAGCAGCGTGGTCACGTTGCGGTGGCGCGAAAGTTCCTCCCGCAGAGATCGACTGATGTGACCGATGCTCAGCGTGCCGGTGGCGCACTGGTAGAGCAATGGCTGGAAGAGGTGTCCGGCGGCCCGATCGAGGAGTGTGACATCCACATCGGCCCGGCCGAGCCGGCGGGCGCAGAACAGGCCGCCGAAGCCGCCGCCGATGATCAGCACCCGCGTGCGATCGTCGCTCATCGTTCCGAGAGTAGCCCCGGTACTGGTCTCGGACCCGAGTCGCAATCGTTAGCAACCCGCGATCACACCACGCCGGGCTGTTACGCGTGTGACTGCTGGGATGCATGATCAACTACCCACGACGAAAAGCAACGGCGCTTGCTTAACACGTGAAGAAAGGTGGGTTGGTTGCCGTTATGAAGTTCATCAGAAATATCCGTGGCGGATTGCTACGCAGGGCGGCGGTGGTTGCCGCTTCAGTCCTCATGCTGCCCGGGCTGATCGGCTTCGCCGGGGGTTCGGCGACCGCCGGGGCATTCTCCCGCCCAGGCCTGCCCGTCGAGTATCTCGACGTGTTCTCCCAGGCGATGAACCGCAACATCCGGGTGCAGTTCCAGGGTGGCGGGCCGCACGCGGTCTACCTGCTCGACGGTCTGCGCGCCCAGGACGACTACAGCGGCTGGGACATCAACACCGCCGCATTCGAGTACTACTACCAGTCCGGCCTGTCGACGGTCATGCCGGTCGGCGGCCAGTCCAGCTTCTACACCGACTGGTACCAGCCGTCGAAGGGCAACGGTCAGAACTACACCTACAAGTGGGAGACGTTCCTGACCCAGGAACTGCCGACCTACCTGGAGGCCGCCAAGGGCGTGTCGCGCACCGGCAATGCGGCGGTCGGCATCTCGATGGCCGGCAGCGCGGCGCTGACCTACGCGATCTACCACCCGCAGCAGTTCATCTATGCGTCAACGCTGTCGGGCTTCCTGAACCCGTCCGAGGGTTGGTGGCCGATGCTGATCGGTCTGGCCATGAACGACGCCGGCGGCTTCAATGCCGAGAGCATGTGGGGTCCGTCCTCTGACCCCGCATGGCGGCGCAACGACCCGATGGTCAACATCAATCAGTTGGTGGCCAACAACACCCGGGTCTGGATCTACTGCGGCACCGGTACCCCGTCGGACCTGGATGTCGCCGGCAACGGCGCCAACCTGATGGCCGCCCAGTTCCTGGAAGGGTTCACGCTGCGCACCAATGTTGCCTTCCGCGACAAGTTCATCGCGGCCGGTGGCACCAACGGCGTGTTCAACTTCCCGCCCAACGGCACCCACAGCTGGGGCTACTGGGGCCAGCAGCTCCAGATGATGAAGCCGGACATCCAGCGCGTGCTGGGAGCTCAAGCCGTCGCCTAGCGACGAAATATCCACCAAAACCAAGGGAGCCTGCCGTACCCCCCGAACGGCAGGCTCCCTGCTTTTGTGTGTTCGGGGCCAATTTTGTTCAGCGGGGCCTACTTTCGGTACGGATCATCGTCCAGTAGCACCGTTTTGGTCTCCAGGTACGCATGCAGCCCTTCCCGACCGCCCTCCCGCCCGATACCTGATTGCTTGAAACCGCCGAAGGCGACGCTCATGTCGAAACGGGTGCCGTTGTGTCCGACGGTGCCGGAACGGAGCCGGCCTGCTACCTGCCGGGCCCTCGCAGCGTCCGGTGTGAACACCGCCGCGTTGAGCCCATAGATCGTGTCGTTGGCGATATCGACGGCATGCTCGTCATTGTCGGCCGGGATGACGCACAGGACCGGTCCGAAGATCTCTTCCTGGGCGATGACGTGCTTGTTGTCCACTCCGGCGAACACCGTCGGCTCCACGTAGAAGCCGCGCCGAAGTGCCTTGGGACGACCGCCGCCGGTCACCAGCGTCGCGCCCTCCTCGACACCCCTGGCGATGTAGTGCTCGACCCTGTCACGCTGACGCTCCATCGCCAGCGGACCCATCTGGGTGGCGGCGTCGAACGGGTCACCGACCTGGACCGCCGCGAAGGCCACGGCCAAAGCCTCGGCGAACTCGTCGTGGCGCTTGCGGGGCACCACGATTCGGGTCAGCGAGGCGCACACCTGACCGGACAGGAAGCATTCGGCACCGGCCAACACCGTTGCCGCGGCGCCCATATCCGCATCATCGAGCACCACCGCAGCCGACTTGCCGCCGAGTTCGAGGGTGCATCGCGCAATCCGCCCACCGCAGAGCGCGCCGATCTTTCGGCCGGCCGCGGTCGAGCCGGTGAACGCGATCTTGTCGACGCGGTGGTCGCGAACCATCAGCTCCGACACCTCCCGGTCGGCCGTGATGACGTTCAGCACGCCGGCCGGCAGTCCGACCGCATCGGCGATCTCCGCCATGAGATAGCCGGCGCCAGGGGCCTCCGGTGACATCTTCACGATCACCGTGCACCCGCAGAGCAGCGCCGGTGCGATCTTGATCAGGATCAATGGCAGCGGCGCGTTCCACGGAATGATCGCGCCCACCACCCCGACCGGTTCCCGTACGAGGAGACCGTGTCCCCCACCGGTCATCATCGATGCGCTCGGCGTGAAGGGTTCCTCGAACGGGTAGTCCGTGGCCAACTCGGCGAACTGACGAAGCATCTCGGGATTGCCCGGTTCACTCACCGTCGCCACGGCGTGCAGAACCCCGGACTCGCGTGGCCACATCGCGGGGTAATCCGACGATCTCACCTCGAGTTCGTCGGCCATCCGTTGCAGGTACCCGGCGCGCTCCACATGCGTCATGCGCGGCCACGGACCACGATCGAATGCCCGCCGCGCGGCGCCGATGGCCAGATCCATATCCGCGGGCTGTGCCGCCGCGACCCGGAAGTAGACCTCTTCGGTTGCCGAGTCGATGACATCGAAACCGGCATCGGAACTGGGCTTGACCCACTCGCCGTCGATGAACAGACGGTCGGTATTGGCTAGCGGTACAAGGGTTTCAGTCGTCATTACCGTGGGTCCTCACCTGTTGACACAACCTTGATCGATCGACATGGCCTGATCTACCGACATGGCCTGATCTACCTCGGGGGCCAGCCGGATCGCATCTGACCGCGCGCCACCCCGGTGATGAACGCAGCCCTGCCGTCCAGCCTGCCCATGAACACCTCCGGCTACTAGCGCCTGGGCCTTCAGTATCCGCCGGAGGGTCCGGCTTGCACCGAGTATCGGAATACTCGAAATCCTTCAGGAACAAAAGCCCGCCCCCCAGAGTTGAGCCCACTAGATTCAACTTTGGAGGATTGATGTCTGAACCCATCTCCGTCCCGGTCCTGTTCGTCAGCGAGCCCGTCCTGCTTCCCGGCATGGTCGTCCCCATCGAGCTGGACGACGCCGCCCGGGCCGCCGTCGACGCAGCACAATCGACCGAGTCCGGTCAGCTGCTGATCGCCCCACGCCTGGATGACCGCTACCCCACCTACGGTGTGCTCGCCTCGATCGTGCAGGTCGGACGCATCCCCGGTGGCGGCGCTGCCGCCGTCGTGAAGGGTGAACGCCGCGCACACATCGGCACCGGAACCACCGGACCCGGCGCTGCACTGTGGGTCGAGGTGGAAGAAGCCGCCGAGGTGGAAGCCACCGATGAGACCACGGCACTGGCGGCCGAATACAAGAAGTTGCTGCTGGCGATGCTGCAGCGCCGCGAGGCGTGGCAACTCGTCGACGTGGTCAACAAGATCACCGACCCGTCCGCGATGGCCGACACAGCCGGCTACGCGTCGTATCTGACCGACGTGCAGAAGCGTGAACTGCTGGAAACCGAGGACGTGTCGCAGCGGTTGCGCAGCCTGATCTCCTGGACCGGCGAGCACCTGGCTGAGGTCGAGGTCAACGACAAGATCGCCGAGGACGTCCGCTCGGGTATGGACAAGCAGCAGAAGGAATTCCTGCTGCGCCAGCAGCTGGCCGCGATCCGCAAGGAACTCGGCGAATTGGGTCCCGACGGGACTGAAGGTTCAGCTGATTACCGAGCACGTGTCGAGGCTGCCGATCTGCCCGAGAAGGTTCGCGAGGCCGCGCTGCGGGAGGTCGGCAAGCTCGAACGCTCCAACGACCAGAGCCCCGAGGGCGGCTGGATCCGCACCTGGCTGGACACCGTCCTGGACCTGCCCTGGGACGTCACCACCGAGGATTCCACGGACCTGAAGTCGGCGCGGGAAATCCTGGACACCGATCACCACGGTCTGGACGACGTGAAGGACCGCATCGTCGAGTATCTGGCTGTTCGGGCGCGCCGCGCCCAGCGTGGGATGTCCGTCGTCGGCGGTCGCGGTTCCGGCGCGGTGATGGTGCTGGCCGGGCCTCCCGGAGTCGGTAAGACGTCGCTGGGTGAATCCGTCGCCCGGGCGCTGGGCCGCAAGTTCGTGCGAGTCGCCCTCGGCGGTGTGCGCGACGAGGCCGAGATCCGTGGTCACCGCCGTACCTACGTCGGTGCACTGCCGGGCCGCATCGTGCGCGCCATCGGCGAGGCGGGTTCGATGAATCCCGTTGTGCTGCTCGACGAGATCGACAAGGTCGGCTCGGACTATCGGGGCGACCCGAGCGCCGCGCTGCTGGAGGTGCTGGATCCGGCGCAGAACCACACGTTCCGCGACCACTATCTCGACCTGGACCTCGACCTGTCCGATGTGGTGTTCCTGGCCACCGCCAACGTCATCGAGAACATCCCGTCGGCATTGTTGGACCGGATGGAGCTGGTGCAGATCGACGGCTACACCGAGGATGACAAGGTCGCCATCGCGCGCGGTTACCTGCTCCCCCGGCAGGCCGAACGCGCGGCGCTGACCTCGGACGAGGTGACGGTGACCGACGCGGCGTTGCGCAAGATCGCCGCCGACTACACCCGTGAGCCCGGGATGCGGCAATTCGAGCGGCTGCTGGCCAAGGCGCTTCGGAAGGTCACCACGAAGCTCGCCGCATCGACTGAGGCGTTGACCATCGACGAGCCGGATCTCGTTGATTACCTGGGCCGTCCGCGGTTCACCCCGGACTCCGACGAACGCACCGCAGTGCCCGGCGTGGCGACCGGTCTCGCTGTGACAGGTCTGGGGGGTGATGTGCTCTACATCGAGGCCGGATCGACCGACGGTGAACCGGGTCTCAAGCTGACCGGTCAGCTGGGTGACGTCATGAAGGAGTCCGCGCAGATAGCGCTGTCCTACGTGCGTGCGCACGCCGAGCAGTTGGGCGTGGACCCGAAGGCGCTGGACCGCCAGATTCACGTGCACGTGCCCGCAGGCGCGGTGCCCAAGGATGGTCCGTCCGCCGGTGTCACGATGGTGACGGCGCTGGTCTCGATGGCAACCGGACGTAACGTCCGCTCCGATGTCGGTATGACCGGTGAGGTGACGCTCAACGGCCGGGTGCTGCCCATCGGCGGCGTCAAGCAGAAGTTGCTGGCCGCGCAGCGGGCCGGGCTGAAGACCGTCTTCATCCCGCAGCGCAACGAGCCCGACCTGGACGAGGTCCCGTCCGAGGTGCTGCAGGTTCTGGACGTCAGGCCGATGATCGATGTCGCCGACATCGTCGTCGCCGCGCTGGAGCCGGTCACCGCGGCGGCCACCGTCGCTGCTTAGCCGAAATATCTCGCGAGCGTGCGTGTTTGTACCCGACACACCGTGTCAGACGGTACAAACACGCACGCTCGCGGGAAGTAGGAGATATGCCACGACGCGGTGAACCGTTGCGCAAACTCGGTTTCCTGACCATCGGCCGGTTCGACGCGGACGACCCGCGGCCGGGGATCGAGGAGACCCTGGCCGTCATCGTGCGGGCCGAGGCCCTGGGTTTCGACAGCGTGTGGCTGCGGTGCCGTCATCTGCAGCCGGGCATCTCGTCGCCGGCGACGATCATGGCCGCCGCCACCCAGCTCACCTCCCGCATCGAGCTGGGCACCGCCGTCATCCCGCTGGGACTGGAGAATCCGCTGCGGCTGGCCGAGGACCTCGCTACCGTCGACCTGCTCTCCTGTGGTCGCATCAATCCCGGTGTGTCCGTGGGCACCCCGATGCTCTACGAGCACTACAAGAGCGCCCTGTAGGAGCCCACAGGGGGCGCGCGGCATGATGTTCTCCCCCGACTACGTCGGCACTTCCGATGAACTCGCCGATCAGTTGTTCGGCCACGCCGGTTTCCAGCGCGCCGACGAGATCGCCTTCGCGCTTCCGTTCACCTTCGCACCCGAGGATTACACCCAGATCATCGGTGATATGGCCGACCGGCTCGGACCGGCACTGGGGTGGACTCCTACCGTGTGACCATGGCGGAGAAGACGCACCATTACGAACTCGACATCACCTGGACCGGCAACACCGGTACCGGCACGAGCAGCTACCGGGAGTACGAACGCGCGCACGACATCAGCGCGCCGGGTAAGCCCACGATCCCCGGGACCGCCGATCCTGCCTTTCGTGGCGTGCCGGAGCGGTGGAACCCCGAGGAGCTCCTGGTGGCAACGCTGTCGCAGTGCCACATGCTCTGGGTGCTGGCGTTGTGCGCCCAGTCCGGTGTATCGGTGACCGGCTATACCGATCATCCCTCGGGCACCATGGCCCAGACCGAGGATGGTGGCGGGTATTTCACCGAGGTGGTGTTGCACCCGACGGTGCACATCAGCGATGCGCTACACGCCGATAAGCTCGCCGAAATACACGAACGCGCTCATCACCTCTGCTTCATCGCCAATTCGGTGAACTTCGACGTCCGCTGCCTGCCCGACGTCGTGACCGGTGGCACCTAGACTCGCCTGCATGACCGACTTCAACACCGCCAAGCGCCGGGTGGTGCACGCGGTGCAACGCCGCGTCGTCAATCCGCTCGGCCGCCGAATGCCGGTCACCATGCTGGAGACGACCGGTCGCAAGTCCGGGATTCCCAGACGCACCGCGGTCGGTGGACGCGTCATCGACAACCACTTCTGGATGGTCTCCGAACATGGTGAACACTCGCACTATGTGCAGAACATCAAGGCCGATCCTGTTGTGCGGGTGCGCATCCGGGGCCGGTGGCGCACCGGCACCGCCCATCTGATGCCATCGGATGACCCCATCGCGAGGCTGGCGCACCTGCCACGGCTCAACAGTGCGGTGGTACGGGCGATGGGCAGCGACCTACTCACCGTCCGAGTCGATCTCTACTGACGGAAACATGGCCGTGTGCGCCTCCCTCGAAGCCGGGCGTAGCTGAGGTTTGCCGAATCAGTCGGCACGATCGGCGCGGGCCATCGCCTCGCTGTACTCCGCCATGTCGATCTCCTCGGCGATGACCACCTTGTCGCCGTTGTAGACATCCCGGTCGATCTCGTCATCGGCGTTGGCCACCAGCATCGCGACGAATGTGTCACCGTTGACGTTGAGGAACGTACGGAAGATGCCGGCGAACCAGTCGACGGCGATCAGCAGGCCGACGGCCTCGAACGGCAGGTCCAGCGAGGTCGCCAGGAACATCTCGACGGTGTTCTTCAGCACCGTCGGGAAGGTGACCGCGGAGCTGGTGGTGGTGATGGCGATCGCGGTCTGCTCGGCCAGCTTGTTGGGCAGCTTCCACGGGTTGAGCCGGGTGTGCACCGTCACCACCGCGACGAAGAGCATGAAAAGAATGAGCACACCGAGCAGGGTGGTGCCCAGGTACTTCAATGCCGTTGTCACCACCGAGAACCCGACATCGCCGGCCAGAGCGGCGAGCAGGCAGAACACGCCGATCGGCGCGATGTACATGACCAGCCGGATCATCGTGAGCACGATCTGCTGGATCTGGTCGATGAAGGTGAGCACGCCGGTATCACCGGACGTGTTGATATGCGCGCGCAGCGCAATCCCGAACAGCAGCGAGAACACGATGATCGGCACCATCGTCGCCGTCGACATCGCGCTGAAGATGTTGGTGGACACGAAGTTCAGCAGTGTGTCCTGCCAGCCGAGCGCCTCACCCGCCGATTCGGCCAGCGCGGGGTCCAGCTCCTCGGTGTACTCCATGCCTGCGCCGGGCGAGGCGTTACCCCCGCGGCGGGCACCGCTATGCCAGTGACGCGGTCCCGTCGGCACGCACGGTGACCTTGGCCCCGGCGATATCCTCGGCGGCGCTGGCCGCGGCCTCGGAGGGGTCGTTGAGCACCGCCAGCGTTCGGGTGTCGGCCGGTGTGCGGACGGCCAGGTAGGCCTTCTCGGGGACACCGTCCCGGTCGAACGGGGTGGTCCAGGTTTCCACGGTCCCGACGCCAACCCAATCGACCTCGGCGCCGCGGGTGGGCTCGGCGTCGACGGTGGTTTGCACGTCCTCCCAGCGGAATCCGCTGCGCGGCGGCTCGGTGGCGTACACGCCGAAGCTGTGCTTGGTGAGGTAGCCGCCGTTGGCGGTGATCAGGCCCACCGCGCCGGGCGCCGCGATCAACCGCTCGGCCATGGTCGCGATGGAATGGGTGACGTAGTTGTTCCAGGGGCCACCGGCGAAGGTCAGGCCGCCGGTCACGGTCAGCGGTCGCTGCGGATCATCAAGGGCCAGGCCGAGTTCGGCGGCGGCCACCTGCACCGCCGATGGGAAGCACGAGTAGATGTCGATAAGCGCGATGTCATCGACGCCGGCCGCGGCGAGTTCCAGGGCTCGCCGGCTGCCGATGCGGATCGCGGGCGAGCCGTGGAACTCCACCCGGTGACTGATCTCGTAGGTGTCGTGCGCATCGGTCCCGGAGTGCGGGAAAACCCAGCGGTCGCGCGGTATCTGCAGGTAGGTCGCCTTCTCTGCCGACATCAGGACCAGGGCGGCGCCCTGATCGACCATGTTGTTGGAGTTCATCAGCTTCGTGTACGGCGAGCTGATCATCCGGTTCGTGGGTCCGGGCTGCGAGATCTCCTCGGCGCTGAGCGCCTGCTGAATCCAGGCATGCGGATTGCCTGCGGCGACAGCGCTGAAGCGTGACCACAGCTCACCGATCCGCTGCTGGTGATCCTGTTGTGTCGCCCCCGCGGCAATGCGCAAGGCCTGCTCGAACATCGGATACACGTATGCCGGGCGATCCAGGTGGATGCGCAGCTCGCCGGGCCCGGTCAACTGGAATTCGTCATCGGAACCCGGCGCCGGTGGAACGGACTCGTCCTGTTGGGTGCCGATCAGCTTTTCACCACGAGCCCGCAACCGGGTCCGGGAGCGCCAGGTCTCCCCGCCGCTGATGAGCACGACATCGTTGCGGCCGTGCTGGATGTCGAGGCAGGCCTGATTCACCAGTGATTGCGGGACGTTGCCGCCGATCGGCGTGTACCGGGTGGCGGCGCTGGCGGCGCCGATGCGCTGGGCGAGCAGCAGCCCCGGGTCGCGGTAGCGCCAGGACAGCACGTTGACCACCCGCACCGAGTCCACCGCGGCCAGCACCGGTGGATCGGCGGCGGCGCGGGCGGCCGCCTCCATCAGGTCGACGGGTTCGGTCGACGGGTTCTCGTCGCGCTGGTTGACCTGTCCGTACCCGACGAGCACCGGGGTTCTGGGGTCAATGGGCACTGTGCGTTCCTCTCAAGGCGTACGGAAATGTCGGGGGCAGGCGCAGTCAGGACGGGCCGACCCGGTAGATCGATGTGAGCACCCGGTAGTCCGCGCGTCCCGCGATGAAGACTGATGCGGTGCTCACGATCGGCTCCTCTGGTCGGTGGTGCTGCCGGAAACCACGGGGCTTTCGAACAAGACGTCGTCGGCGATGAGCCGGTCGATCTCGGTGATGTCCAGGCCGAGTACTCGGTGCGCGATATCTCGGGTGTGCTCCCCCGCCAGTGGGGCCGGACGGAGTTCGCCGCGCGGAATGCTGCGGTAGGGCGCCGGCCCGGTCTCGCTGGGCATGGGCTCGTCGAACAGCGGGTGCTCCAGATCGGCGTAGAGCGAACGGGACTGCAACTGCACATCGTCGAGCACATCGCGGGGCCGGTTCATCGGTCCCGCGGGTATCCCCAGACCCTGCAGCTGTTCGGTGATGTCGTGCTTGTCCCGGCTGCGGGTGAAGGCCCCGAGGATGGCGGTCAAGGTGGTGTGATCCGCTGGGAGGTCGACACCGATATGGGCAGCCAACGCGTGCCGGTCCTCCTGATGGCGCACCGAGATGACGCACCATTCGTCCTCGCCGGCGCACGGGCACACCGCGTGCACCGCACCGTCCTCGGTGATCGGCAGACCGGATTGGGCGGCGGCCTCGGCGACATAGGCACTCGCCAGCTGGTTCATCGCGACCTCGGCCTGCGAGATGTGGACGTGCGCACCCGTTCCGGTGCGCAGGCGGCCGATCAGCGCGGCCAGGGTGGCGATCGCGGTGATCCTGGCGGCGACGTGGTCGGGGAAGATCGTAGTGGCATCAAAAAACCGCGAGAACTGGTCGGCCTGCGGTCCGGCACCACCCCACAGCCAGCTGACGCCCGTCGTGGCACGCACCAGCGGGCCGTAACCCATCCGGTCACTCCATGGCCCGGTGTCCCCGAAGGCGCTACTTTCGGCCAGCACCACCGCGGGGTTCAACTGCTTGAGTTTCTCGAATGAAAAGCCCAGTGCACCAAGTGTTCCCGGTTTGAAGTTGGCTAACACCACGTCAGCCCGGGCCACCAGGCGACCGAAGATGTCGGCGCCTTCCGGTCGGCGCAGATCCACGCCGAAGCTGAGCTCGTTGCGGTGTGTCAGCGCCCACGATGGGCTCATCGCCTGCCCGGGAGCGGTTTGACGCAAGCCGTCCGGATAGGCCGCACTCTCCACCTTGACCACTCGGGCACCCAGGTCGGCGAACAGCCGTCCGAGTTCGCCGCCTGCGACGATCACACCGAGGTCCAGAATCCGCAACCCGTCGAACGGCCGCCTGCCGTCTTTGCGCGGGTGGACCGGGGCAGCCGGCGGGCCGAGCCACCCACCGCCGGCGTCCTCGACGGCGGGGGCGATGAAACCGCGATGCATGCCGTTCACCACGAACGGGCCGACCGGCACGGTGACCGCGTCGCCGTTGGCAACCGGCATGTCCGCCAACGCGCCGACGGCACGGAAATGTTCGGAGGCCAGCGCTTCGGCCGGTGTCTGCACGGCCGCGATCGGCACACCTCGCGACTGCCCCTGCGTCACAAGGTCATCCATGGATTCGATTGCGAACAACTTCGCGATGGCCGCGTTCAGCTGCGCCGACGCTGCGAAACGCGCAGCGATGGAGTCGTATTCGGGTCCGGCGAACTCCGCCGGCTCGCCGAGCCAGGCCCGCATCCCCCGCCACTGCCGCGCCGAGAGCAGACAGATGCGCACAAAACCGTCGCGGCACCGGAACGTCGGGTAGATCTGCTGGTTGAGGGGACGGCCACGCCAGCCAGCCGAGCGCTTCTGGCCGGCCGCGGCCTGGCCATGCGAACCGTAGGGCGGATCGAGTGACTGCACGACCGCCTCGAAGCGGGAGTAGTCGATGTAGTCCCCGACGCCGCGTCGGAGCCGGTGATAGTAGGCGGCCAGCACCGCCCACGCCGCCTGCGCGGCAGCGGCCGACGACGCGATACCCGGCGGCGGCAGCACCGGTGCCCCGGTGGCCGGGCCGGACCGCGACAACGCGGTCGACATCGCATAGAAAACGGCGTCGGTACCCTGCCAGGACCGGTACGGGCCCTCGGTACCGAAATCGGTGACCGATAACACCACCAACGCCGGATGCCGATCGGCCAGTTCAGCGCAGGACGTGCCGAATGCAGCAGTGAGGTCGCCCCCACCGTCGACCACGATGTCGGCGCCAGCGATCAACCCGTCGAACCGGCGCCGATCCCCGGTGTCGGCAGGATCCAGCCTCGCCAACCGCTTGTTCGCGTTGTCCAGGGCGAACGGCACGCTGGTACCGCCGACCAGCGGTGCGGCATGCCGGTCGGCTCCATCGCCGGAGACGTGAATCTTGAGGACATCGGCGCCCAGGTCGGCCAGCAGTCGGGTCACCGCGGCGGCGTCACTGCCGGAGAGATCGAGAATCCGCACGCCGCCCAGCAGCGGCTGCTCGACGGTCACCGTGTCATCCTCAGCACGCTGGACACCTTAGCGTGTCAGTTCGCTAACTTAGGTAGACAACCAGACATGTACACTTGGGTTTATGTCTGATGCCGGCGTGGTGGCTCCACTGATCGAGATGCCTGCCCACCCGCTGGTGGGGCAGCTGTCGGCACTTGACCATTTCCGGGTCTACGTCGACATCGCAGTGGTCGTGGTGGTGCTCGCGCTGACCAATTTGGTGGCGCATTTCACCACGCCGTGGGCCAATGTGGCGATCGTGCCCGCCGCAGCGATCGGCCTGGTCGTGCTGGTGCGATCACGCGGGCTCGGCTGGTCGGAACTGGGACTGGGCCGCGAGCACTGGCGCTCAGGCGCCGGCTATGCCGCGGCCGTCGTCGGGATCGTGCTCACCGTGATCGCCGTCGGCGCGCTGCTGCCGTGGACACGGCCGATGTTCATGAACAACCACTACGCAACGCTGTCGGGGGCGCTGATCGCCTCGATGGTGATCATCCCGCTGCAGACCGTCATCCCCGAGGAGCTCGCGTTCCGCGGAGTGCTGCACGGTGCACTGGATCGTGCCTGGGGCGTGCGCGGAGTCGCAGCGGCGGGATCCTTGCTGTTCGGCCTCTGGCACATCGCCAGTTCTTTCGGACTCACCAGCGGCAACGTCGGCTTCTCCCGCATCCTGGGCGGCGGCGTGTTCGGCATGGTCGCCGGTGTCGTCGGTGCCGTGATCGCCACGGCCGCAGCCGGCTTCATATTCACCTGGTTACGGCGGCGCAGCGGCAGCCTGATCGCTCCGATCGCACTGCACTGGTCGCTCAACGGCATGGGCGCGCTGGCCGCCGCACTGGTCTGGCACGCGTCGACCTGACGGCTGCCCGACCAGACGGGCGACCCGCTCGCGGCGTCAGGACTTCTTGGTCACCAGACCGACGATCCACAGCAGTAGATCGGCGCCCAGTAGCGCGGTGAAGAAGCCCAACTCGACCTACTTCTTCGTCGCAGCTGTGTAACCCAATGTGAGGACTGCGGCTGCGGCGATACTGATCGCCCACCGAATCCAGTCGACGCCACCGGTGTCAGCATTCCCCTCGCTGGCGATCAGTCCCCACGCCCAATACCCGATCAGTGCACCGGCAACGCCAAGGACGATGGTGATCAGCCATCCAATCGATTGCTTACCTGGGAGGACCACGCGGGCCAGTACGCCGATGACCGCGCCGAAGATGATGGTTCCGATAACGGTGCCCATAAGAATTCCTCTCCGGGCCCGACTTGGCCGACAGGCCCGATACACCTATGGCTTACCTGCTCAAGATCACGATCACGCCCAAGAAACGGGCACGATCGGCCATCACCGCGCGGCGTCTAGGCGGGCAGCATTCCTGGAGCGCTGTTCGGATCGACCGGCACCGGCACACCCACACCGGGCCGCGGGGGCGGCGCGTTGGGATCGGGTGGCGGTGCGTTCGGGTCCGGCGGCGGCGGAGGCGCATTTGGGTCCGGCGGCGGAGGCGGGGGCGGGGGGCTCCAGGGCTTGATCGACTGGGCCAGCGCCACCGCAGCGGCCTTGTCGACCGGGTTGTTGGCGGTACCGAGCCACACCACGAACCAGCGCGGGGGCACGCGTTGCCCGCGCGTGCCCGCCGCGACCGGAGCACCGACCACACCCGACCAGATCTGGCCGGTCGGCTTGTCGGTGTCGGTGAACTTCACCTCGTAGTAGGACGCGGCGCCGGTGAAATCACCAGCGGTCAGCGGAGTGCTCTCCTGCCCGAGCCGGGTGCCGGGGAACGGCATGAAGAACTCGCCCATGTCGGAGGCCAGCCGCGCGGCAGCCTTGGCATTGTCGGCCTCGGAACCGGCGAACAGTTTGAGGTCAAGCCGTCCCAGCAGCACGCTGGTGTCGTTCGCCGGCCGCTCGGTGCCCGGCGGCGGGATCTTGGTCAGCAACGCCTGGCCGTAGGACAGCTGGGTGGCGTCGGCCACCTTCCACCCTTCGGGCAACAGATAACTGAATCCACCGGCCGCATTGTTGACGCGGCCCGGCTCCGGTGCCGGTGGCGGCGGTGGAGCGTTCGGATCCAGCGGTGGCGGCGGCACACCCGGGGGCAGCGGCACCCCCGGTGGCGGCGGCACCCCCGGAGGCAGCGGCACCCCCGGTGGCGGCGGCATGCCCGGAGGCAGCGGCACCCCCGGTGGCGGCGGCACGCCCGGGGGCAAGGGAGGGGGCGGCGGTGTCGGATTCGCAGGGGCGGGAGCCGGGGCGGGCGGCGCCGGTTCCGCATGCGACACCGCGACCGGAAGGGTCAAGGCCGCCGCAGATGCGCCGACTGCCGCAGCGACTGCGAGCCTCACCGAGAGTCGCCTGCGGTGTGTGAGATTCACGTCCGACTGATCCATGGGGAAGAAACTACCGTGTTACGGCCGTGACGCAAGTGTGAGTCGCCCTCGGAGTGCTTTGCTGAGAAGTTGCTGAGCGCCAACGATTTACATGCAGCGCACAGTTCGGTGAATTGCTGATATTTTGAGCTCACCCTGGGTCCACCAACGGCGTTGGGTGTGCCGTCCACGCCGCCGGTGGGGATCTGCACCGTGTTTCGCGGCTACCCCGCGGCGCGTTACGCGAGCCGTGCCGGTGGGCGATTTTTCGGCGTGCCGGTTTCCCCTGATAGCTACCGTCCAGTAACATAGTGTCCAACTCGCTGGCTTCAGCGCTGAACCAAGGAGAGTCCGATGCAGATGCTGGTCACCGGTGGCGACACCGAACTCGGTCGCGTCATCGCCAGTGGATTCCGCAACGAGGGCCACGGCGTGTTGATCGCCGGGGCGCAGCGCGCCGAACTCGAAGTGGCCGCCAAGGAACTCGACGTCGATTACGTCGTCTTCGACAACACGGACCCGACCAGCCTGGAAACAGCGCGCGGCGCATTCCCGCACTATCTCGACGGCATCATCAATGTGCCCGCCCCGCGCTGGGATGCCGGCGACCCCCGCACCCACACGCTGACCGACCGCGCATCGGCCTGGCGCCACGCTCTCGACACCTTTGTGTTGTCGGCGGTACTGACCGTGTCGATCCTCGGCGATCAGCTGAGCTCGGGCGGTTCGATCATCAACGTCGCGCCCGCCAACCCCGCCGAGGGCAGCGCCGACGCCGCCATCAAGGCCGCACTCTCCAACTGGACCTCCGGCCAGGCCGCCCACTTCGGCGTCCGCGGTATCACCATCAACGCCATCGCAGCCGGTCGCGGTGTCGATCCCGGATACGACGGCCTCGACGGCCCCTGCGGCTCGACCGCCACCGAAATCACCCGTCTCGCACTGTTTCTCACCACACCATCGGCCCGGCACATCACCGGCGAGACGCTGCACGTCAGCCACCGCGCGTTGGCCAACTTCGGCTGAGATATTCCATTGTTCGCCCCAAGCTAAAACGGGGTCACCGCTCCGCTTAGTTGTGGTTACGTGAACCCGTGACCATCAAACTCGGATACCAGATCCCCAACTTCTCCTACGGCACCAGCATCTCCGAGCTGTTCCCGACCGTCATCGCGCAGGCGCAGGAAGCCGAAGCCGCCGGCTTCGACTCGGTCTTCGTAATGGACCACTTCTATCAACTCCCCGGGCTCGGCGCCCCCGAAGAGCCGATGCTGGAGGCCTACACCGCTCTCGGAGCCCTGGCCGCCGCTACCGAGCGGGTGCAGCTGGGCACCCTCGTCACCGGCAACACCTACCGCAACCCCACCATGCTGGCCAAGGCCATCACCACACTGGACGTGATCAGCCATGGCCGCGCCATCCTGGGCATCGGCGCCGGCTGGTTCGAACTCGAGCACGACAGCCTCGGCTTCGAGTTCGGCACGTTCACCGACCGCTTCAACAAACTGAACGAGGCTCTGGACATCATCCTGCCAATGATCAAGGGCGAACGCGTCACCGTGGACGGCAAGTACTACCGAACCAAGGAGGCCTTCGCCAATCCCCGGTTCCGTGACCACATTCCGCTGATGATCGGCGGCAGCGGAGAGAAGAAGACCATTCCTTTGGCGGCCAAGCACTTCGATCATCTCAATCTGATCGCCTCCTTCGATCAGCTCGCCGCCAAGGTGCAGGTCGTGCGGGAGCGTTGCGAGGAGATCGGCCGCGACCCAGCCACCCTGGAGACCAGCACGCTGCTGTCTGTCATCCCGGATCCCAATGCCACCATCGACTCGCTGCCCGAGGAGTTCCGTGGTCGCGCCGCGGTGGGCAGCCCGGAGGCCATCGCCGAGCAGATCAAGACCAAGGTGCTCGACGCCGGCGTCGGCGGGGTCATCTTCAACATGCCGGTCTACACACCCGGCTCGCTGACGGCCCTCGCCGAAGTCCTCAAGCCACTGCTCGCTGACTGAGGGTTCTGACCCGAGGTTAATTCTTGGGTGGGTGCGCCGTCTCACCGCGCTGGTGGGATAGCCACCGACTACCCTGGCGATGTATTGACAAAGCACTTCGCTAGGAGCAGAAATGAGCCACCCCGGAGCTACGGCATCGGATCGGCACAAGGTAGTCATCGTCGGCTCGGGTTTTGGTGGGCTGAACGCCGCGCAAGCGCTCAAGCGCGCCGATGTCGACATCAAGTTGATCGCCCGAACCACGCACCACCTGTTCCAGCCGCTGCTGTACCAAGTCGCCACCGGCATCATCTCCGAAGGAGAGATCGCCCCGCCGACCCGGCTGATCCTGCGCAAGCAGGAGAACGCCCAGGTGTTGCTCGGTGACGTGACACACGTCGACCTGGAGAACCGGACGGTCGACTCGATCCTGCTGGGTCACACCTACAGCACGCCCTACGACACGTTGATCCTGGCGGCGGGCGCGGGTCAGTCGTACTTCGGCAACGACCACTTTGCGGAGTGGGCTCCTGGTATGAAGACCATCGACGACGCGCTGGAACTGCGCGGTCGCATCCTCGGCGCGTTCGAGCAGGCCGAGCGGTCCAGTGATCCGGAGCGCCGCAAGAAGCTGCTCACCTTCGTCGTCATCGGCGCCGGACCCACCGGTGTGGAGATGGCCGGTCAGATCCAGGAGTTGTCCGACCAGACACTCAAGGGCAGCTTCCGGCATATCGACCCGACCGAAGCCCACGTCATCCTGCTCGACGCCGCGCCGGCCGTCCTGCCACCGATGGGCGAGAAGCTCGGCCTCAAGGCCAAGGAGAGGCTGGAGAAGATGGGCGTCGAGATCCAGCTCAACGCCATGGTCACCGACGTCGACCGCAATGGCATCACCGTCAAGGACAAGGACGGCACCATCCGCCGCATCGAGTCGGCGTCCAAGGTGTGGTCGGCGGGCGTGCAGGCCAGCCCGCTGGGCAAGGATCTGGCCGCCCAGTCCGAAACCGAGATCGACCGCGCAGGCCGCGTCAAGGTCAACCCCGACCTGTCGATCCCCGGTCACCCCAACGTTTTCGTGGTGGGCGATATGGCCTTCGTCGACGGCGTGCCCGGCATGGCGCAGGGCGCTATCCAGGGCGGCAAGTACGTCGCCGCGATCATCAAGAACGAGACTGCCGCGCGAGCACACGGCACCAAGCCCAAGCCGCGGGTGCCGTTCAAGTACTTCGACAAGGGGTCGATGGCCACCGTGTCGAAGTGGAACGCCGTGGCCAAGGTCGGCAAGCTGGAGTTCGCCGGCTTCATCGCATGGCTGGCGTGGCTGGGGCTGCACCTGATCTACCTGGTCGGCTTCAAGACCAAGATTGCCACCCTGATGTCGTGGGCGGTGACCTTCCTGAGCAGGCAGCGCGGTCAGCTGACCATCACCGAGCAGCAGGCCTACGCCCGTACCAGGATCGAGGAGCTCGAGGAGATCGCCGCCGCGGCACAGGAAGGCGAGAAGGCGGCCAGCTAGTCGCCCAATCGCCGTCCCTGCCACGTCGACAGGCTGCCACCGCCGGCCAGTTCCAGGATGGTGCCGGCGCCGTCGAATGATGTTTGCGGGTAGCGCAATTCGCTGACGCATGCCATCGGTGTGCCCAGTGCGTCGTCGGCGACCGATCCGATGCCGAGTTCGACCCGGTGCCGCAGTAGCGGCTTGCTGTCCACGTCGGCGTGCAGCGCCGAGGTCCAGAATCCCTGGTGCTCACCGGTTCTGCCGATCTGCACGCTTTCGCGTAACCGCGCCGTCGCGGACTCCCCCACGCACAGCCGGGTGGTGGTGTGGTGGCGGGCACCGCCGGCGATGACGGTGGGCTGGGGATCGACATCCAGCTCACCGGCCACCTCCAGTTCCCAGCGGCTGTGCGATATCGCGCTGTCGGCACCCGGCAGGACGATGGTGGCCGCGGCGGTGCGCACCCGCAGGCGGGCGCCGGCCTCGACGATGATGCGCACCGAGATCACATCACCACCGAGCGGCGTTGCCGCGGCGGACAGCAGGTGCACGGTGTCCGCCTCGGTGCGGCGCGCGGCGAGTCCGCCCCCGCATTCGATACGCGGGCCGCGGCCCGCGCGAGCCACCAGCAGGACGTCGGAGCGCATCTAGGAGCCGACCGACTTCCCCGTCGCTGCGCTCACATGGCTCAGAACCCGCAGTTGATCGTGCACCCACTGCAGCACCGGACCGGCGGTCGGATCATCGGTGAGCGAGATGAGCACGAACGGCCGGTCTCCGCGCACCGTGGTGGAGTCGCGGCGCATGACATCGAGGTCCGCGCCCACCATCGGGGCCAGGTCGGTCTTGTTGATCACCAACAGATCCGAGAACGTCACGCCCGGCCCACCCTTGCGCGGCACCTTGTCACCGCCGGCCACGTCGACGACGAAGATCTGCACGTCGATCAGGCCGGACGAGAAGGTCGCGGTCAGGTTATCGCCACCGGATTCGACCAGGATGAGGTCCAGCGCCGGATTTGCGGCGATCAGGTCGTCGATGGCGTCCAGGTTCGCGGTGATGTCATCGCGGATGGCGGTGTGCGGGCAGCCTCCGGTCTGCACCGCGGCGATGCGCTCATCCGGAAGCACCGCATGCCTGCGCAGGAAGTCGGCGTCCTCGGTGGTGTAGATGTCATTGGTCAGCACCGCCAGCGAGATCTCATCTCGCAGCTGGCGGCACAGGGCGGCCACCAGCGCGGTCTTGCCCGAGCCCACCGGTCCGCCCACCCCGATCCGCAGTGGCTCCCCCGGCTGGCGCACCCGCTTGGGCCGGTCGTGGTGGGTGTGTGGCTCGCCGTCGATGAAATGTGGTGGCATGTCGAACCTTTCAGCTCTGGAAACTTCAGGAAACAAAAAGGGGACGCTCGCGTACGGCGTGGGCCTCGGTCAGCACATCAAGCAACGGATCGGACAGGTCGGCGAGTTCCTTGACCGCCAGCGCGGCCGTCTTCTCGCACAGTGCGGACAACTCGAAAGTCAGCGCGGCCACATCGGCGGGGTCCAGTGCCAGCAGGCGTTGCGCCGCCGTCGCCGAACCGGTCATGGTGGTGTACACCATCGACAGTGCGGTGTGCTCGGGCGCCATCCCGCCGGCGATTCCGACCGCACCGGCGGCCACCGCGAGATGCGGTTTGATGCCAAGGGGCTGCCAATCATGGACCGGCCAGACCCGCTTGGCCAGCCGAACCAGCCCGCGGCCCTGCGCTCGCGATGCCGCTCGGGCCGCCGGTGACGGTGTGCGGGCGTCGGTTTCGGCATCGGCCGCGTCGATGGCCAGGCTGCCCGTGTGTACCGCCGCGGCCAGCGATGCGCTCACCAGGCCCTGACTGCTGATCCGCCGGGTCAGATAGGCCTTCAGCGTCGTCAGATCGATGACCAGCCCAGCGGTGATGGCCTCCTCGACGCCGCCGGAGTGCACGTGTGCGCCGGTCGGCAGCCGGGAGTCCGCCAGCGTGAGAAGTGTTGCCAGTGACGAGGGCGAGCGAAGCGACGGGGAATTGGCACGCATCAGAACAAGAAGTAGCGCTGTGCCATCGGCAGTTCGGTGGCGGGTTGTTCGGCCCACACGTCACCGTCGATGCGGACGGTGAAGGTGTCGGGGTCCACCTCGATGCGCGGCAACGCATCGTTGAGCGGCATCTGGGCCTTGCCGACCTGACGGACATTCTGCACCGCGACCAGCTTGCGGCGGATGTCCAGACGATCGGCCAATCCGTCCTCGATGGCCTGGGGCGCAACGAAGTGCACCGAAGTCGCCGCCGCGGTAGCCGGTGTGGCACCGAACATCGGCCGCGGCAGCACCGGCTGCGGAGTCGGAATGGACGCGTTGGCATCGCCCATGGCCGCCCAGGCGATCATGCCGCCCTTGACCACCGCGTGCGGACGCACACCGAAGAACGCCGGTTCCCACAGCACCAGATCGGCGAGCTTACCGACCTCCACCGAACCGATCTCGTGATCCAGGCCGTGCGCCACTGCCGGACAGATGGTGTACTTCGCGACATAGCGGCGGGCACGGTTGTTGTCGGCCCGGACGTCGCCTTCCAGGAATCCCCTGCGGCGCTTCATCACATGCGCGGTCTGCCAGGTGCGCAGCACCACCTCACCGATGCGGCCCATGGCCTGCGCATCGCTGCCGATCATCGAGATCGCACCGATATCGTGCAGCAGATCCTCGGCTGCGATGGTGGACGGCCGGATACGGCTCTCCGCGAACGCCAGGTCCTCGGGGATGCTGGGGTTGAGATGGTGGCACACCATCAGCATGTCGAGGTGCTCATCGAGGGTGTTGACGGTGTGCGGCCGGGTCGGGTTCGTCGAACTCGGCAGCACATTCGGTTCGCCTGCGACGGTGATGATGTCGGGAGCATGGCCGCCACCGGCACCCTCGGTGTGATACGCGTGGATGGACCGGCCCTTTACGGCGGCCAGGGTGTCCTCGACGAAGCCCATCTCGTTGAGGGTGTCGGTGTGGATATTGGCCTGCACGCCGGCGGCTTCCGACACCGTCAGGCAGGCGTCGATCGAGGCCGGGGTGGTGCCCCAATCCTCATGCAGTTTGAATCCTGCTGCGCCACCGCGCAATTGCTCCCACATGGCCTCGGCGCTGACGGTGTTACCTTTGCCGAGCAGCGCGACGTTCAGCGGCCAGGAATCCAGCGCCTCCAGCATCCGCGCCAGGTGCCAGGAGCCGGGTGTGACCGTGGTGGCCTTGCTGCCTTCGGCCGGGCCGGTTCCGCCGGCGATGATGGTGGTGATGCCGCCGCCGAGGGCCTCCTCCATGATCTGCGGGCAGATCAGGTGGACGTGGCAGTCGATGGCGCCAGCGGTGACGATGCGGCCGTTGCCCGCAATGATCTCGGTGGACGGGCCCACCGCCAGATCCGGGTGGATCCCGGACATGATGTCGGGATTGCCCGCCTTGCCGATGGCGACGATGCGACCGTCGCGGATACCGATATCGGCCTTGATGATTCCCCAGTAGTCCAGGATGACCACACCGGTGATGACGGTGTCCGGTGCGCCGTCGGCCCGCGTCGCCCGCGATTGGCCCATCGATTCGCGCAGCACCTTGCCGCCGCCGAAGACCGCCTCCTCACCGGCCAGACCGGGCCCGCCACTGCGGTCCTCGGTGATCTCGACGAACAGGTCGGTATCGGCCAGCCTGATCCGGTCGCCGGTGGTCGGACCGTAGAGCGCGGCATAACGATCGCGGGAGAGGGAACTCACTGCGCGTCCAATCTGCCGGGTGGATTCAGGGACAGCCCGTACACCTCGCGCGTGCCACTCAACGGAACGAGTGAAACCTGCTGCGCGATGCCGGGTTCGAAACGCACGGCGGTCCCGGCGGGGATATCGAGGCGGTGCCCGTGCGCGGCCACCCGGTCGAAATCCAGCGCGGAGTTGGCCTGCGGCAGGTGCACGTGGCTACCCACCTGCACCGGCCGGTCACCGGTGTTGACGATGTCGAGCGCCAGCCGGGTCGCTCCGCTGTTGAGCGCGATCTCACCCTCGCCGAATTCGATCTCACCTGGGATCATGCGTGATCCGCCTCCGGCTCCTCACTGGAGAAAATCAAGTCAGACCTCCCTGCCGGATCATGGAATCGGGTGGTGGACGGTGACGAGCTTGGTGCCGTCGGGGAAGGTGGCCTCGACCTGGACGTCATAGAGCATCTCCGGGACACCGTCCATCACCTGCTCACGGCTGAGCACATCGCGGCCACTCACCATGAGTTCGGCAACTTTGCGCCCGTCACGGGCACCTTCCAGAATGTGATCGGTGATCAGCGCGACGGCTTCGGGATGGTTCAGCCTGAGCCCGCGTGCCTGTCGTCGGCGCGCGAGATCGGCTGCGTAGGAGATGAGTAACCGCTCTTGTTCATGCGGCGTTAAACGCATAGTGGGCGACTATGCCACGCCCGACGACCGCCCGCGCGTGGAGCGAACGGCACCAGCCGGAAATTTGCGGCGCCAATGATCGATTCGGCGACGATCGATTCGGCGGCGAGCTATTCGGCGACGTTCTGCAACCGGACCTGACCGCGGGCCACGGTGCGGCCATCCTCATCGGTGATGGTGATCAGCCACAGCTGCTGGCGGCGGCCACGGTGGATCGGAGTCGAAACTGCGGTCACCGTGCCGGATTTGATGGCCCGCAGGAAGTCTGTGTTGTTGTTCACCCCGACAACGGTCCCGCCGCCGTGCTCGGCGAGCCAGACATGTCCGGAGATGCTGGCAAGGCTTTCCACGATGGAGCAGTAGACGCCGCCGTGCACGATGCCCCACGGCTGTTTGACCTTGTCGGTGATCTCCAGTCGGGCGCGCCCGCCGTCGGGGGTCATCTCCAGGTACTCCAGTCCCAATTCGCTGTCGAAGCCGGCTCCGAGGCCGGGAGGCACAGATGTGGTCACGAGTTTAGTGTCTACACCTTCTGGTGTTCAGGTCAGACGGCCACCGGAATGCGGGAGGGCCCCACGCGAATGCGTGGGGCCCTCCCTTCGAGTGGACCGAGGGTTGCCAGCTGTTGCGGGTTGAGTGGTCGTTAGTTGTCGGTGGGCTGCTGTAGGAACGGAGATATGAAGGTGATGTGTGCTCGGCTCTACGGCAAACGCGCTGCTGCCAACCGTGCTAAGCGTGCCGTCGCTGCGGCGGCTGACGCCGGGGAACCTGAGGCGGCCTGAGGTGGCGAAATTCGAGATTCCTGAGGGCTGGGCGGTACAAGCATTCAAGTTCACGCTCGACCCGACCGAGGACCAGGCCCGCGCGTTGGCGCGCCATTTCGGTGCTCGTCGCAAGGCCTACAACTGGTCTGTGGCCACCCTGAAAGCCGACATCGAGGCGTGGCACGCCACCGGGATCGAGACGGCGAAACCGTCGCTGCGCGTGCTACGCAAACGCTGGAACCAAGTCAAAGACGACGTGTGCGTCAACGCTGAGACCGGTGTCGTGTGGTGGCCGGAGTGCTCGAAAGAGGCCTACGCCGACGGGATCGACGGCGCGGTCGACGCGTACTGGAACTGGCAGACCTCACGATCAGGAAAACGTGACGGCAAGCGAGTGGGTTTCCCACAGTTCAAGAAGAAGGGACGCGACGCCGACCGCGTGTCGTTCACGACCGGGGCGATGCGCGTCGAACCGGATCGCCGGCACCTCACGGTGCCGGTCATCGGCACCGTCCGTACCCACGAGAACACCCGCCGCCTCGAACGCCTCATCCGGTCAGATCGTGCGCGGGTGCTGGCGATCAGCGTGCGGCGTAACGGCACCCGTCTCGACGCGAGCATGCGGGTGCTTGTCCAACGCCCTCAGCAACCCAGCGTTGCGCTCCCTGATTCGCGGGTCGGCGTGGACGTCGTGGTGCGGCGTTTGGCTACGGTCGCCGCAGCTGACGGGAGCGTGATTGAGCAGGTTGAGAATCCACGCCCGCTTGATGCTGCGTTGAAAGAGCTGCGGCACGTCAGCCGCGCTCGATCACGCTGCACGAAAGGCTCACGCCAATATCGTGAGCGCACCACCGAGATGTCCCGGCTCCATCGCCGGGTCAACGATGTCCGCACCCACCACCTGCACTGTCTGACAACACGTTTGGCTAAAACCCACGGCCGCATCGTTGTCGAAGGCTTGGACGCGGCCGGGATGCTGCGGCAAAAAGGGCTGCCGGGTGCCCGCGCTCGTCGGCGCGGACTCTCCGATGCCGCCCTGGGCACGCCCCGCCGCCACCTGTCGTATAAGACGGGCTGGTACGGGTCACAACTGGTGGTCGCTGACCGCTGGTTCCCGTCGTCGAAAACCTGCCATGCCTGCGGGCATGTGCAAGCCATCGGCTGGGACGAACACTGGCAATGCGACGGCTGCTCGGCATCGCATCAGCGTGATGACAACGCCGCCATCACCCTCGCACGCTACGAGGACACAACTAGCGTCGTCGGCCCAGTTGGGGCCGCCGTCAAGCGTGGAGCCGACCGTAAGACCGGGCACCGCCCGGCGGGTGGCTGTGAAGCGCGGAAGGGACGCAGCCGCACGGCTGCCGAACAACCCCGAGACGGGGTGCGAGTCGCGTGACCACTAAAGATCACTCACTCGCAACGGTCTCTGCAGCCCTCAGGACTCCGGTCCGGTCCGTGAGTCTCGCATCCATAAAATAGTCCGGGTACAACTCCCGCAGTCGCCGGCTGGATTCATGCAGCGGCAGCGCCCGCCTCATCGACATTCGCGCGATCAGCGGATCGTCGACCATGACCGTCATCAGCACCTCCATCTTCAATTAGGTTATCCTTACCATAGTAGGCACCGCCATCCGGACCAGTGCCTCATGACTGAACTCGCAGGTAGTTCAGAAATGGGCTCGTGACCGGTCCGGGAGAGTCCGATTCCAGGCCAACGACCTGGTGCGCAGATGGGATACGACGCACGGTAGTAAGCGCGTAGTACCCTTGATTTCAGTGCTCAGGAGAGTGAACAGATCATGGCCAAGTTGACGCGGCTCGGAGAACTCGAGCGCGAAGTGATGGACCACCTCTGGACCTCGCGCGAACCGCAAACGGTGCGACAGGTCCACGAGGCGCTTGCTGCGCGCAGGGACCTGGCATACACGACGATCATGACGGTTCTGCAGCGGCTGGCGAAGAAGAACCTCGTCATCCAGCATCGTGACGACCGCGCCCACCGCTACGCCCCGACCCACGGCCGCGACGAGCTGGTCGCCGGGCTGATGGTCGACGCACTCGACCAGGTCTCGGACTCCGGCAGCCGAGAGGCCGCACTGGTGCATTTCGTCGAACGAGTGGGTGCTGACGAGGCCGACGCACTGCGCCGCGCACTGGCCGAACTGGAGTCAAAGCATTGTGTTGCTCCACCGACTGGCAATTCGGGTACCGGCTGAGAGACACTAGCGGCGTGTCCGCGCTGGCCTTCTCCATCGTCGCGCTGGTGCTCGTCGGTCCGGTGCCCGCAGTTCTCGCTTGCGCCTCCTGGCCATTGCGCGCACCGCGCGCCGCCATCGTGCTCTGGCAATCCATCGCACTCGCCGCGGTCCTTTCCGCATTCTCCGCAGGCATCGCCATCGCGAGCCGGCTGTTCGTACCCGGACCGGACGGTCGTCCCACCGCGACATTCACCAGCGAGATCGAAGCTCTCGGCTGGCCGCTGTGGTTGCTCTACATCGCCGTCTTCGCGCTCACCCTGATGGTCGGCGCCCGGCTGGCCGCCGCGGTCCTCCAAGTGGCCGTCGCCACCCGCCGCCGTCGCGCCCACCACCGCATGGTCGTCGACCTGGTCGGCATGTCACGTCGCGAAGTACCCACGCCCGCGCGCCGACCCAGCGGATTGCGCGTCCTCGGCGTCGCTCAGCCGATGGCCTACTGTCTGCCCGGCGTGCGCAGCCGCGTGGTGGTCAGCGAAGGCGCCCTGACCACACTCCCGGAATCCGAGATCGCCGCCATCCTGAGCCACGAACGCGCCCACCTGCGGGCCCGTCACGATCTGGTGCTCGAGATGTTCACCGCCGTGCACGCCGCGTTCCCCCGCTTCGTCCGCAGCGGCAACGCACTCGATGCGGTCCGGCTGCTCATCGAACTGCTCGCCGACGACGCCGCGGTCCGGGTTGCCGGCCCCACTCCCCTGGCCCGCGCGCTGGTCGCCTGTGCCGGCGGGCGCACCCCGTCCGGTGCGCTGGCCGCCGGTGGCCCCACCACGGTGGTGCGAGTACAGCGACTCGGGGGTAAGGGCAATAGTCTTGCCTTGGCAGTGGCGGCCTACACCGCCGCGGCCTCGATCCTGATAATCCCTACGGTGGCGCTGGCATTGCCCTGGCTCACCGAGTTGCACCGCTTGTTCAGTCACTAGGGCATAAAACCCAGAGCCAGCGGCGATCTACACCACGACGTCAAGACACCATCGAAAGGCTGCCGCATGACCCACTCGGGCAACACCGGCAAAGCACAGATCGGGGTCACCGGTCTCGCGGTCATGGGATCCAACATCGCACGCAACTTCGCCAGCCGCGGCTACACCGTAGCCCTGCACAACCGCTCGATCTCCAAGACCGACGCGCTGCTGGCCGAGCACGGCTCGGAGGGTTCGTTCATCCGCAGCGAGACCATCCCGGAATTCCTTGCTGCCCTTGAGAAGCCGCGGCGTGTCCTCATCATGGTGAAGGCCGGCGACCCGACCGACGCGGTCATCGACGAGCTCGCCGACGCGATGGAGGAAGGCGACATCATCATCGATGGTGGCAACGCCCTCTATTCAGACACGATCCGCCGGGAGAAGGCCATCCGCGAACGCGGGCTGCACTTCGTCGGCGCGGGCATCTCCGGTGGCGAGGAGGGCGCGCTGAAGGGACCGTCGATCATGCCCGGCGGGCCCGCCGAGTCCTACGTGTCGCTCGGGCCGCTGCTCGAAGAGATCTCCGCACACGTCGACGGCGTGCCCTGCTGCACCCACATCGGCCCCGACGGTTCCGGCCACTTCGTGAAGATGGTGCACAACGGCATCGAATACTCCGATATGCAGCTCATCGGCGAGGCCTATCAACTCCTTCGTGACGCATTGGGCACGTCCGCAGGCGAGATCGCCGACGTGTTCGCCGAGTGGAACAAGGGCGACCTGGACAGCTACCTCATCGAGATCACCGCCGAGGTGCTTCGCCAGGTCGACGCCAAGACCGGAACGCCGCTGGTGGATCTGATCCTCGACGAGGCCGAGCAGAAGGGCACCGGGCGCTGGACGGTGAAGTCCGCGCTCGATCTCGGGGTGCCCGTCACCGGGATCGCCGAGGCGGTGTTCGCCCGCGCGCTGTCCGGTTCGGTGACGCAGCGCAAGGCGACCACCGGCCTGGCCTCCGGCGTACTCGGCGAGAAGCCAACCGATGCAGCGCAGTTCACCGAAGACGTCGCCAAGGCGCTATACGCCTCGAAGATCATCGCCTACGCCCAGGGCTTCAATCAGATTCAGGCAGGCAGCCTCGAATACGACTGGAACATCACCCCCGGCGACATGGCCACCATCTGGCGCGGCGGGTGCATTATCCGGGCCAAGTTCCTCAACCGGATCAAGGACGCGTTCGACGACGAGCCCGGACTGGCCTCGCTGATCGTCGCTCCGTACTTCCGCGAGGCGATCGAGTCGTCCATCGACAGCTGGCGTCGCGTGGTCGTCACGGCAACCCAGTTGGGCATCCCGATTCCCGGCTTCGCCTCAGCGCTGTCCTATTACGACGCGTTGCGCACCGAGCGGTTGCCCGCCGCGCTCACCCAGGGACTGCGCGACTTCTTCGGCGCGCACACGTACGGCCGCATCGACGACGACCGCGACAAGCGGTTCCACACGCTGTGGAGCGGTGATCGCAGCGAGGTTCAGGCCTGAGGGCAGGGCACCTGCGGCGAGCAGCCGTAAACTCGGCGACGTGCAGTTCCTCGAAGGCCACCGGCCGCCCTACGACCTGACCTACAACGACGTCTTCGTCGTACCGGGACGCTCCGATGTGGCGTCGCGTTTCGATGTGGATCTGTCCACCGCCGACGGCTCTGGCACGACCATCCCGGTGGTGGTGGCGAACATGACCGCCGTCGCGGGCCGGCGGATGGCCGAAACCGTGGCCCGCCGCGGCGGCATCGTGGTGCTGCCGCAGGATCTGCCGCTGGCGGTGGTGCAGCACACCGTCGACTTCGTCAAGAGCCGCGACCTCGTTGTCGACACCCCCGTCACCCTGGCTCCGGACGACTCGGTCTCCGATGCGACCGCACTGATCCACAAGCGCGCACACGGGGCAGCGGTGGTGGTCTTCGAAGGCCGGCCGATCGGTGTGGTCACCGAGGCGTCCTGCGTCGGCGTGGACCGGTTCGCCCGGGTCCGCGACATCGCCATCAGCGAGTTCATCACGGCGCCGGTGGGCACCGATCCGCGCAAGGTGTTTGACCTGCTGGAGCACGCTCCGGTCGATATCGCGGTGCTCACCGGCGACCAGGGCGAGCTGAGCGGCGTGCTGACCCGCACCGGCGCCATCCGGGCCGGGATATACAACCCGGCGGTGGACGCGTCGGGCAGGCTGCGCATCGCCGCCGCCGTCGGCATCAACGGAGACGTCGCCGCGAAGGCCCGCGGCCTCGCCGAAAGCGGTGTCGACCTGCTCGTCATCGATACCGCACACGGCCACCAGACCAAGATGCTCGACGCCATCGCGACGGTGGCCTCCCTCGATCTGGGGTTGCCGATCGCCGCGGGAAATGTGGTGTCCGCCGAGGGCACCCGGGACCTGATCGGCGCGGGGGCGACCATCGCCAAGGTCGGCGTCGGCCCCGGCGCGATGTGCACGACCCGGATGATGACCGGCGTCGGCCGCCCGCAGTTCTCCGCGGTGGTCGAATGTTCGGCTGCGGCAAAGGAGCTCGGCGGACACGTGTGGGCAGACGGCGGCGTGCGGCATCCGCGCGATGTGGCGCTGGCGCTGGCCGCCGGGGCATCGAACGTGATGATCGGATCCTGGTTCGCAGGCACCTACGAATCACCTGGTGACCTGATGCGCGATCGCGAGGGCCAGCCGTTCAAGGAGAGCTACGGGATGGCCTCCAAACGCGCTGTCGCCGCTCGCACCGCCGGTGACAGCTCCTTCGACCGGGCCCGCAAGGCACTGTTCGAAGAGGGCATCTCCAGTTCCCGCATGGCTCTCGACGCGGCGCGTGGAGGTGTCGAGGATCTGCTCGACCACATCACGTCGGGGGTGCGCAGCACCTGCACCTACGTCGGCGCGACGACGCTGCCCGAACTGCACGAGAAGGTGGTGCTGGGTGTGCAGTCGGCCGCCGGGTTCGCCGAGGGCCATCCGCTGCCGACCGGCTGGTGACCGCCGCGCACCTTCGCACAGCCGCTACAACACTCAGCTGCACAGCCGGTACGATGGACCGCATTCGGCGTGCGTGACGCCGTGTACAGGAAGGATTCCCGTGCCTCAGGCACCCGTGGAGGCCCACGGATCGTCATCGGCTTGCGGGATTCCGGCCGTTCTTGCCGCCCCCGACCCGGACGACGCCGAGCCGTCTACTAGACAGCCGGGCACCAGGCCCGGCGGCTATCCGGTGAGATGGCGATGACCCTCACCATGACACTTCTGAGCCTGTTCGCATTCGTGCTGCTGACAGCGGGGACCGCACTGTTCGTGGCGGCCGAATTCTCGCTGACCGCACTGGAACGCAGCACCGTCGAAGCCAACGCACGAACCGGCGGCCAGCGCGACCAGATCGTCCTCAAGGCGCACCGCACGCTGTCCGTTCAGCTGTCCGGTGCCCAGCTCGGCATCTCCATCACCACCCTGGCAACCGGTTACCTCGCCGAGCCCGTGGTCGCTCGGCTGCTGTACCCGTCGCTGACCGCCCTGCGGCTACCGGCCGACTGGGTGAGCCCGATCGCGCTGGTGCTGGCGCTGCTGCTCGCCACCTCGGTGTCGATGATCTTCGGTGAGCTGGTGCCCAAGAACCTTGCCGTCGCCAAACCACTGCCCACAGCACGGTTCGCCGCCGCCCCGCAGTGGTATTTCTCCCGGCTGTTCACCCCGGCCATCAAGGCCACCAACGGCACCGCGAACTGGATTCTGCGCCGGATGGGCATCGAACCGGCCGAGGAGCTGCGCTCGGCGCGCTCCCCTCAGGAGCTGGTTTCGCTGGTGCGCACCTCGGCGCGCAGCGGTGCGATCGACGCCGACACCGCCGTGCTGGTGGACCGTTCGCTGCAGTTCGGTGATCGCTCTGCCGAGGAACTGATGACCCCACGCTCCAAGATCGAATCCCTGGCGATCGAGGACACCGTGGCCGACCTGATGGCCGCCGCGATCCGCACCGGCCATTCCCGCTTCCCGATCATCGACGGCGATCTCGACCAGACTGTCGGAATGGTGCACGTGAAGCAGGTTTTCGAGGTGCCTGCCGAGCGCCGCGCCACTACCCGGCTGTCCCGGCTGGCGGTACCGGTTCCGACGGTGCCCGCGTCCCTCGACGGTGATGCGGTGATGACCCAGATCCGCGGCAACGGCATCCAGACGGCCATGGTCGTCGACGAGTACGGCGGCACCGCGGGCATGGTCACCTTCGAGGACCTGATCGAGGAGATCGTCGGCGATGTCCGCGACGAGCACGACGATGCCACCCCGGATGTGGTGCAGAGCCGCGCCGGCTGGCAGGTGTCCGGACTGCTGCGCATCGACGAGGTCGACTCGGAGACACCGTTCCGCGCTCCCGAGGGCGACTACGAGACCATCGGCGGCCTGGTGCTGGAGACACTCGGGCACATTCCCGACGTGGGCGAAACCGTCGAACTGACCGAGTTCGACCCGGACAAACCCGGTGAGGAACCGGTGCACTGGCAGGCCCGGATCATGCGGATGGACGGCCGCCGCATCGACCTGCTGGAGCTGGTCCGGACCGACGGCGACGAGTCGAGCACGGAGCACGCAGATGGGCGGTGACCTGTTCGCGGTCGCCCTGACCGTGCTGCTGCTGGCCGCCAACGCGTTCTTCGTCGGCGCGGAATTCGCGTTGATCTCGGCGCGGCGTGACCGCCTCGAGGCGCTTGCCGAGCAGGGTAAGAAGCGGGCGGTCGCGGTGATGCGCGCGGCAGAGAACCTATCGCTGATGCTGGCCGGCGCCCAGCTGGGCATCACCATCTGCTCGATCCTGCTCGGCCGGGTCGGCGAGCCCGCGGTGGCCCACCTGCTGGAAAAACCATTCGCGCTGCTCGGCGTGGGCAACGCGGTGCTGCACACCGTGTCGTTCATCGTCGCACTGGCCGTCGTGGTGACACTGCATGTCCTGCTGGGCGAGATGGTGCCCAAGAACATCGCCATCGCCGGCCCGGAGAGCACCGCGATGCTGCTGGTCCCGCCGTATCTGGTCTACATCCGCGCGGCCCGCCCATTCATCGCGTTCTACAACTGGGCCGCCAACGCCACGCTGCGGGCGCTGCGGGTGGAGCCCAAGGACGAGCTCGACGTCACGGTGTCGACCGTCGAACTGTCGGACATGATTGCCGAATCCCTGTCCGAGGGGCTGCTCGATCATGAGGAGCACACCCGGCTGACGCGCGCCCTGCAGATCCGGGATCGTACGGTGGCCGATCTGGCGATCCCGCTGGACCGGATCCGGGCGGTGCCGGTGTCGGCCGCCGGGGCCGGACCGGCCGTCGCCGCCTTGGAGCAGGCGCTTTCGGAGACCGGCTACTCGCGATTTCCGATCACCGAGGCCGACGGCTCCTACCTGGGCTACCTGCACATCAAGGATGTGCTCGGAATGCTCAGCGAGTCGACCGTGCTCGACGCATCGATGGTGCGTCCGCTGATCCAGATGCCGTCCACCCTGCCGCTGCCCGACGCACTGACCCGGTTGCGGCGTAACAAGAGTCACCTGGCGCTAGTAACCGACGGTGGCCAGATCACCGCGATGGTGACGCTCGAGGATCTGGTGCAAGATCTCGTCGGCACCGTCCGCGACGGCACGCACCGGGTCTGATGAACCCCGACCCGACCATCCTCGACGAAGCCGACTGGACTGCCCGCCAGGCGGCCCATCAGCACCGGGTGGACCGGTTCGTCGCTCCTCATCAGGAGCGCGCCCAGCGCGGCGAACCACATCCTGTGTGGGATTTCCTGTTCACCTACTACAGCCTGCGGCCCCGTCAGTTGCGGCGCTGGCACCCCGGTTTCGGCTTCGGGTTGCGCGGTCGGGCCGCCGAGCGTTTTCTGACCCGCAGCGGTTACCGCGCAACGGGGCCGGTGGTATCGGTATCGGCGGAACTGCTCGAATCCCGGCGGGACACCGTGACATTCATCGCCGATCTGCTGGCCCGCACCGCAGACCGGCCCGCCCGGTTCAACTGTTTCGGGCTGCACGAGTGGGCGATGGTCTACCGGTCACCCGAGGTGCGACACGGCCGGGTCCCGTTGCGCCTCGGGACCTCCGGTACCGATGCCGTCGTCGATTCGATGCCGCTGCGGTGCAGCCACTTCGATGCCTTCAGGTTCTTCACCCCGGCCGCCGCCGACCTCAATGCCGAGAAACTGCGTCGCGATACCCAGCTCACGACAGAACAACCGGGCTGCATCCACGCGGCGATGGATTGCTACAAATGGGCCTACAAACTGGGGCCGCTGGTGCCCTCCGAACTGGTGATGGACTGCCTGGAACTGGCCGCCGATGCCCGGGCGGTGGACATGTGTGCCAGCCCATACGACCTGACCGACTATGGTTTCCCTGCGGTTACCATCGAAACCGCAGCCGGTCGTGCCGAGTACGTCAAGGCGCAACAGCGCATCACCGAACGCGCGGCGCCGCTGCGCAGGGAGTTGGCTCGCCGATGCGACCTGCTACTCAACCGGCCGGGGACACTTCGGCCGCGGATTCACGCGTAGTTACCGCCGGGTAAACTAAGCCGACTGCAATGGGAGGAAACATGACCGACCGCGTGACGGTGGGAAACCTGCGGGTTGCCAAGGTGCTGCACGACTTCATCACGAACGAAGCGTTGCCCGGCACCGACCTGGACCCCGACAGCTTCTGGGCGGGCGTGGACAAGGTCGTCACCGACCTGACCCCGCAGAATCAGGATCTGCTGGCGCGCCGCGATGACCTGCAGGCCCAGATCGACAGGTGGCATCGTGCCCGTGTCATCGGCCCGCTCGATGCGGCCGAGTACAAGCAGTTCCTCACCGATATCGGATACCTGGCCCCCGAGCCCGCGGACTTCACCATCACCACCTCCGGGGTGGACGCCGAGATCACCAGCACCGCCGGGCCGCAGCTCGTGGTGCCGGTCCTCAACGCCCGCTTCGCGCTGAACGCCGCCAACGCACGCTGGGGCTCGCTGTATGACGCGCTGTATGGCACCGACGTCATCTCCGAAGAGGGCGGCGCAGAGAGGGGGTCCAGCTATAACCGGGTGCGCGGCGACAAGGTCATCGCGTATGCCCGCAACTTCCTCGACGAGGCCGTCCCGCTGGCGTCGGGCTCCTGGTCGGAGATCACCGGCCTCAAGATCGACGACGCAAAGCTCGTCGTGACGCTGGGCGACGACACCGTCGCCCTGGCCAAACCCGACGAGTTCATCGGCTACACCCGAAAACCGGGCAGACCGGCCTGGTCGGCGCTGCTGGTCCACAACGGCCTGCACATCGAGATCCTCGTCGACCCCGACTCCCCCGTCGGCGCCACCGACAAGGCCGGCATCAAGGACGTCGTGCTGGAGTCGGCGATCACCACGATCATGGACTTCGAGGATTCGGTGGCCGCCGTGGACGCCGAGGACAAGGTGCTCGGCTACCGCAACTGGCTGGGCCTGAACCGCGGCGACCTCGCCGAAGAGGTCAACAAGGGCGGCAAGTCCTTCACCCGGGTGCTCAACCCGGACCGCAAGTTCAGTACCCCGGACGGTTCCGGTGAGCTGAGCCTGCCCGGACGCAGCCTGCTGTTCGTGCGCAACGTCGGGCACCTGATGACCAATGACGCCATCACCGACCCAGATGGGAACGAGGTTCCCGAGGGTATCCAGGACGCGCTGTTCACCGGGCTGATCGCCATCCATGGACTGAAGGACGGCTCCCAGAGCGACGGGGCCAACGGTCCCCACGCCAACAGCCGCACCGGCTCGGTGTACATCGTCAAGCCCAAGATGCACGGCCCCGACGAGGTCGCCTTCACCTGCGAGCTGTTCGGTCGCGTCGAGGATGTGCTCGGCCTGCCGCAGGGCACCCTCAAGGTCGGCATCATGGACGAGGAACGCCGCACCACGCTGAACCTCAAGGCCTGCATCAAGGCCGCCGCCGACCGCGTCGTGTTCATCAACACCGGATTCCTGGACCGCACCGGCGATGAGATTCACACTTCCATGGAAGCCGGCCCGATGATCCGCAAGGGCGCCATGAAGTCCCAGCCGTGGATCAAGGCCTACGAGGACGCCAATGTCGACACCGGCCTTGCCACCGGACTTTCCGGGCGCGCCCAGATCGGCAAGGGCATGTGGGCCATGACCGACCTGATGGCCGACATGGTGGAGCAGAAGATCGGCCAGCCCAAGGCCGGCGCCACCACGGCGTGGGTGCCCTCGCCCACGGCAGCCACCCTGCATGCCATGCATTACCACCAGGTCGACGTCTACGCGGTACAGGCCGAACTCAAGGGCCACACCCGCACCACGATCGACGAACTGCTGACCATTCCGCTGGCCGGTGAGCTGGCCTGGTCCACCGACGAGATCCACGAAGAGGTCGACAACAACTGCCAGTCCATCCTGGGCTATGTGGTGCGCTGGGTCGACGCCGGCGTCGGCTGCTCGAAGGTGCCCGACATCCACAATGTCGCGTTGATGGAAGACCGTGCCACACTGCGCATCTCCAGCCAGTTGCTGGCGAATTGGCTGCGCCATGGTGTCATCACCGAAGGCGACATCAAGGCCAGCCTGCGCCGGATGGCCGGCGTGGTCGACGAGCAAAATGCTGGCGACGCGGACTACCTGCCGATGGCACCGGACCCCGAAGCCAGCATCGCCTTCCAGGCCGCCCAGGAGCTCATCCTGTCCGGGGCGCAGCAGCCCAGTGGCTACACCGAGCCGATCCTGCACCGGCGCCGCCGGGAATTCAAGGCGCGTGCCGCAAGCCAGTGATTAGACTTCGGCGGGGCATCCGACACGACGAGTTAGGGGGGTAGGGATGGGCAGGCACAGCATTCCCGACCCCGACGACGACCGGACGGGGAGCGGCGACGCCCCGGCCGGTGACGTCGGTTACGGCACCAACGAATACGACACCAATGAATACGGCACCAATGAATACGGCGATTACGGTGACCGCTCGGACGAGTACGGGGCCGACGAACCCGACCCGCATCCCCGTGGCTTCCCCGCCGTCGCCGATGAGGATCAGCCGACGCAGGCATTCTCGGTCACCGGACGGCAGCGCGCCTTCGAGAGCGGTGAATGGACCGGCAGCCACCGCGCGGTGACGACCGGCCGGCGCAAGGTCAGCCCCCTGGTGATCGGCGCACTGATCACCGTCGTCGTGGTGGTCGGCGCCGTCATCCTGTGGCGATTCTTCGGTGACGCACTGTCCAACCGCAGCCAGGTCTCCGCCGACCGCTGCGTCGAAGGCGAGCTGACCGTCGCGGTCATCGCGGATCCGGCCATCGCAGATCAGGTCGGCACCCTGGCCGAGCACTACAGCAGCACCGCCGACCCGGTCGGTGACCGCTGCGTGAAGGTCGCGGTCAAGGCCGCAGATTCCAATGCCGTGGTCAACGGTTTCACCGACGCGTGGCCGGGCGATCTCGGTGAGCGGCCCGCACTCTGGATTCCGGCCAGCTCGGTCTCCGAGGCACGCCTGGAAAGCGCCACCGGGGCCAAGACGGTCATCGACAGCCGCCCGCTGGTCAGCTCCCCCGTCGTGCTGGCCATCCGACCCGAGCTCGAAGAGGCTCTGGCCCAGCAGAGCTGGTCGACCCTGCCGGGGTTGCAGAGCGATCCGGCCGGGCTCGACGGACTGAACCTGCCGGGCTGGGACGGCCTGAAACTGTCCTTGCCGCTGACCGGCAACAGCGACGCTGCCTACCTGGCTGCCGAAGCGGTGGCCGCGACCTCCGCGCCGGCAGGCGCACCGGCCACCGACGGTGCCTCCACCGCGCAACGCCTGCTCGTCGGCCAGCCCGAGCTGGCCGACACCACGGCCACCACCGCACTGGATGCGTTGATCACCGCCGCAGACCCGGCCACCGCACCCGTGCACGGGGTCGTCACCACCGAACAGAAATTGTTCGAGCGGGCGGCGAACCTCAGCGATGCGAGTACGAAGCTCAGCTCGTGGATACCGCCGGGACCTGTCGCCGTCGCCGACTTCCCCGCCGTCCTGCTCAGCGGTGACTGGTTGTCCAAGGAACAGATCAGCGCAGCCAGCGAGTTCGACCGTTTCATGCGCAAACCCGAACAGCTCGCCGAACTGGCCAAGGCCGGTTTCCGCGCCGAGGGCGCCACGCCGCCCAGCAGCCCGGTCACCGATTTCCCGGCGCTGACGGAGCCGTTGTCGTTCGGCGACCCTGAATCCAGGGCCACCCTGGCGGCCAGGATGACCGCTCCCACCCAGAGCGGCACGGTCACTGTGATGCTCGATCAGTCCATGCCCGCAAATGAGGGCGGCCGCAGTCGGCTCACCAATGTGGCGACGGCGCTGACTGAGCGGCTGCAGGTGCTCCCCCCGACCACATCGGTGGGCCTGTGGACCTTCGACGGAGTGGCTGGCCGCTCGGTCACCACGACCGGGCCACTCGGTGACAATGTCGGCGGCACACCACGATCGGCGGCTTTGGCGTCAAATCTGCAGGGCCAGGTGGGATCGGGCGGAGGTGCGGTGTCGTTCACCACGCTGCGCCTGATCTACGGCGAGGCGCTGGCGAATTTCCGTGCCGGTGAACCGAATTCGGTGCTGGTGATTGCCTCGGGCCCACACACCGATCGCAGTCTGGATGGTCCGGGGTTGATCTCCTACATCGAGGGTGCGGTGGATCAGCAGCGGCCGGTCGCGGTGAACGTCATCAATCTCGGCGACGATCCCGACCGAGCCACCTGGGAAGAGGTGGCGAAGACCAGTGGCGGCGAGTACCGCAACCTGCCCAGTTCGACCGATCCCGGGCTGGCCGCGGCGGTTTCGGAGTTCCTCGGCTGACGGCCGGGGTCAGCCACGGACCAGGGTGCACCGTAGCCCGAAGTGATCCGACGGGAACACCCGCGGCAATGCACTCGAAAGCGGCTCGCGGCCGATCAATTCGATCGACTCCGGTTTCCAGGTGTCACCCTTTATGAGCACCCGGTCGAACCGAACGTGCCGGTGCTTGTTCTTCATGTCATAGCGCATGAGGTTGATCGTGGTGTCTTCGGTGTACCCCGGTTCGTCGGGCCGCAGTTCTGTCCAGACGTCCCGGTAGTCCGCGCGGATGATGCCCGCTTCGGAATCGCGCATGTTGAAGTCGCCCATGATCGCCACGTTGTCGGTACCGCGCTGAGCATCGAATATCCGGCCGAGCTGGCGCGCACGCAAAGGTGCTGAGGCCTTGCCACTTTCGAGGTGGACCGACACCACCGTCAGTGGCTCGCCGTTCAGGGTCAGCTGTGTTGTGAGGTATCCGCGCGACAGCCGGGTCGGCAGCCGCGTGTACGTGACGCGGTCGACCGGCAATCGGGACAGCAGCAGCATGCCGTAATTGCCGCGGCTGCCACCGACCATCGCGGCACTGCGGTAGCTCTCCCTGACCCATGGCTGATCGAGGAACACCGTCAGGCTCGTATGGGTGACCTCTTGAAAAGTCATGATGTCCGGCGCATCTCGGGACAGCAGATCGGCGATCGCACGGTAGCGCTGCTCATTGTGCTTCTCGCTGAACCACACGTTGTACGTCGCGAGGCTGAGCCGGTCTACGGACATGTCGTCGCCGACGGTACGCGCAGCCGTCCACCGTCGCCGAAGCGGGTCGAACTGCTTCACCGGTACTTTCGCCCGACGGCGGAACACACTGGGCCACAGCCGATCCATGTGTCCAAGCTACGGCGTCGCGGCACACTTCCGCGGGCCGTCAACGCGGCGGGGAACACGCCTGTCCGGCTAGGCGAACGCCTCCACCGGCGGGCACGAACAGACCAGGTTGCGATCTCCGTACGCCGCGTCGATCCGGCGGACGGCCGGCCACACCTTCGGACGGAACGCCTTCCCCAACGGGTAGGCGGCCTGTTCCCGCGTGTAAGGGTGCGACCACTGTTCGACCAACAGCGATTCGGCGGTGTGCGGGGCGCCGCGCAACGGGTTGTCGTCCACCGGCCACTGGCCCGAACCGACCTTGTCGATCTCGGCGCGAATCGCGATCATCGCCTCGCAGAACGCGTCGACCTCGGCCAGGCTCTCACTCTCGGTGGGCTCCACCATCAGGGTGCCCGCCACCGGGAAGCTCATGGTCGGTGCGTGGAAACCGAAGTCCGCCAACCGCTTCGCCACATCGTCGACGGTGACGCCGGTCGTCTTGGTGATCCCGTTGAGATCCAGGATGCACTCGTGGGCGACCATGCCGTTCTCGCCGGTGTAGAGCACCGGGAAGTACTCATCGAGACGCCTTGCCACATAGTTCGCCGACGCGATTGCGGTCAGCGAGGCCGCCCGCAGACCCGCCCCGCCCATCATCCGGATGTAAGTCCAGGTGATCGGCAGGATCGACGCCGACCCGTACGGAGCCGCCGAGACGGTGTAGGTGTCGGTGAGTTCGTCGGCGAGCGGATGGCCGGGCAGATAGGGCGCCAGGTGGCTGCGCACCGCGACCGGTCCGACGCCGGGGCCTCCACCGCCGTGCGGGATGCAGAACGTCTTGTGCAGGTTCAGGTGGCTCACGTCGCCGCCGAAGCGGCCCGGCCGGGCCAGCCCGACCAACGCGTTGAGGTTGGCCCCGTCGACGTAGACCTGACCACCCGCATCGTGCACCGCCGCGCAGATGTCGGCGACATCATGCTCGTACACCCCGTGCGTGGACGGGTAGGTGATCATCAGCGCGGCCAACCGGTCGGCGTGCTGGGTCACCTTGGCGCGCAGGTCATCCAGGTCGACGTCACCATTGGCACGGCAGGCGACGACCACCACCCGCATCCCGACCAGCGCGGCCGAGGCGGCGTTGGTGCCATGCGCGCTGGAGGGGATGAGGCAGACGTCGCGGTCGGCCTGGCCGTTGTCACGGTGATAGGCCTGAATGGCCAGCAGGCCGGCGTACTCCCCCTGTGATCCGGCGTTGGGCTGCAGCGAGATCTCGTCATAGCCGGTGATACCGGTCAGCCAGGTCTGCAGGTCGGAGATCAGGCGGCGCAACCCCGGCGTGTCCGACGCGGGCGCGAACGGATGCTGCTTGGAGAATTCGGTCCAGGTGATCGGCTCCATCTCGGCGGCCGCATTGAGTTTCATGGTGCACGAGCCCAGCGGGATCATGCTGCGGTCCAGCGCAATGTCCTTGTCCGCCAACGACCGCAGGTAGCGCATCATCGAGGTCTCGGTGCGGTACAGATGGAAGGCCGGGTGGGTCAGGAATTCCGATGTGCGGGTGGCGATGTCCGAGTCGGGTGAATCTGCGGCACCGATCCCGAAGGCCTCCAGCACGGCGGCCACATGCGCGTCGGTGGTCACCTCGTCACACGCGACCGACACGTGATCGGCATCGACGCGCCACAGGTTGATATTGGCGGCCTTGGCCGCGGCGACGATATCATCCGCTCGGCCCGGTACCCTGGCCAGCACGGTGTCGAAGTAGGTGTCGTGCACCAGTGAATCACCTAACGCCGCAGCGATCTTCGCGGCCTGAGCGTGCACGCGGCGGGCGATCGTGGTCAGTCCGTCGGCACCGTGATAGCTGGCGTACATGGCGGCGACGACGGCCAGTAGCACCTGCGCGGTGCAGATGTTGCTTGTCGCCTTGTCCCGGCGGATGTGCTGCTCACGGGTCTGCAGACTGAGCCGGTAGGCTGGGGTGCCGTCGACATCCAGTGACACACCGACCAGTCGGCCCGGCAGCTGACGGGCATGCTTGGTGTGCACGGCCAGATACCCGGCATGTGGGCCGCCGAATCCCATTGGCACACCGAAACGTTGGGTGGTGCCGAAGGCAACGTCGGCACCGAACTCACCCGGAGGTGCGATCAGCGTGGATGCCAGCAGGTCGGCGCCGACCGCGACGAGCGCGCCGCGCTCATGGGCCTGGGCGGCCAGCCCCGTCCAGTCGCTGACGCGTCCACTGGCACCCGGCAGCTGCACGATCACGCCGAAGAAGTCGCCGCCGGGCAGGCCGTCGCGAAGATCGGCCGTCACCACCTCGATGCCGAGCGGCTCGGCGCGGGTGGCGATCACGGCCGCGGTCTGGGCGTATACATCGGCGTCCACGGCCAGCCGGTTGGACGGGCCCTTCACCGCGCGGTGCATGAGCGTCATTGCCTCGGCGGCAGCGGTGCCCTCATCGAGCATCGAGGCGTTCGCCACGTCCAACCCGGTCAGGTCGCTCACCATGGTCTGGAAGTTCAGCAGCGCCTCCAGCCGGCCCTGGCTGATCTCGGGCTGGTACGGCGTGTACGCGGTGTACCAGGCGGGGTTCTCGAGAATATTGCGCTTGAGCACCGGCGGGGTGAGGGTGTCGAAGTAACCCTGCCCGATCATCGACACCGCGACGGTGTTGGTGTCGGCCAGCGCCCGCAGCTCGGCGAGCGCCTCTTCCTCGGTCGCGGCCGGCGGCAGATGTTCCAGCCCCGGCGCCAACCCGTCGGCGCCCACCGCGTCGAGGATCCCGGCGGGCAGCGCCTTGTCGGCCAGCTCGTCGAGGGATCCGACGCCGATGACCCCGAGCATGGTGGCGATGGCATCGGCATCCGGCCCGATATGGCGGTCTGCGAAACGCGACTGGTTCTGGTCGGACACATGAACTCCCGGGTCGAGGCGGTGGACGTGCGCGGGCACGTCGCTCCCTCTCCCTCTGTCGTCGACCCGGACCGGGCGCCTGAGAGATTCGGCCCGGTATGGGCCTTTCCCCATGGGCGGGTGACCTGGAAAAACCCGGGTCGCCACTTTCCAGAGGCATCGTGGCCGTGCGCGGTCCTGGGTGCCTGAGAGGTTGACGGAGAGGTGTTGCTCCTTCGGCGCCCGTGACTGGCCGTCACGGAGCTCTCCCGCGCAAGGGCGATGCGAAGGCGATTCTACCGGTCGGCCAGGTCCAGTGCGGTCCATGCCAGTGCGGTGGCCCCGTCGCGCAGTGCGAACTGGTCTACAGATACCAAAAGGGCCGCCCGAGGGCGGCCCTTTTTTCGATGCTGCGGCGTATGTCAGCCGATCTTGCGGTCGCGGGTCTTGCGCCGCGAAGCCAGTTCGTCCTCCGGCGCGGAGATCGACTCGCCGCCGTCGGCGCGCTCCCCCGGGAAGTCTGCGATCGCGCCGGTGAGTTCCCGCATGGCGCCCGACACCGCGATACCGAACACACCCTGGCCGCCCTGCAACAGATCGACGACCTCTTCAGCGGACGTGCATTCGTAGACGGTGGTGCCATCGGAGAACAAGGTGATGTTGGCCAGATCCTGGACACCGCGCTGGCGCAGGTGATCCACCGCGACCCGGATGTTGTGCAGGGAGATGCCGGTGTCGAGAAGTCGCTTGACGATCTTGAGAACCAGGATGTCCTTGAAGGAGTACAGCCGCTGACTGCCCGACCCGGCAGCGCCACGGATGGAGGGCACCACCAGCGAGGTGCGCGCCCAGTAGTCCAGCTGCCGATAGGTGATGCCAGCGATCTGGCAGGCGCTGGGCCCGCGGTAACCGACCAGTTCGTCGGGGACCGAATCGTCCGGGAACAGGCGACCCTGCACGGGCTCGCTGGGTGCGCTACTCACGGGCGGAGTCGCACCGCCGGCAGAAGACGGATCCAGCTCCCCATGATGTGGCGTGTCGCCCACAGTCCATCCTCTCGCCAATCGCCTCCGGGTCGTGACCGGCACCGCATCACGTCCGAATTCGAATGTGTCGAGCATACGCTCAACACAGTTCCGCTTACTGCTCGTCGTCAATCAAAATTATCGCTGCCCATTTCGCAGTCGGCCGACACGCGCGCCGCGTGTCGAACTCACGAGACGCATCCGTGATGTTGGTCATCACGGGATGTCGGTCATCACAGGATGTCGGTCATCACAGCGGCAAACTGTGGTCTCAGGTCGCCTTGAAGTCGTCGGGAGACACGCTGTCGAGGAACTCCTTGAACTTTTCGACCTCGTCCTCACCCACCGTTCCGGTTGCTTCTTGGTCGTTCTCGTCGGGAATCAGCAGGCCGGCCTCGGCGAGCACTGCTTCCTCGACGTAGATCGGCACCCCGACCCGCAGCGCGATGGCCACCGAATCCGAGGGGCGGGCCGAGACCTTGATATCGCGGTCGAACACCAGGTCGGCGTAGAACGTGCCTTCCTGCAGATCGACGATGCGCACTTCTTTGAGTGAATGGCCCAGCGCGGCAATCAGATCGCGGATCAGGTCATGTGTGAGCGGCCGAGGAGTCTCGACACCCTGCTGTTCCTGGGCGATCGCGGCGGCCTCCGATTGGCCGATCCAGATCGGCAGGTAGCGCTCGCCGTTGGACTCGCGCAGCAGCAGCACCGGCTGATTCTGAGGCTGCTCAACGCGAATACCGACTACCCGAACCTCACCCATCAGCGCCTGCCCTCCGCGAATAAGCCTGTCCCGGCAAGTCTAGTCCTCAACGATCGAGAACGTCTCGCACTGCCGACTTGATCAGCGACGTGTGCAGGGTGATCGCCAGTGCTGCAACCTCGCGGGCCAGGTCGTCGGCGCGATCGCGCGCCCCCGCCTTGCCCGCGGCCGCCACCGGTCCGGCGATCTGGGCGATCAGATCGGACTGCCGGTCGGCTGCCGACCGGAAGGCGCGCAGGTGCCGCGGCTCGACACCGTAATCGGCGAGCGCTCGCGCGCACTGGGCAATGGTCACCGAATGCTCGTCGAACAATCCCGCCGGTCCTGGCTTGATGACCCCTGCCGTGACCAGCGCCCCCAACAGCGGGTTGTCCACTCCCGATCGCGCCAGCAGGTCTTCGCGACTGAGCCGTACCTGCGCCGGCACGACGCCCTCGGCCGAGCCGTCCCCGGAGCCGCCGTCCCCGGAGCCGCCGTCCCCGGCGACCTGAAGCAGGCGCGGGACCACGTAGGCGGATCCGAGCGTCGGCAGCGCACCGTCGGGTTGGGCGTCCAGCTGCGCTTTGATGACCTTCAGCGGCAGGTACTGCTCACGCTGTGCGGTCAGCACGAACCGGAGCCTGGCACAGTCGTAGGCGGTGAACCGGCGATAACCGGCCGCCGAACGCTGGGGTGTGACCAGACCTTCGGCCTCCAGGAACCGGATCTTCGAGATGGTCACGTCCGGGAAGTCCGGACGCAGCAGGTCCAGCACCGCTCCGATGGACATCCCGGCGGGTGCCGGTTCGGGCTGGGTCATCTGGTCCTCGCGCGAACGCTCGGCAGTTAGCCGGCGTCGTCCGTCTTGGGTCCGGTCAGGAACACCAGGCGGAACTTGCCGATCTGCACCTCGTCGCCATTGACCAGCACCGCGGAATCCACCGGCTCACGGTTGACGTACGTGCCGTTGAGGCTGCCGACGTCGACGACCTGGAACTCTCCCGTTTCCAGCCGGAACTCGGCGTGACGACGGCTCACGGTGACGTCGTCGAGGAAGATGTCGCTGTCCGGATGCCGTCCCGCAGTCGTGGTGGCCTGGTCGAGCAGAAAGCGTGAGCCCGCGTTAGGACCGCGCTTGACGACGAGAAGAGCCGAACCTGCAGGCAGCCCCTCGACGCCGGATACCGCGCCCTCGGCGCCTGTCGAGGGGGGCGCATCCAACTCGTTGAGGAAATCAGCGCGGAATACCGATGTCGTCTCGACTGTAGCTTCGTCGGACGTCTGGTCGGCCTGAAAGTTGCTGTTTTCCGTCACCCGCTGCTCCTCTGCTGGCTGCTGTGGCGTGCATGTCCGGCGGCCGACGCTGGCCCTCCGGACCGTTGATGCGTCCCACTCGACCGTACCGCGCCGGGCAGGCCATTGGGTCCACCACCGCCGGATCCGGTTGCGCGGACTTGCTCACGCCCTGTCGCTGTTCGACCGATCCGCCAAACCCTAACAACACCTACTCGGGAAGAATCCCTCGGTAGCCATCGGCGTCGAGCAGGTCGGGCAGCGGACCGGCCGGCGCAGCGGTTTCGGTCTGCAACTCCACCAGCCATCCGGCGCCGTATGGATCGGAGTTCACCAGCTCCGGACTGCCCTCGAGCTCGCCGTTGACCGCAACCACTGTTGCGGTGACCGGGGCGTACAGGTCCGACAGCGATTTGGTGGATTCCACCTCACCGAACGCGTCACCCGCGGCCACCTCGGCGCCGACATCGGGCAGCTGCACGAACACCACGTCACCGAGGGCGGCCTGCGCGTAGTCGGTGATGCCGACCCGCACGGTGTCCTCGCTGGTGCGTCGCACCCATTCGTGCTCGGTGGTGTACTGCAGATCGGACGGGATCTCGCTCACAAGAACTCCTTCGGCGGCGGGACTCGGGCGCACTACTTGCTCGGGCGCATTACTTGACGGGCTGAGCGTATTGGCGAGGTTTCGGTGCCCGCAAGGCGGTCACCTCGACGGACTCGGACTGCGTGACCGTCATCGCGCCACCGACGCGTTTCACGCTGTCCATCGCGCCGCCGGGGATGTTCATCGCCGCCGCCAGGGTCGGCGGATCGCCTATCGCCAGAACCGAATACGGTGAACCGATGGTGACACCGTCGATGATCAGCGCGCCCGACGCGCCGACCACCCAGGTGTCCACCCCCACCCTGATCTCTCCCCCGGCACCGCGGATCTCCATGGCTTCCGCGCCCGCTGCGCGCAACTCGTTGATCACGTCGAGCAGCGTCTCCGGGGACACTCCGCGCGCGGTGTCCTCGATGGTGATGGTGACACCGGGACCGACGGCAGCCACCGTGCCGATCAGGATCGACAGCGCCGCCAGCCTTGCCTGGGCGTTCTCTATGGCCGCCTGATCGCTGCTGCCCGACGCCTGCAGCGAGTTCAGGGTCTGCTGCAGATCGGCGACCTCGGTGTTGAGCGCTGCCTCCCGCTGCTGCAGCGAGTCCAGCAGCACCAGCAGATCCGCAGGGCGGGCGTTCTCCAATGAGTCGCCGGATCCGGTCTGGCGGACCTGGGTGACGATGGCGATCCCGAGCAGCATGCACAGGATGACGCCCAGTGCGCCGAAAACCCATTGGGATCGACTCCGGGTCCGGGCCGGCGCGGGCGCGTAGTCGGGCAGTTCGTGGCGGCCATGTTCTGATTCGGCGGGGCCTGATGCGGCGGGGCCATGTTCTGATTCGGCGGGGCCGGGTTCGGCCTGCTCAGGCTCGCCGGTGTGCTCAGCCACCGCTCACGCCCCGAACAGCCTGCGCCGCAGTGCGGCCGCGTTACCGAAGATGCGGATGCCGAGCACGACGATGATCGCGGTCGACAGCTGGGTGCCCACCCCGAGTTGATCGCCGACGTAGACGATCAGCGCGGCCACCAACACATTGAAGACGAACGAGACGACGAACACCTTCGCATCGAAGATCCGCTCCAGGTAGGCCCGCAGGCCCCCGAACACCGCGTCCAGCGCCGCCACCACGGCGATGGGCAGGTAGGGCTGAATCGCCTCGGGCACGCTGGGGTGGAATATCAGCCCCAGCGCGATGCCGACGACAAGTGCGGCGATTCCGATCATCGTGCGATCATCTCTGTCCCATGCCTTATCGCCCGATCCCAGTGGCGAAGCGGATCTCTCGTGCCGAACCCCCCGGAACGTTCAGCGCCTCGCCGGTACTGACGGTAACCCCGACACCGTAGGACTGCTGCAGCAGTGTGAGCCGCTGCATGCCCGGGCTGCGGTTGAACACGTCCTGCATCGCGTGCGGGGGCCCCAGGGCGACGATCTCGTACGGACTGGTGATGGGCCGGTTGTCGACGAGGATGCCGCCGCCGGCCTGCCGCGCCGTGACATTGGGGCCGATCCGCACCCCATCCACGGCAACGGCCTCCGCTCCCCCGACCCACAGCGAGTTGACGACCAGTTGGAGATCGCGATCCAAGATGACCTGCTGGCTGCCCGCGACCCGCTGTTTGGACACGTCGCTGAGATCGCGGGACATTCCGGGATCGGTGACGGTGACGGTGAGGCCCGGACCGATCGCGGGTATCACCGCGGCGGCGAACTCCACGTCGTCGAGCGCGGCGAGCAGCGCCCGGCCCTGCTGGTCACCCGCGAGGCGGCTGCGCCGCTCGGTTTCCACTTCGGCCGCCAACGCATCCCGGGTCGTCTCCACCGCGCCGGTGCGCGACTCCCCGGTGCGCACGCTGTCGGCGAGCGCCAGTTGTGTCTGACGGTTCGCCGGCGCCACCGACTGTGCCTGCGAGGCCGCGGCGGCGAACACGACGGCGACGGTCAGCCCCGCGAGCATTGTCCAGGCCCCCGCGCGCAGCCTGCCCGCGGGTTTGTCGTGTCGTGCGGCAGCCGCCGCCGCGTAGCCAGGATCGAGATGATCCGAAAGCAGCGAACGCAGCAGCGACGGAACCGGAATGCGTTGCGGCGCATCCGCTTCTTGGAGGTTGAGGCCGGCCTCGGGGCGGTAGCCGCCCAGCGCACTCGCGGGATCACCCATCCCCCGAGGACCTCCGGCCCGTTGCCGTGTTCCCGGGGCTCCGGGGCAGCCGCTTGAGGACCAGCACCACCTGTGCCAGGTACAGCACCGCCGACCACAGATACAACGCCATGCCCCAGATCAGGAACGCCCAGCCGCACGCCAGGATCACCCGGCTCCACAGCGCGTCGAACTGCCCCACCAGCACCAGCGGCAGCCCGGACATCAACGCGAACGTCGCGGCCTTGCCCAGATAGGTGACCGGTAGTGCGGTGAGCCCACGGCTACGCAGTACCGGCAGCGTCGCCGCCAGCACCACATCGCGGCCGAGCAGGACGACCACGAACCACCACGGCACCACGCCTGCAGCCGCAAGCGCCACCGGGGTCACCGCCATGTAGATCCGGTCGACGGCCGGATCGAGGAGCTCACCCAGCCTCGAAGACTGGCTGTCGACCAGCCGGGCGATCTTGCCGTCCGCCCAGTCGGAGAACCCGCTGAACATGAGCACGGCGACGGCCCAGCCGATGGCGCCGGTGAAGAGCAGATACAGGAATACCGGTACCAGCAGCAGCCGCAGCACGCTGAGCGCGTTGGGGATGGTCAGCACCCGATCCTGCGATGCCTGCACCGAATCCCCCGGCCCATTTCCCGTCGCTCCGCTCGCCGGGGTCATACCTAGAAACCTAGCGGAACACGCCCGGCAAGCTCAGCGCCGACATGACGTTGTCGGCCAGTGGATCGTCGTGAATCATGTACGTCCACGTCGACGTCGGCCGCGCGAGTCGGGTCAGATCCAGGCCGGTCTCACCGTCGACGATGTTGGCGGTGTCGAAAGTCTGCTGGGCCGCTTCAATGGCGTCGGCCGCCAGCGAGGCGAACGCGTCCACCGCCATCCGATGGAATTCGTCGAGCGGGCTCTGGTTGCCCAGCGCACGCAGGCTGATGCTCTCCCTGATATCGGCCAGATACGCCAGGTGGTCGGCCCAGCCGCGGTCCAGGTGATAGAGCATGATCAGCCGACAGATCTCGTCGAGGCGTTCCTCGGACACCGACTCGGCGATCTGCTCGTAGCGCTTCGGTGAGCGCTCGGCCAATTCCTCGCTGGCCGCCGAGGTGCGCAGCAGGGTGTCACGGCGGTCCACCAGGATCGCCCGTTGCTGCGCGGTGAGCTGGTTGTAGCGCCAGGTGTTGGCGTGCAGGTCCAGCGTCTTGCCCTCGGCGACCCGCTGCGCGTGGTCGAGCAGCGCCGCGGCCTTGCTGCTGATGATCTTGCCATCGCCGTCGGTCTGCAGCGGCAGTTTGTTGGGTTCCAGGAAGGACACCACCACGTCGTCCTCCCAACTGGAGAAGAACACCGACGAGCCCGGGTCACCCTGGCGGCCGGCGCGGCCCCGCAGCTGGTTGTCCAGCCGTTCGGTGTAGTGCCGCCCGGTCCCGATGACGTGCAGACCACCCAGCTCGGCCACCTCGTCGTGGCCCGATTCATCGGACCCGCCCAACCGGATGTCGGTACCCCGGCCCGCCATCTGGGTGGACACCGTGACACGGCCCCGGGCGCCGGCCTCGGCGATGACCACAGCTTCCTCGGCATCGTTCTTGGCGTTCAGCACGACCGCCGGGATGCCGGCCTTCACCAGGCGTTCGTGCAGTTCCTCGGATTCCGCGACATCACGGGTGCCGACCAGGATGGGCTGGAACGTCGCGTGTACCTCGGCGATGTGTTCGACGATGGCGTCGTTCTTGGCCGCCACCGTGATGTAGACGCGGTCGGATTCGTCCTCGCGCACATTCGGCTTGTTCGGCGGGATCGGCGACACCCCGAGCTTGTAGAACTGGCGCAGCTGTTCGCCTGCCGCCAGCGCGGTGCCGGTCATCCCGCACACCCGCGGGTAGCGGTTGATCAGTGCCTGCACGGTGATGGTGTCGAGCACCTCACCGGTCTCGGTGATGTCGATGCCCTCCTTGGCCTCGACCGCGGCCTGCAAACCGTCCGGCCAGCGCTGCAGCGAGGCGATGCGCCCGCGGGAGGCGTTGATCAGGTGCACCGCATCATCGCGGACGATGTAGTGCACATCGCGTTCCAGCAATACGTGTGCGTGCAACGCCACGTTGATCTCGGTAAGCGTGGTGCCGACGTGTTGCTCGGAGTACAGGTCGATCCCGCCGAGCATGGCCTCCAGTTTCCGGGCCCCGACATCGGTCAGTTGCACGTTGCGCCGGTCGGCATCGGTCTCGTACTCGGTGCCTTCACGGAGTTCACCGACGAGCCGGATGATCTCCAGCCGCGGTGTTTCCCGATGGGAGGTGCCCGCCAGCACCAGCGGCACCAGCGCCTCGTCGACCAGCACCGAGTCGGCCTCGTCGATCAGCGCCACGTCCGGGCTGGGCGACACCAGGTCGTCGACCGAGATCACCAGCTGGTCGCGCAGGACGTCGAAACCGATCTCGTTGACCGACCCGTAGGTGACGTTGCAGGCGTATGCCTTGCGCCGTTGCTCCGGCGTCGAATCGGCGGTGATCCACCCGACGGTCAGGCCCAGCGCCTCCAGCAGTGGGGCCATCCACTTCGCGTCGCGGCGGGCCAGATAGTCGTTGACGGAGATGACGTGCACGCTGCGGCCACCGATGGCGTAGCCGGCGGCGGCGATCGCACCGGCCAGCGTCTTGCCTTCACCGGTCGCCATCTCCACCACATCGCCGGCCAGCATGCGCAGTGCGCCGAGCAGCTGTACGTCGAACGGCCGCAGCGCGATCGACCGGTCGGCCGCCTCCCGCACGATGGCCAGGAACTGGGGAATGTCGGAAGCGGCCGCGAGGTCGTCGAGGTTCAGCAGGCCGGCGGCCTTGAGCAGCTGCTCGTCGTCGAGACCGGCTGCCTTCTCATCGAATTTCGCCGAATCGCGGACCTGCGCCATCGAACGCGCCTGGTCCTTATCGGTGCTCGCACCCAGCAGCTTCCAGAACCGGTTGCTCAATCCGCCGGATTTCGAGCCACCTGACTTGGACGCCTTCGAGGTCTTGGAGGTCACAGCCACAGTCATACGCTACGCGGGCGATCGCTCCTCACCGGCACGGTGTCGTCGCACCGTTGAGATGTGTGACACCCGCGACTGGAAGGCCACGAGTGGACGGCCACGCCGCCTCCCGGTGAGCCGCAGCGCATCGCGTTCGCCCGGGCGCTGCTGCAGCGGCCGCCCGGTGGTGTGCCTCGATCAGTCCACATCCGCGGTCGACGAGGGCCTTGGTACCTTGCCCGCATGGAAATGTTCACCCCGTCCCTCGACTGGGGCAGTGAGCTCGTCACCTCGCTGCTGTGGATCGCGAAGGCGTGGGCGATGGCGGCCCTCGGCACGCTGGTGGTGTTGTTCCTCCTCCGCGAATACACCACCTGGGGCCGCCAGTTCTGGCGCGTCACCGGCGCCTACTTCACCGGCCCGGGCCGCCTGAAGGTCTGGCTGTGGCTTGGCGCGCTCCTGCTGTCGGTGATCTCCGGTGTGCGGCTCGATGTGCTGTTCAGCTATCAGGGCAACGACATGATGACCGGCGCCCAGGTAGCCGTGCAGGGTCTCTCCGGTGGCGACGAGACCGTCGCGCAATCGGGCAGGGCCGGCTTCTGGGACGCGCTGTGGATGTTCGCATTCCTGGCCACCATCCATGTCGCCCGGGTCATGCTCGACCTGTTCATGATGCAGCGGTTCATGCTGGCCTGGCGCACCTGGCTGACCGGCCGGCTGACCGAGGACTGGCTGGACGGAAAGGCGTACTACCGCAGCCGGTTCATCGACGACACCATCGACAACCCGGATCAGCGCATCCAGGCCGATATCGACATCTTCACCACGAACGTCGGCCCGCTGCCCAACACGCCGAACAACACCAGTGGCACCACCCTGCTGTTCGGTGCCATCTCCGCGATCGTGTCGGTGATTTCATTCACCCAGATTCTGTGGGACCTCTCGGGCGAACTGGAATTCTTGGGTTTCACGGTGCCGCGGGCGATGTTCGTGATCGCGTTCCTCTACGTGTTGTTCGCGACGATCATCGCGTTCTGGATCGGCCGCCCGATCATCCGGTTGAGCTTCGACAACGAGAAGTACAACGCCGTTTTCCGGTATGCCCTGGTCCGGCTTCGCGACGCGTCGGAGTCGGTGGCGTTCTACCGCGGTGAGGTCGCCGAGCGGGTTCAGCTGCGCGAACGGTTCGAGCCAATCGTGTCGAACTACCAGCGCTTCATCAATCGTTCGGTCGGGTTCTACGGCTGGAACCTGACGATGAGCCAGATCATCAACCCGCTGCCGTGGGTCATCCAGGCACCGCGGCTGTTCAGGGGTAACATCCAGCTCGGCGACGTCTCCCAGACCGGATCGGCATTCGGCAGCATTCAGACGTCGCTGTCGTTCTTCCGTAACTCTTACGACGCGTTCGCCGGCTGGCGCGCCTCGATCATCCGTCTGCACGGTCTCGTGGTCGCCAACGAGGAAGGCCGCGCGCTCCCGGAACTGACGGTGGAACCCAGCCGGCACTGCATGGTCGAGATGAAGTCCATCGATGTGCGGACCCCGGCCGACGAGCGGCTGATTGATGATCTGAACCTGGAGCTGAATCCCGGCGACACCCTGATCATCACCGGCCAGTCCGGCACCGGTAAGACCACTCTGCTGCGCAGCCTCGCCCAGCTATGGCCTTACACCACAGGCACTTTGCGCTGCCCGGATGGAATCAACGAGACCATGTTCCTGTCCCAGATGCCCTACGTTCCGCTCGGGGACCTGCGTGCCGTGGTGTCCTACCCCAAGGGCCCCGATGTGCTGTCGGACGCGGAGCTGCGGGCTACGCTGGACAAGGTGTCCCTGCCCCAGTGCGCCCGGCGCCTCGCCGAGGTGGCGGACTGGGCCAAGGTGCTTTCGCCCGGCGAACAGCAACGCATCGCGTTCGCACGCGTGCTGCTGACCAAACCGAAGGTGGTGTTCTTCGACGAGGCCACCTCGGCTCTCGACGAGGGCCTGGAGTACAGCATGTACAACCTGGTGCGCCGCGAGCTTCCGCAAACCATCCTGATCAGCGTGACCCACCGCAGCACCGTTGGCCAGCACCACGAGCAGCGTCTGCATCTGCTCGGTGGCGGCGAGTGGATACTCGGCGAGGTCGACGGTGACACCGGCAAGATGGTGCCCGAGTCGGAGGACAGCTAATGTAGATCGCATCGGCGAGTCGGACCAGTCCGCCACAAGCCGCACTGGCTAGAGCGTGTTCTCGTTTTGTCCGTCGCCCGGCCAGCATCCGCTAACCGGCGTGGTCAGCGCCTGCACAAGCAGGCGGATCTGCCCGTCGAACATCACTCCGGGCGCCGACAGCGTGTCCGCGCCGTACTGACCGAACACCTCAAGACTGATGGCCCCTACCAGCGTCGCCCACGCCAGGAAGCACTTCAGCAGCACAGGGTCGCCGCCGCCGAACCCGAACTCCTCCCTGACCCTATCCATATCCGTCGATACCGGTTCGGGCGCAACACCTTTCGAGTCCGGAACGTCACCGGCCCGGATTCCGTCGGCGATCACCCCGAACAGAGTGGCGACCACCCGGGTACCGGGCCCGACCGTCAGCTCGGCGGGCGCCCGGTAGCCCGGCACCGGACTGCCGTAGAGCAACGCCCAGCGCGCCGGCTGGTCCACGGCCCAGCCGCGGGCCGTGTGTGCCATCACGATCAGGCGCTGCGCCCAGTCCCCAGACACCGAATCGGCGGCGGCATCCACCGTGTCGGCCAGTTCGGTATACGCGTCCACCAGGAGCAGTGTCAGCAGGTCGTCGCGGCTGGCGACATAGCGGTACACCGCAGAAGAGACCAGCCCGACATCACGGGCGATGGCCCGCAGCGACAGTCCCGCGGCCCCGTCGCTCACCAAGTGGCGCCGGCCCACCTCGATGATCTGCGCCTCGGTCCGGTCGCGCGCCTGCTGCCGTTTGCCCACCGGGCCAGTGTGCCAGAAACGAGATCACTGCTCTTGAATTCCAGGGCCGACCATGCCAAGCTATATTCAAGAGCACCGCTCTCGCTTTGAAGGAGATGACATGACAACGCGTTATGACCCGCCGAATCGCGCGGCTCGGGCGTTCAACCGGGTCATCCGGCAGTTGGCGGAACTTGGTGTCAATATCGCCGGCAGTCGCGCGCTGCGGGTACGCGGCCGGAGCACCGGGCAGTGGCGGTCAGTGGTGGTGAACGTCCTCACCGTCGACGGCCGCGACTACGTGGTCTCGCCGCGCGGGAACACCCAGTGGGTGCGCAATGCCAGAGCCGCGGGCAGTGTGCAGACCGGACCGCGGTGGCACCGGCACGAGGTAACGGTGCGCGAAGTTCCCGATGCCGCCAAGCCGGAGCTGCTCCGGCGTTACCTGGACCGGTGGTACTGGGAGTTCAAGGGTCACTCGGGCGGGCTGACGCCTTCCTCCACCGAGTTGGAGGTGAAGGAGATCGCCGCCTTGATCCCGGTGTTCGAGCTGGCTGGCTGAGTCGCGACGGCTTCGCGGATCCGCTGACCGGTGGACTGCCAGGACACCGCGGTCGGCGCCCCGCCCCAGGTGCTGTTGAACAGGCCGACGATGACCGCACGGCCGTCTTGCGTGAGTGTGTAGACTGGGCCGCCGGAGTCACCCTTCTGGCTGACCACGCCGCTACCCATGGTGAACCAGCCGTTGTTGACCGCGGCAACGGTGCCGCAGCTCTCCCCGGTGATCACCCCGAAATGGCAGACCTGCTGACCGGGCTGCTGCACGCCGAGCGCCTGATCGATCACCAGCGCCCGCCCGCCCGGTAGCACCGGGTTGATCTGGACGCCGTCGGCGAGCGTGATGGCACCCCAGTCGGCGATCTGATGATCGCCGGTGACGGTCGCGCCGTCGGGGGTGTTGTCGTCGAACAGCGCCATCGCGCCGATCACGTTGCCGGCCTTGTCGGTGACCGGGCCGTCGCCGCGGCAATGCCCGGCGGTGAACGCGGCGCGAGCGTCCGGGTCGACGAATCCGAGGGTGCACAGCCTGCTGCCCTGGCGGATCTCCATACCCGGATAGACCGTGACCGCAGGGCTCGCCGATGCCATCGGTGCGATTGCGACGCCGATGACGGCAACAGGTACCGCCGCCATCATCGCCAGGAACAGGCGTGCATGCATCGAGTCCTCCGATCCTCCACCCCACACAGGAATCGACGCTACCGGGGTGCTGTCAAGTACATCGGGTAACGGGGAGATCTCGTTACACCACAGGTCTCATAACGACTCGTGTGTCACAATAGTCACAACCGCCCCACCCCTTTTGGGGTTGGGACGGTTGTCTGCCGCTAAAAAACTTGGGCGTGCCCTACGGAATTGTGAGCACTTGGCCGGGGTGGACCGGGTCGGGGTTGGCGACCCCACTGACATCGGCGATGCGCTGATACTGGTTGCCGTCCGCGGAGGAGCCGAAAGCCGAACACTCTGCGAACATCCGGTGCAATGCGTTGCCGTTGAGAGTCAAAGCCGATCAGGAGTCGAAGCCGATCAGGAGTCGAAGCCGAGACCCAACTTGTCCAGGGTCCGCAGCAACACGTTGCGCCTACCTGCCGAATGGTCGGCGCGCTCCAGCGACCACCGGGTGGCCTGAATACCGGCGGTGGCAATCGGTTCCGGTGGGAAAGGCAGCGGACGTTTGCGGACCATCCCCAATTCGGTCCGCGGCGTCGGGGTCCCGTCGAGCAGGTCCAGGCAGACGTCGGCGGCGAACCGGGTGGCGCCCACCCCGAGCCCGGTGAAGCCGTTCACGTAGGCCACCCGCCCGTCCCGCGCGGTCCCCCAGTGCGCGCAGAACCGGGTGTTGGTATCGATGGCGCCGGCCCAGCGGTGGCTGAACCCGACGTCGTGGAGCTGCGGGAAGGTGATGAAGAAATGCTCGGCCAGTCGGCGGTAGGTCTGCTGGCGATCCTCGTAATCCGCGTCTACCCGGCGCCCGGAGAAGTAGACGGCGTCATACCCACCCCACACGATGCGGTTGTCGGCGGTCAACCGGTAGTAATGGAACTGGTTCGCACAGTCACCAACTCCCTGCCGACTCCGCCAACCGATCCGGTCGAGCTGCTGCGCTGTCAATGGCTCGGTGGCCAGCACGTAGTCGTACACCGGCACTGTGTACCAACGATTTCGGCGGATCAGGCTGGGATAGACGTTGGTGGCCAGCACCGCACGCTTGGCCGTGATCACCGCCGTCTCGGCACCGACACGCAAACCAGCGCCCGCCGACTCGACAGATACCGCCCTGGTGTGTTCGTGGATGTGCACACCGGCCTCCCGGCAGGAACGCGCCAAACCGACCGCCAGTTTCGCCGGATGCACGATCGCGCAGGTGTCCTTGGCGAACAGTCCGGCCCGATAGGTCGGTGATGCGACTTCCTCGCGCACCTGCGTCTGATCCAGGAAGATGCCTTCCCCCGCCGCAGCGGACTCGACCAGCCAGCCGATCTGATGCGCCTCGGTGGCCACCGACAACATGCCGGTGCGCTGCCACTCCACGTCGAGGCCGAGCCGGTCGATATCGGCCGCCATTCCATCCAGGTTCTGCAGGCCCATCGACTCCAGAGTCTCGAATTCTTCTGCCCAGCGCGACTTTCCGTTCCCGCTGCCATGGGTCAGGCTGGCGTCCACGAATCCGCCGTTGCGCCCCGATGCCGCCCAGCCGATCCGGTTCGCCTCGATGAGCACGATCTTCTGATCCGGATTGCGTTCGGCGGCATGCAGCGCCGCCCACAGCCCGGCGTAGCCACCGCCGACCACCACCAGGTCACAGCTCGCCGTTCCGGTCAACTGCGCGTAGTCCGGCCGCGGGATGTCCAGCCACATCGGGGCGAACGTGCTTGTGGCAAGCGAACGTTCAACCAGTGCGGGGTCCACGTAGCTGTCGAAAACGGTCTTCACAGAACGAGACTACGGGGGTTCGCCTTCACGGTGCGGACGTCGCGGGCGATGGCCGGGATCAGGTTGATCATCGTCGGCGTCCTCACGATCGAGATGGGTGGCCTGTCCCACTAGCCGCCCTGGGCCCTACTGAGCACACCGGGGACGGTGGCCAGCAGCGCGACCACCAGCCCCGCCATCGGCACCAACAACAGCCCGGCCCGCAGCCCCGCGGCGTCCGCGGTCAGCCCCACCACCGGCGGGGAGGCCACTAACCCGCCGACAGTACTTGCCCGCATCCGTTGCACCCGCCCCGGCGACTTCAGCGGCACCCGCGCGAATCCGGCAAGATTGCGGCCATGACCGACCTTGCCGACCTCGCGCATCTGTACGGGGTGGCGACCGAGTTCATCGACTGGCGCGGACGCAACGTGCCGGTTCCCGATCAGACCCTGGTCGGGGTGCTGGCCGCCCTCGGGGTGCCGGCCGGCAGCGAGAGCGAGCGCGACGATGCCCGTCGGGCTCATGATCGGGAGTACTGGGGACTCACGCTGCCACCGACCGTGGTGGGCCGTTCCGGTGACAGCTCGTCGTTCTGGGTGCACGTCACCCACGGCGATCCCGTCGGGCTGTGGATCCGATTGGAGGACGGCTCGGTTCGCGCCGGGTTGCGGCAGCTCGAAAACAACCGTCCGCCATATGATCTGGACTCACGCCTGGTCGGCGAGGCCACCTTCGAACTGCCCGCGGACCTGCCGCCGGGTTATCACCGACTGCACGCCCAGACCGGATCCGTCGATACCAGCACGTTGCTCGTCGTCGCCCCCGCCGCGCTGGCCGCCCCGGCGGTCCGGCAATGGGGACTGGCCGCCCAGCTGTACAGCGTGACATCCGAGAATTCTTGGGGCACTGGAGATCTGACGGATCTCACCGATCTTGCCGTGTGGTCGGCGTCCCAGCACGGCGCGGGTTTCATCCTCGTCAATCCGCTGCACGCCGCCGCGCCGGTGGCCCCCATGGAGCCCTCTCCGTATCTGCCCACCTCCCGCCGTTTCGTCAATCCGCTCTACCTGCGGGTGGAGGCGATTCCCGAGTACGCCCAACTGCGCAAGCGTGGGCCGCTGCGCAAGGCCCGCGCCGAACTAGCCGCCCGCGCGTTCCGCCGCGACGGTATCGACCGCGACGGAGCGTGGAAGGTGAAGCGGGCGGCCCTCAAACGGCTCTACCGGGTGCCACGCTCGGCCGGCCGCGAGCTGGCCTACACCGCGTTCCGGGCACGCGAGGGGCGCAGCCTCGACGATTTCGCCACCTGGTGCGCGCTGGCCGAGGTTCATGGCGCCGACTGGCACCGGTGGCCGCAACCGCTCACCCATCCTGGTAATCCGGCGGTCGCGGAGTTCGCCGCCGGGCACGCCGAGTCCGTGGACTTCCACCGCTGGCTCCAGTGGCTGCTCGATGACCAGCTGACGGCCGCTCAGGCCACCGCGGTGCAGGTCGGGATGTCGCTGGGCATCATGCACGACTTGGCCGTCGGGGTGGACCCCAACGGCGCCGACGCCTGGGCGCTGCAGGATGTTCTAGCGCTCGGCGTCAGCGCCGGCGCCCCGCCCGACGAGTACAACCAGCTCGGCCAGAACTGGTCACAACCCCCGTGGCGGCCCGATCAGCTCGCCCGCTCCGGTTACGCACCCTTCCGCGCACTGGTCAACGCGGTGCTGCGGCACTCCGGTGGCGTCCGCATCGACCACATCATCGGATTGTTCCGGTTGTGGTGGATTCCCGAGGGCGCCCCGCCCACCGAGGGCGCCTATGTGCGCTATGACCATGACGCACTGATCGGCATCGTGGCGTTGGAGGCCATGCGGGCCGGGGCCGTCGTGGTCGGCGAGGATCTGGGCACCGTCGAACCGTGGGTGCGGGACTACCTGAGTGCGCGTGGGCTGTTCGGCACCTCGATCCTGTGGTTCGAGCGTGACCGTGAGTGGGGGCAGGAAGACAAGCCGCTGCCCGCCGACCGGTGGCGGGAGGCCTGCCTGTCCTCGGTGACCACCCACGATCTGCCACCGACGGCGGGCTACCTCGCCGGCGAGCACATCCGGCTCCGTGAAGCGCTCGGGTTGCTGACCCGCCCGGCCGAAGAGGAACTCGCCCACGACCGTGCCGAGCAGGCCGCCTGGCTGGCCGAGTTGCGCCGCCTCGGGCTCACCGGCCCGGACCCGGATATCGAAGAGATCATCGCGGGCCTATACGCCTACCTGGGCCGGACACGGTCGAAACTGCTGGCGCTGGCACTGCCCGACGCCGTCGGCGATGTCCGCGCCCAGAATCAGCCGGGCACCACCGACGAGTACCCGAATTGGCGGGTGCCGCTGACAGGGCCCGACGGCCGACGGCTACGGCTGGAGGATGTTTTCCGCGACCCGCGCGCTTGCGCGCTGGCTGACGTAATGAATTCGCAGGTACGGACGATGGAAACCTGACTGGAGTTTCTACAGGTGCGGTTCTGCGATATGTTCGCACCGCACCGCGACACCCGGAGGGCACGTGAAGAAGAAGCTCATTGCGTTGGGGCTCGGCAGCAGCGCCGTGGCGCTGGCAACTCTGATCACTACCGGGACGGCAAGTTCGGAACCGGCCGCCGAGAACCCCTACAGCGTCATCGGCGAACCCTACGGTCGCGCCGTGCAGATCCTCGCCGGCGCCGGTATCAAGGCCAGCTTCGGTGGCGCAGTGGGCAGCGATCTGCAGCAGAGCCTGTGCGTCGTCGAGAAGCAGAAGATGAGCAGCAACGGGCGGATGCAGCTGATGCTCAACTGCACCCAGGCGGCCTTCGACGAGGCCGGCCTCAGCAACTCGACGGGCTCGGGTCCGGGCGGACGCACCATCGGCGCCAATGGCATCACCACGGTCACGCCCACCCCGATGCCGCCGCCGGGTGCAGGGGTTCCGACCTCGCCCGCACCCGTGCCTCCGCCGGTGGGTTGAGTCGGCCGTCTAGCATTCGCCCATGCCATTTGGGCAGCTGGGGCTAACGTTGCCGGTTATTCCCTTGTCCGATGCCTGGGTTCCGGCGGTATGGGCGAGGTCTACCTCGCCCAGCATCGCCGCCTTCCCCTCAGGGCGCGCTGAAGATTCTGCGCGCCGGGGTGTCTGCGGATGACGAGTACCGGCAGCGTTTCGAGCGCGAGGCCGATATCGCCGCCACCCTGGTGGCATCCGCATATCGTCGGAAGTGCCGCGACCAGATCCGGCAGAGTAACGGCCTACCCTGATCAATCGCCGCTAGACGGGCGCATCGGGGGCGCTGCGCCCCAACTCCTGCATCAGGAAATCCAGCAGTGGCCGTTGACCTTTCAGCAGCTTCGCCCGCGCCTCCGCCACACTGAACCAGCCGACCCGGTCCAGCTCCGGGTATTCGCGGCAGGTGCCCGACCCCGTCGGCCACTCCAGCGTGAACGTATTGCTCACCGCATCACGGATATCCAGGTCGGCCTCGACCGCGAACACCGTGACCACTTTTCCGCTCGGCTGCCGCAGCGGCGCCAAGCCGATCCGCGGGCCGTCGGGCGGTAGCACGCCGACCTCCTCGGCGAACTCGCGCCGGGCCGCGGTCCACGCATCCTCGGTGTCGTCGTATTCCCCCTTGGGAATCGTCCACGCCCCGTCGTCCTTTCGGGCCCAGAACGGCCCGCCGGGATGTCCGATCAACACCTCGGTGACGCCCTCGTTGAGCCGGTACACCAGCAGGCCTGCGCTCAATCGGGGCATACCGCAGGTTAACGCCGCCCGGACTGGAGCCGCAGCGAGTGGCCGGCGACATCATCTATCTCGAGGTCGGCTGACGACACGCTGTGGCCGTGCCCACAGCGCCCGGCGGGTAACCCGCTGCGCCCATTAAAGTCACCACCGTGGCCGACCACCGGTACAGTAGATACGTCGCTGTGGGCGACAGCCAGACCGAAGGACTCTGGGATATCGATGATTCGGGTGCGTTGATCGGATTCGCCGATCGGCTGGCACGGATGATCGACACACACACCCCCGGGCTGCGATACGCGAATCTCGCGATCCGTGGCAAGCGGGTGCGGGATGTACTCGATGAGCAACTGCCGCAGGCGCTGTCGATGCGGCCCGACCTGATCACGGTGTGCGTCGGGATGAATGACGTCACCCGCCCGGGCCGCAAGTTCCAGCAGGCACTCGTGGACCTCGACGAACTGCACCGCGGACTTGCGGCGTCCGGGGCGACGGTTGTGACGACGACCTTCCCGGACATCAGCCGCATCCTGCCCGCCGGACGGCTGCTGGTGTCACGCGTGCTGGAGATCAACACTGTCATCCGCGCCGCGGCCGCCGAGCACAACTTCCGGTTGGTCGATTTGTATTACGCCGACTCGATGACCGACCCGGACGTCTGGAGTCCCGATCGGGTGCACGGTTCACGCAGCGGCCATCTGCTGTTCGCCGCGGCCGCCGCCGAAGCCCTGGGTTTGCCTGGCAGCAACCATGATTGGGCGCTGGCCGGAGCTGGGACGAACCCTCAGTCGTTCCGGTCGCGGATGTACTCGCAGGTGCTGTGGACCCGGAACATGTTCATGCCGTGGATCTGGCGGCATCTGCGCGGACGGGGCGCCGGGCACGGGCGTGAGCCGCGCTACCCGCAGCTCACTACACTCTCAGCGCGCTCAGATGCCCAGTAGGTCGAGCCCGAAGACCTTGCCGTCGCCGATACCGGCCACCGCCGCCGGGCAGAACATCGAGATCGCGATGCCGGTGAACATGGTGGCCGGGCCCAGCGACATGCCCGCGGTGTCGGCGACCTTGGCCGCGACGTTCGCGGCGTCCTGACCCGGATCGGACAGCATCGGGCAGACCGACTGCCCCAACGCCACGGTGTCCAAGGGGTTCGCGGCGGTCACACCGGCCTGGTCGAGCGCGGTCAGAAAGCTGTCCGCAAGAGAGTCCGCGCCGGCCGGAGCGGCAACGGCGAGTGCGGCGGCCGCCGCAACCAGGCTGGACAGCAGGCAGGTCGAGGTACGGCGCATGGTGACCGATTCTACTACGCTCGTTCTACTACGCTCGGATACCGGCCCATCCCGCCTCGATCTGTTCGGCGACGTCGATGATGCGCGCCTGCCGCGCGCCTGGGCTGTCGATCTCGCCGGCCACGTGGGCGGCGATGAACCGTTTGATCTCCGCGTCGATGCCGGCCAGCACCCGCAGCGCTTCGGCGCGAAGCGTGCCCGAAGTCACGTGGATCGTGATGTCGTGCAATCCCGGCCTGTCCACATCGATGATCAACAGCAGCGGACCGGCGGCGCGCGCGGTCGCCTGCAGCGCGATCTCACCGAACACCTTGAATCGCGGCTTGTCGATCCGCAGGTCGATCACCAGATGGATCTCCAGCGGGATTCGGATGGCGAAGGTGATGGTCTCGCCGACCTGCCGGGTGACCCGCGGCGCCTGTATCCGCACTTGGGCGGTGACCTTCGCGATGCCACCGGGGCCCTGCCCCATCGGGCCCATCTCGAACTCGTCACCGGCGATGGCGCCGATCGCGTCGGCGACACGTTTCTCCGAGACCGCGATCTCGAAGAAACTGCGGCCGAACTCCTCGTAGCTCAGATAATGCAGCGCGTTGCCTGCGGCGGGCCGCTCGGGGGAAGGGCCGGGGGAAGGACTGTCCATGGTGGATACCACCGTCTCATGTCGCCACTTCGCTGCGCTCTCCCGCGGGGGACCCAGCCGGTCGTGTGCGCCGGCGGCTGCCGGCGAGCGCTCCACCGTCGCCAGAACCGCAGTTCGTGCTGTGGACATATCCTTGGTTACCACCCCTGCAAGAAGGAGGACTGCGGTGAGCCAGAACGGGCCGTTCGGTATCGACCCAGAAGATTTTGACAGGCTCGCCCGCGAGGCCGGCGAGGGGCTGCGCGGCGCGTTGGACCGCTTCGGCAAACGCGCGGGCTGGTCCACCCTGATCGACCAGTCCACCAGCCAAGCCAGACCCGAGACCGCCGGCGACACCGGCGGTGGTGTGTGGGCGATCTACGGCGTCGATGCGGCTGGCGGCGCCCGCATCGAAGAGGTCTACCCCAGCGAGCTGGACGCGTTGCGGGCCAACAAGAACAACACCGATCCTGCGCGCCGGGTCCGTTTCCTGCCGTACGGGATCGCGGTGAGTGTGCTCGACGCGCCCGAATAGCCCCGCAGCGAGCCGCACACCACTACAATTTACCGCGGTAGGGGACGATCCGGCAAAGGTGGGACATGATTCGTAAATTGACGGTTGCTGCATCGATCGCGGTGGCTGCGCTGAGCTTTGCGGCACCCGCCGTCGCCGACGATGAGTCGGGCCGATACCCGACCGATGTGCCAGGGATGAACTATCACGCAGCCCTGGGTGCGCCATGTGAAAACACACAGCTCTTCACCTTCGGCCGCGGACGCGGCGGACAGCCGATGAAGTGCAGCTGGATCCCCAACCAATGGCCGCCGGTGTACACCGGGTTCTGGACGATCTCCTATCCGCTGCACGGCGTCCAGGAGACCGGCGCACCGTGCTCGGTTCCCAAGGGTGCCGCACAGACGCCCGACGGCCGCCCGATGCTGTGCCTGGGTGCGCAGGGCTGGCAGCCCGGCGTGCTGACGGGTGACGGGTTCTTCCCCGCTTAGCTATAGCTAGCTAGTTGTCCTACCGCGACCATTACGGTTGGTTTCCATCAATGTATGGTCTGCTACCGTGAGCGGCGCAACCTTCAACCTGTCCTCGGTATTCAGCACGGTGGCCAAGGCCATCGGCGATCAGACCTTCCTGGTCTGGCGGGACCGCAGATTCAGCTACGCGGAGTTCGATGCCCGGGTGGACGGGTTCGCCCACTTCCTGGCGTCGGCGGGACTGGGTTGCCACACCGAGCGAGACGCCCTGGACGGCCATGAGTCCGGTCAGGACCACCTGGGCATCTACCTGCGCAACGGCAATGAGTACCTGGAATCGATGATCGGCGCCTACCGCGCCCGGGTCGCGCCCTTCAACGTGAGCTACCGCTACGTCGAGGAAGAGCTCGTCTACCTCCTCAACGACTCGAAGGCCCGCGCCCTGATCTACAACGCGGAGTTCGCGCCACGGGTGGCCGCCATCCGCGACCGGGCACCCCACCTGCACGTGCTGATCCAGGTCGCCGACGAATCCGGCCACGACCTCCTGCCTGGCGCCGTCGACTACGAGGCGGTCCTGGGCGCTCCCGCACCGGATGGCGGACTGCCCGCCGTCTCCGGTGATGACCTCTACATCCTCTACACCGGCGGTACCACCGGCATGCCCAAGGGCGTGCTGTGGCGCCAGCACGACATCTTCCTGTCCGCGATGGGCGGGCGGCCGTTCGGCAGCGATCAGGCGCTCGCCTCGCACGAGGAACTCGCTGAGAAGGCGCGCGCCGGCGCCGGTGCGATGTCGATGCTGATGATCCCGCCGTTCATGCACGGTGCCGCCCAGTGGGCGACCTACAACGCGATCACCGTGGGCGGCCGGCTGGTCATCCCCGACGACGTCGAACGCCTGCGGCCCGATGCGGTGTTGCGGCTCGCCGAACGTGAACGGGTACTGGCGATTCCGGTGGTCGGCGATGCGGTGGCCCGCCCGCTGGTCGAGGAGATCGAGCGGGGAGACTACGACCTGTCCGGCCTGGTGACTATCACCAACGGCGGTGCCGCGCTGTCACCGACGGTCCGGGAGCGGATCCTGCGTGCGCTCCCCCATCTGCTGCTGCTGGACGCGGTCGGCTCCTCGGAATCGGGTACTCAGCTGAGCGCCTTCTCCACCGCCGGTGGCGCGACGGCCGCCGCCGTCTTCGACGCCCAATCCGATACCGCGGTGGTCGCCGAGGATTTCAGCCGGGTACTGACATCCGGCGAGGGTGGCGGCTGGCTGGCACGACGCGACCTGATCCCGCTGGGCTATCTCGGCGATCCCGACAAGACCGCCCGCACCTTCCCCACGATCGACGGGGTGCGCTGGTCGGTTCCGGGTGACAGGGCAAACGTTCTGGAAGACGGCAAGATTCAGCTACTGGGCCGCGACTCGGTGACCATCAACTCCGGCGGGGAGAAGATCTTCGTCGAAGAGGTCGAACGTGCCATCGCCGCGCACCCGGCGGTCTATGACGTCGTGGTGGTCGGCAGGCCGTCAGAACGCTGGGGTTCGGAGGTGGTGGCGGTGGTTCAGCTCACCGAGGGCGCGAGCGCCGACGACGAGGATCTCGCGGCGGCGTGCGGGCAGTCCCTCGCGCGGTACAAGATTCCGAAAGCCTTTATCCGCCAGCCGAAGATCGTGCGCTCCCCGGCAGGAAAGGCCGATTACCGCTGGGCCAAGGCGCTTGCCACCGGTGAGGGCGTCCCCGCGAATTGATGCCTTCGCCGTTTTCCACAACAGGGTCGCTGGATCGACTGTTCGACGACCCTGGTGCAGAAACCGGCGCGGTGCGACGCTAAACCGCGCTGAGGTCCGGCGGCACCAGTAGCAGCGACCGGTTCGTCCGGAAGGTCTCGACGGTACCGATCCCGCTGCAGTCGAGTCCGGCCGCAGTCAGCGCCTGAACATTGAAAGCCCGTGCGGCAGCGCTGATATCCACTTCTTCGGTCAGCAGGGTGCCGCCGGCGCGGCAGGCCGCCCACTATGTCACCCGCGATGTCGAGTTCCAAGGTGCGACGGTGCCCGAGGGCAGTGCGATCATCCCGCTGATCGGTAGGCGGCGGAAGTTGCTCGACGGAAGCCGCAAGTGCCTCCGGGGACGGTGCAACGACGGCCGGTGGCGGTGGTGCAGGCACGAACGGCGGCGCCAACCAGAACGGAACCGGTGGCGCAGGCGGAAAAACCTCGCGCGGCGCGATCAGCGCCACCGGGCCGGTCAGCATCGGCGCTTCCACCAGCGCCTGGTGGGTTCCGCAACCGTGGGCTATTCGTTCGCGTCGTTCGTCGCGCCTAGGGAGTAAAGGTCCCTAGGGAGGAGTCCGCAGACGAGTCGGATTCCCCGGAAGTCTCATCGGGCGACCCTTCGCCTGCTGCGCGGGGCGTCACCTGCTGGCTCCGCTTGTACTGGCTCCCGTTCGACCCCCGATGCGTCGCGTTCGGGCTCCGCCACCCTTTCACCTCAGCCTCTGCTGCCTCGTCCCCTTCGAGTGCAAGTTCGACCTTGCCATAATCGATGTCGCCTACTTCTGCTTCCGGCGATTCCTCAGCTTTTGCCGGCTCGATCGCAGCGGCAACCTCGGCAGCCTCATAGGCCGGCGGCGGAACCGGCAGTGGCATCGGCGCAGCGGCAGCTTCTGCCGGCGCGGTCGCAGCGGCAACCTCGACAGCCTCATCGGCCGGCGGCGGAACCGCCAGTGGCATCGGCGCATCGACCGCGCTGGTCTGGGCCGGCTCCGTAGCGGCGACCATCAGCTGGGCGGCGAGCGGGACGGGATGCACAATCTGGGTGATCTGCGCCGTCGAGTCCGACGACCAGTTCGCCAGGGCGGCGGCCTCCTGCACACCCGTGTCGCCGGGCCCGATGGACTGCGAACCCACCGCGAACAGGGCGACCACCGCGGTCACCGCGGCGGCCGACGCGACTCGCGTACCGGACGCCGCGGGTGTCCAGTTCCGGCCGGGACCCACGATCGTCACGGTTTCCGGCGGTGCAGCGTTGGTCACGACGGCCTGCGCGGCGTCATAGGCAGATGTCGTCCCGGCGTCGGGTGCGCTGGTGACGTCGTGTTCGTCGAACGCGATCAGGTCCTCGACATCGAAGTCGGTGTTAGTTTCGCCGGCAAGCAGCTGTGCGAACAGGCCACAGGGATCCACCCGTTCGGCGCGCTCGGCGACCGGGCCTTCGCTCTCCTGGGCCGCGACGGGTGTCACCTGCCGGACCGAGCGCACATCGGTGCAGCCGGCGGCACGGAGTTCGGTGAGCAGGATGTCTACCCTCTCCTCGACATCGCGGCTCCAGCAGATCCCGAGCGATTCGATCCTCCGGCCGCTGCTCGTGGCGATGGACTGGGCACCGCGGACGGCGGCGAGGCAGCGGGACACGAGATCATCGACATCACGGACGGCGAACTTGTCGTCGTCCACAGGTGTGATGCCGTCTACCAGCACCCAGCCGACACGGGCTGCAGTCACCGACAGTCCAAGTACGGTCTTCACCCTCGGTCCCGACTCCTGTCCCGTGCCTACACGCCGTCCGAGTACGGCCCCGGCATGCTGTTCGCGACGAGCATAGTTTGTTCGTTCAAGGTCGGCATCTCGGCGAAACCCTCGCTTTCACTGCTGTGTCTCCCCTTGTCGGCGCTGCGGACTGCAGCCTTACCAGCTCAAGCACCGTCTGCAGGCGTGTCGTCCGGGTGTCGCGGCATAGCCTGATGTAGCGATACCAATTCACTGAGTGTTCATGCCCGCCTCGCCCATTCGGCGCCCGAAAATCGAGAACACGCTGTCGCTGAGCTTCGCGACAACATCGGACAAGGTTTGGGACGCAGCATGATTCAAATGCCCGCCGAACTCATCCCCCGGTCGCTGCACTACGTGCTCAACGGTTCCAAGACCTTCATCACCGGCGGTGCTCATGCCGACCGCGTCATCTGTGCGCCCGCACTGCCGCCCCACGCGAGGACGATCGCAGGTATGGGATCTCACTGCTGGTGGTCGACACCAAGTCGGCGGGCTACGAGGTAGGCCGCAAGCTCGACAAGCTGGGTCTGCGGGTGTCCGACACTGCCGAACTCAACTTCACCGACATCAAGGTCCCAGTGGAGGACGTACTCGGCGAACTGCACATGGGTTTTCTCCTACCTTGGCCCTACCTTGGCCAAAATCTGCCGCGCGAGCGGCTGGCCATCGCCGTGGGTTCGTACGCCTAGGCCAAGGCGGCGGTCGGCTTCGCGGCGCAATACACCAAGGACCGCACCGTGTTCGGCAAGCCGGTGGCGGCGTTCCAGAACACCAAATTCGAACTGGCGGCCTTAAGGCCGATGTCGATGCGATGGAGGCCGTCGTCGACCGTGCGATGTCACCAGAGGATATCTATGGCCTCAACGCCCGAAACCCGCGTTGCGCAGTGCATCCGCCATCGATCCGCTCGGCGGCGCCGACTCCCGGCGACCGGAGTTCTTGACGCGGTTCGCGTTCGGCTGCTGCACCCGGTTCGGCTTGCCTGCGGATTTGCCGGGCCGATCGGGACGTTTGTCGGAGCCATTTTGCGGAGTGTCGTTGAGGCGCAACGACAGTCCGATCCGCTGGCGGTCGACATCGACCTCGAGCACCTTCACCCGGACGACCTGCCCGGATTTCACCACTTCGTGCGGGTCGGAGACGAAGCGGTCAGCCATCGCCGACACGTGCACCAGTCCATCCTGATGCACGCCGACATCGACAAAGGCGCCGAACGCGGCCACATTCGTCACCACGCCCTCCAGCACCATGCCCGGCTTCAGGTCGGCGACCTTCTCGACTCCGGCCGCGAAGGTGGCGGTGGAGAACGCGGGACGCGGATCGCGACCGGGCTTCTCCAACTCGGCGAGGATATCGGTGACCGTGGGGATGCCGAACCGGTCATCGGCGACGTCTGCGGGCTTGATCGCGCGCAGCGAGCGTTCGTTGCCGATGAGTTCGGCAAGCGTGATGTTCGAACGCTCCAGGATGCGCCGGACCACCGGATAGGCCTCCGGGTGCACACCGGAGGCGTCCAGCGGGTCATCGCCCTCGCGGATCCGCAGGAAGCCCGCGCACTGTTCAAATGCCTTGGGCCCCAGACGGGGAACCTTCAGCAATGCGCTGCGGTTACGAAAGGGGCCGGTGTTCTCCCGGTGCGCGACGATGGCCTCGGCCAGTGAATCGGTCACCCCCGACACCCTCGCCAACAGCGGCACGGACGCGGTGTTGAGGTCGACGCCGACGGCGTTGACGGCGTCCTCGACCACGGCGTTCAGGCTGCGAGCCAGCGTCCCCGGGGTGACGTCGTGCTGGTACTGGCCGACACCGATCGACTTCGGCTCGATCTTCACCAGCTCGGCCAGTGGGTCCTGCAGGCGACGTGCGATGGACACCGCTCCGCGCAGCGTCACATCGAGCTGCGGTAACTCATGGGCGGCATAGGCCGAGGCCGAATACACCGAGGCGCCGGCCTCGCTGACCATCGCCCTCACCGGTGCATTGGCGCCCGCCGCCCGGATATCGGCGATGAGTTCGGCAGCCAGCGCGTCGGTCTCCCGCGACGCCGTGCCGTTGCCCACCGCGATCAGCTCGACACCGTGCCGGGCGACGAGCGCGGCCAGGGTAGCCTTGGCCGTATCCCACTGCTTCTGCGGCTGATGCGGGAAGATCGCACAGGTGTCCACCACCTTGCCGGTGCTGTCCACCACCGCCACCTTGACCCCGGTCCGGAAACCGGGGTCCAGCCCCAGTGTGGTGCGGGTGCCCGCGGGTGCAGCGAGCAGCAGATCCTTGAGGTTTCGGGCGAACACCGTGACGGCGTCCAGCTCGGCGCGCTGCCGCAGCCTGATCCGGGCGTCGACGGCGGCGGAGATCATCAGCTTGGTCCGCCATGCCAGCCGCACGGTGGTGGCAAGCCAGGTCGTTGCCGCGGCCCCGGCGGTCATGTCGATGCCGAGGCTCTGCGCGATGCGCGCCTGGTAGGCCTGCTCGTCACCGCCGTCGAAGTTCAGTGCGAGGATCTGTTCCTTCTCACCGCGCATGACCGCCAGCACGCGGTGCGAGGGCATCTTCTCCAGCGGCTCGGAGAACTCGAAGTAGTCCCGGAACTTCTGCCCCGCTGGGCTTTTGGCCGCTTCCTCTGACCACGGCGCGGTCTTGACGGTGCCGTCGGCCCAGAATTTGGCGCGCACCTCGCCGACCAGTTCGGCGTCCTCGGCGGCGCGTTCGATCAAGATGTGCCGGGCGCCGTCGAGCGCGGCGGCGGCATCGGCGACGTCCTCACCGAGGAACTCGGCCGCGACGGCTTCCGGTGCCAACGTTGGATCGGCGAGCAGCCGGTCGGCCAACGGCTCCAGGCCCGCCTCGCGGGCGATCTGCGCCTTGGTGCGCCGCTTCGGCTTGTAGGGCAGGTAGATGTCCTCGATGCGGGCCTTCGTGTCGGCCGCGTGCAGCGCCGTCTGGAGCTCGTCAGTGAGCTTGCCCTGCTCCTCGATGGAGGCCAGCACCGCATCCCGGCGCTGGTCCAACTCACGCAGGTAGGCCAGCCGCTCCTCCAGTGCGCGCAGCTGCCCGTCATCGAGACTGCCGGTCACCTCTTTGCGGTAGCGGGCGATGAAGGGCACCGTCGAGCCTTCGTCGAGCAGTCGCACAGCGGCAGCCACCTGCGCCTCGGCCACCGCCAGTTCCACAGCGAGACGGGCGTTTACAGATTTGATGGTCCCCACGGGCGCGCTCGAAGTCACCCGGAGACCCTACCGAACGTCCCTGACGCCGTCGGGAGGGCTGGAGCGTAGCGACCCGGGACTCAGCGTTGCGCGCATGCGCGCGCCGCCAGCACCGCCACCAGGAAGCAGGCCAGCGGTATCCAACCGTCGGCGCCGGCCAGCCCGTTCTTCGCGACCAGCAGCATGGCCACCCCTGCCGCACAGACCAGCACCCCGGCCACCGTCGAGCGGGCACCGGTCGCGCCGACCGCCCCGTCCCACCACGGCAGCCTGCGGTGTTCCAGCGGGGACAGCAGCAGGAACGTCGCCATCATCACGACCGCGAACACCACGGCTCGCAGTGCGAGCAGTGCCCAGAAGTTCGGGGCGTGCACGTCGTAGGCGTCCAGGCCGAAGGCGCTGAGGGTGAACGCCGACACCGCGATGGCCGGAATATGCCAGAGGTAGAGCGTCATCGCTCCCCCGTTGCCCACCGCGACCACGTACCAGACCCTCGGTCGTTGGGCCCACCGGCCGATGAACCCGGCTGCCGCCACGAACACGCACGTCATCCAGATGCAGTGCACCGCGAGCAGCAGCGTCGGCGGCGACACGTTCGACACGCCTTCGCTGCTGCCGTTGGTGACCAGGCCGACCTCGTAGGTCCCGGAAACGGCGAGCACAATCTGGGTGGTCAGCGCCACCGCCGCGAGGATCAGCGCCACGGACGGTCGGATCAAACCGCGAGCGTAGCCCACTCCGATGACGACCGGGATGAGCCAGACGATGACGAAATTCAGCACACCGGCTTCGGCGGAGCCGACCGCGAACCGGACCTGGTCGATGAGCGCAGCGACGGCCAGCAGCGAAGCGACCACCATGGCGATCCCACCGGCGGTGCGCAGCCGTGTCAGAGCCGGAACGAAGGCGATGACCACCAGGTAGACGCCGAGGAACCACAGCAGCGCCACACACTCGTGGCCGAGCCGGTCCGCCGATTCCGCGCCCAGGGTCAGCCGGGCCACCAGCAGCCCCACCGTCCAGAACGCCAGATACCAAAACACCGGCCGGCACAGCCGCTGCGTCCTGCTGACCAGCCAGCTGCCCCAGGCCTTACCGCCGGCGGAGCCGTCGGGGTGCCAGCCGTAGGCACCGGCCGCGCCGCCCGCGAAGAAGAACAGCGGCATGACCTGTAGCACCCAGGTGACCGGGGACAGCGAGGGCAGTTCGCCGAGAGTGTTGCCGATGTGCAGGCCATCGTCATCGACGGTGGCCAGCAGCAGCGCGCAGTGCCCGAACATCACCACCACGAGAGCGGACAGCCGGGCCACGTCGATGGCGCGATCGCGACCCGGAGCAGACCCGGCGGGTGATGCTGAGGCTGAGGTGGGCAGCAGTTTTACGAGCGGCATGGGTATAGCGTGCCCCAACCCACACACCTGTGGCATGTGGGATGAGAACGAGCTGAGCCATACGCTGCCAGCCATGTCTATCGACGGCGGCGCCTGCGGCAGTGCACAATTGCCCCACTCGGTCCGGCGCACGCCCCGCACCGCGATAATCAAGGGACCCGAGCTCAAAGAGGAGCAGAACGATGGCCAAACGCGCAGCCGACACCACCACTTCCCCCGAGCACACTTCCCCCGAGCAGGATTTCGAGCAGGATGTGGCCGCCACCCAGGAGTACTTCGACAGCCCACGTTTCGAGGGCATCACGAGGTTGTACTCGGCGCGTCAGGTCGCAGAACAGCGCGGCACCATCCCAGCGGACTATCCGGTGGCGCGTGAGGCCGCAACGGCCTTCTTCCCGCGCCTGCGTGACCTGTTCGGCCAGAAGAAGAGCATCACCACCTTCGGCCCGTACTCCCCCGGTCAGGCCGTCACGATGAAGCGAATGGGCATCGAGGGCATCTATCTGGGTGGCTGGGCGACATCTGCCAAGGGCTCCATCAACGAGGATCCCGGACCCGATCTGGCCAGTTACCCACTCAGCCAGGTGCCCGATGAGGCGGCCGTTCTGGTGCGCGCGCTGCTGACCGCCGATCGCAACCAGCAGTACCTGCGGCTGAAGATGACGCCCGAGCAGCGCGCCGCGCAGCCGCCGGTCGACTACCGGCCGTTCATCATCGCCGACGCCGATACCGGGCACGGTGGTGATCCGCACGTGCGCAACCTGATTCGCCGATTCGTCGAATCCGGTGTGCCCGGCTACCACATCGAGGACCAGCGTCCCGGCACCAAGAAGTGCGGTCATCAGGGCGGCAAGGTGCTGGTGCCCTCCGATGAGCAGATCAAGCGGCTCAACACCGCCCGCTTCCAGCTCGACATCATGCGGGTGCCCGGCATCATCGTGGCCAGAACCGATGCCGAGGCGGCCAACCTCATCGACGGCCGGGCCGATGAACGTGACCAGCCCTTCCTGCTGGGTGCCACGAACGTCAAGATTCCGCCGTACAAGTCCTGTTTCCTGGCGATGACGCGGCACTTCCACACCCTGGGCGTCAACGAACTGAACGGCCACCTGCTCTATGCACTGCCCGACGGCGAGTACGCGGCGGCCGAGGCGTGGCTGGAGAGCCAGGGCATTCTCGCGGCCATCGCCACCGCCGTCGAGTCCCACAAGAAGGAATCCGGCCAATCCGTCGACGCCCTGTTCGACGGGGTGGAGTCGAAGTTCGTGGAGGCCTGGCAGAACGACGCCGGGCTGGAGACCTACGGCGATGCGGTCGCCGAGCTGCTGGAGTTCAGGGAGCGCGAGGGTGAGAAGGCCGCGTTGAGCGCGAAGGAATGGCGTGAGTTCGCCGCACAGGCGTCGCTGTACGTGGCACGGGGCAAGGCAAAGGAACTCGGCGCCGATGTCGCCTGGGATCCCGAGCGGGTGAAGACCCCGGAGGGCTACTACCAGATTCGCGGCGGCATCCCCTATGCGATCGCCAAGTCGCTGGCCGCAGCACCTTTCGCCGACATCCTCTGGATGGAGACCAAGACCGCCGACCTGGCCGACGCCCGTGAGTTCGCGCACGCCGTCCACGCCGTGTACCCCGACAAGATGCTGGCCTACAACCTGTCGCCGTCGTTCAACTGGGACACCACCGGCATGAGTGACGATGAGATGCGGGCCTTCCCCGCCGAGATCGGCAAGCTGGGATTCGTCTTCAACTTCATGACCTACGGCGGCCATCAGATCGACGGTGTGGCGGCCGAGGAGTTCGCGACCGCCCTGCTGCAGGACGGCATGCTGTCGCTGGCCCGGCTGCAACGCAAGATGCGCCTCGTCGAATCCCCTTATCGCACACCGCAGACGCTGGTCGGTGGTCCCCGCAGCGACGCGGCGCTGGCCGCCTCGTCGGGGCGGACGGCGACCACCAAGTCGATGGGCAAGGGTTCCACCCAGCATCAGCACCTGGCCCAGACCGAGGTGCCCAAGAAACTGCTGGAGGATTGGCTGGCGCTGTGGAGCGAGCACTATCAGCCGGGCGAGAACCTGCGGGTGCAGCTGCGACCGCGCCGGGCCGGTTCGGATGTGCTGGAGCTCGGTATCTACGGCGACGGGGACGAGAAGCTCGCCGACGTGGTCGTGGACCCGATCAAGGACCGGCACGGCCGCAACATTCTGACGGTCCGCGATCAGAACACCTACGCCGAGAAGCTGCGGAAGAAACGTCTGATGGACGTGATCCACCTGTGGCTGATCCATCGGTTCAAGCCGGAGACCATGTACTACGTGACGCCCACCGAGGACAACATCTATCAGACCGAGAAGATGAAGAAGCACGGCATCTTCAGCAACGTCAATCAGGAAGTCGGCGAGATCATCGTCGCCGACGTGAACCAGCCGCGCATCGATGAGCTGCTGGCTCCCGACCGCGAGGCGCTGGGAAGGCTCATCCGCAAGGAGGATTAGCATTCGACGCCTGGCCATCAAGCTGCAGAACGTCGGCACCGCCATTCACGGGGACGCCGACTTGTCTTCTGCTGGCCTTGTCGTCTGCCGGCCGCGGGCGGTGCCGCGAGGTTGCCGTTATCGACGTCTCCACTCGAACTTTCGCTCGATATCGACAATCTCGCGGCCGAACCAGCGGCGAAACCTTCGACCTTCTCCTGCACGTCAGGCAACTCACAGGTGACCACGCCGCGCTCGCAGTTCGCCGACAATGCCACCGCACGTTCGATCAGCCTTTACAGTGCTCTGCGTGGGCAGAAAAGTGTCAGCCGCGAGCCGGGGAAGATGGTTGGCGATCGCTGCCTCCGTCATCGTTTCCGGCGGGGCGCTCTACGCCCAGAATGCCGCACCGCGCCCAGTCGGAGATCCCGAGTCCGCGCCGTCCAGGCAGGCTTCGCCGACACCCACGGCTGTGCTGCCGCCGAACTTCGGTCAAAGCCCCACCGAGGCGGAATTGCTTGCGGTGAGCGCACCGGTGGATACCCGGGTGCTCGATTTTCCGCTGTCCGCCGGTACCGCGCCCGAATCCGGGCTGCAGATCAAGACGATCTGGGTGGCCCGCGCGATCAGCATGATGTACCCGGAGATCACCACCATCGGCGGCTACCGCCAGGATGCGCTGAAGTGGCATCCCAACGGTCTGGCCATCGATGTGATGATCCCCAATTGCCACAGCGATGAAGGAATCGAGCTCGGCAATCAGATCGCCGGGCTCGCGTTGGCGAACGCTGAGCGCTGGGGCGTCATCCACGTCATCTGGCGGCAGGGCTTTTACCCCGGTATCGGCGCACCGAGCTGGACCGCGGACTACGGTTCGGAAACGCTGAACCATTTCGACCACGTTCACATCGCGACCGATGGTGGCGGCTACCCTACCGGTCGCGAGTCGTACTATCTGGGTTCGATGAAGCCCTAGAGATTCGCAGACGCCGGCCCGCGCGTTCCCAAGGCTGATGTAATCCTGGTCGCCCACATAAATCGTTCGCAGCAGTTGACGATGGTCCCGACGGTCGCTGGAAATCGGCGAATTATGTGAAATTGCCCTCAGTTTGTTGGTATCTTCTGATGGCCGGTGTACGGGGAACCGGCGACGGTGAGTGGGGGTTGCCATGCCGGCACTGGGTGAGCGTGCGGTCGTTCTTGGGGCGAGCATGGGCGGCTTGCTCGCGGCG
>WOYI010371397.1_pt1 | contig 74833 bp, 66 predicted proteins | sample 6423411 | NCBI WGS metagenome assembly WOYI01 (sample SAMN13441803, study PRJNA592873) | oil field metagenome | biome: oil field; feature: oil-well bore; material: oil-contaminated soil; isolation source: oil-contaminated soil from oil-well borehole | place: Germany: Wietze | collected 2016-10-18 ...
TTGCATTGGAACTGGAACGATACTCAAACCTGTCGATTCAAAGTCTTTATGATAAGTTTGTTCTCAATGGTGCTGATGTCATTATCCGGGAAAATACAATCACCGTACAGCTGAAGAAAAAAAGAAATCTACCCCTGATACTGGAGGTAATGAAAACGTTTTCCCACCAGAAATACCCCTGGCTTGATGGTAAGAGTGTTATTTTTGAGGGAGCAACATACTCGTAAATAAAAAATACGGGCGATTGTTTACCGTGAAAATCTATGGTAAGTAGTTTACCGTGAAAATCCGTGCTCAATAGAAAACGCTTTCAGATAACTCAGCCAAAGCAAGATATATATATTCCTACTTCCTGTCTAAAAATGCATGTTCCCAACGCTTATAAGAATTGTCGAATGTAAGCCTGGCAGGATCAAATTGCTTCGGATCCCAATCCTTACCTGCCCAGATTGTCATATCTTCATAGTCTTCATGGTTGGGATCAGATAATACTTGAATTAGATTGTAATAACCGTCCACGCCACCACAGTCCTCTGGCGGACAAGCATTCTTACCATCAATACAGATTGGGTATTTAATCCCCTTTTCTCTGAAAATATAACCCTCAAGCTTCACTGTATGAAGCCAGCCATCTCCATAATCATATTCGTATACAGCTTCCACGCCGAGTGCATTGAAATACGCAATTACTGCTATTTCCCATCCCGGAAATACTTCCGGCAGTTCTCCTGAACCCTCGAAATCCGGAATGCCAATACGAACTTCTTTCCCTTTCCCTTTGCCTTTTATTTCAAAATGGTGAAGATGATAATCCTGCCAGCCCATGGCATCCTGAATGGCCACATGCAGATCCCAGAAATTGTAATCCAATGGTACTTGTATTCTTCGCCAGATTTTAGGTTCAATCCCACGAAGTGCTATGTAGAATTGCAGAACCTGACTTTTCAATGAAGAATGAAGAGGCAGTTTCGCATATTTCATCAGATATCCTTTTTCAGTGTAATTCTTATCGAATCTGCTTGCCATGTCTCAGAGGTCTTTTTTTTAATTCCTTCCCCGCCTTTGTCAATCTGTATCGTTGATTTTGACTATTTGGATTATCGGGAATGGTCATGTCAACCAGATTCAGCTTTAAGGCTGGAAGGGGTAGTTATTATTAAAGTTTCTTTTGTCCGATAATTTCAACTTTTCTTGTATTTCCAAACGAGTATTTTCTTCTGACATGTTTTGTCACAGGAATATGATCGCATTGATTAGCATAAAATAAAAATTACTTTGCTTTACTGCAAGTTAGTAATAATCCTGTTGAATAAAGATTCTCATTGTCAATTTTTTCTGACTCAATGATAAAATACTTTAAATGCGCCAATTGAATTAATCTGTGACAAAGTCAGAAAAAAGTGCCCGGAGAAAGAACAACATTTCATCCGGGCACAGCGTCCAAGCTAAAGTAAGAGCCAGGTTATCATTTGAACAGGGAGTAACTTAACTTGAACTGGAAGGTTATTCCCGGTTCCAGTTTGGTAAAGTACTGGTCAGTCGGGTTAAATGACCTGAAAACAGATTCCTTCTTGTCATTCAGGAGGTTTTCAATCTTGAATCCAAGCTGGGTGCGGTCATTTTTCCCGAAGTATTTGGTTGCATTGAAGTTAAGGCTGTGAAAAGGAAGCATGTAGATATCGGGCTTGTCGGCAATCCCAACATACTGCAGGGTTGTGCCCTGGACATTATAGTAGAGTCCTGCTTCAAGACCTTTCCGGAATCCGTTTTCACCGCCATTATAGGATAATCCGGCATTGATGATAAACGGGGCCTGTCCGGCCATCTCCCTGGCCTCTTCAATTGTCTGACCGGCACGGGCATTTTCAATTCTCGACTTATACTCGGTAAGACTCATATCTATCCTGGAAGAGGTAAATGATATGTTTCCTGATAGAGAGAAATTCTCCAAAGGCTGTGCTACAACAGCCAGATTCTGGCGGAATTCCGTTTCAACGCCAATCACTTGTCCGTCTCCCACGTTCCTGGGCTGGAAAGATCCCTTCTGGGTTGTGGCATACTGGACAATCTCTATCGGGTTTTCAAACAGCTTGTAAAATCCGCTTACAGAGATCATCTGGCCGATCGAGTGATACAGTTCCCACCTGACATCCAGGTTCTGAATGTAGGTGTTGACGAGGTTACCATCCCAGTATACAACACCTGCAACATCGTCTGCATCGCGAAACAGGCCTCCGATAAAGGTACGGTTGCTTATCGGATCAGATATCTCTGCATATGACATCTCCTTGAATGAGGGCCTTGCAATGGTTTTTGCATAGGAGAACCGAAGGTTCTGCTTCTCACTGACATTATAGATCAGATTAACTGTCGGGAAGAAATCGAGATTGTCAAGAACCACTTCATCATTAAGAACATTGATTCCCAACTGGTCCTGTCCGGTATATCTTTGTGTATAGTTCTCAGCTCTTATTCCGATTATCGCCCTGAGATTCCTGAAGAGGCTGAGTTCGGTAGAGAGATATGCTGCTGCGTTGCCAGACCTTGAATTGTATTGGTTTGGATTGGAAGGGACAAAATTGGCCTCATAGGTTGTTCCGCTGAAGGGGTCAGTTCCCTGGTAGGGCCAAAGGTTCTGGTCGCTGAAAAGCTCATTGGGATCTCCTGTTATGGGTACATTACGGATATTGAACGAATATTTGTTAATGACGAAATCACGCTCCTTGAAAGTATAGGCGCCCCCGAAATGGAGTCTGGCCTTTTCCCCAAGGAAATTATATTCCCGGGTCAGATGGAGGATACTTCCAATATTGATTTCGGACAGTTCCCTCCATATTCTTTCCGGGAAGCCTGATTCTGTACCGATAACATAGTTGTCGTTTTGCCTTACATACCTGGTAAACCTTACATCAGGATCTTCGATCACCGAGAGAGTAGGAGAGACTTTCCATACGATCTCCCATTTGGAATCGTTGAGAGAGTGTTTTCCGTCAATCAAAAGGTTGGTGACCGAACGCTGACTGTACTCGAGGTTGTGCTGCATACCCTCGAAGATTGTTCCAAGGTCGGAGCTCTTATAGTCAAACACTCCTGCTTTTGATTCACCGTTTTGCAGGTGCAATATGTTCAACCGGTATTTTGATCTCTTGGTCTTCAAGGCAAAACCTGCCAGTCCGCTTACAAGGACATTACTCATGCCAACATCACCTTTCTGGAATTCACGCACCTCCATCTCGGTTATGACAGGATCGGCAGCCAGCCCGTACCTGCCATACTCTGCATCTTTATAGAATTCCGTGCTGTTCTTATACGAAAAGCTGAAGGTATATCCGAGAGTTACTTTATTGAGTGGTTTCTGGTTGCCCAATGAGACACCGAAACTGTAGTCCATGAAGCTCATCGTCTTCATAGCCGCCATGGTTGGATTAAAGGACCGGAGTATCTCCCTGTACCTCATGCTCAGCTCATCTTCAGGGGGAAGAACCACCACTTCAGAATAAAACGGAATATTTTCAGTAGCCGGTATTCTTCTGGTTCCGTCATCAAATCCAAGAAAATCTGTTTTTCCTCCTTCATAGGTAAGGAAGTCATTCCTGAAATGATAGTCAGGGTTATAGGCTCCGCTGATAAAGATATTCCCGGTTTTTTCCTCCGGGAAATCCTTTATGGCAATATCCACCATACCTCCTGTGAAATCAGCAGGAAGATCAGCGCTGGCGGACTTGTGAATAATAATATTGTCAATGACACTTGTCGGAAAGATATCCATCTGGATTGAATTCCTGTCGGGATCAAGTCCGGGCATATCAACTCCGTTAATGATTGTCTTTGTGTACCTGTCACCGAGTCCGCGCACATAAACATATTTTCCGCCTTCAACCGAAACTCCCGGAACTCTCTTTATGGATGAGGCAGCATCGGAGTCACCGATCTTCCTCAATCCGGCTGCGGAAATTCCATCCAGCAGTGTCGGGGATTTCCTTTTAATGGTCATTATGGCATTTTCAGTATTGCGCACCACATTGGCCGTGACCGTAACCTCCTCAAGGCCGACCGTTGTAGGCTTAAGTTGGATATCATCCATTACCACTGTTTCTCCGTCTTCAATTGTGACATCACTTACAGTAAGTGTCTCGTATGAAACGAAGGAAAACTTCAGGTTATACTTACCGGCAGGAAGGGTAAGATTGAATTTACCATCAAGATCAGAGACCACCCCCAGGGTAGTACCCTCGGCAAATATTGTTACACCTATCATAGGCTCTCCGAGAGAGTTGTCAAAAATTGTTCCCCTGACAGTTCCCTTTTGAGCATATAACTGGCCGGATAACAATAGAACAATGACTGTTAGAATTACTTTAAATGGACGCATGGTTGAAATTTAAAATTGTTGTTCTGTTTTAATGTTAAAACCCGCAGGCTTTGAAGCCTGCGAGTTTTTGGGATTTTGCGATTTGTCAGTTATAAGTATTATCAATTAAAATGCGGCAGCTGCTGCAGCCCATGACCAGGTTTCAGTAAATACCGCGGTATTGGCACCTACCGTATTAGCACCTTCAGTTACGGCTGTAGCGTAAGCATCAGATCCTTTCAGGAAAATATCCTGCAGGGTGGCGGTGCCTGGTAACACAACCTCGAAGTGGTTGAAATCATAGGCATAGAACTTCGGAACGGCATCAAACGTCTGGTAGGGTGACGATGACTTGAGGTTGTAGAAGTAAATATTCATGAAATCGAGATATGAATCTTTACTGTCATTAGCATCATCAATGTCAACAAGGCCTTGTGCATTACCTGCTTTTACGGTTCCATTCATTATAATATGTTTGGCAGCTGGTGCAGATGAACCCTCGGGACCATCAAGCTCAAAACATTTGTCAAATGGAGTAATGACGATGAAGTTGTCAAGTGTTCCTCCCCATGCCTGGTCAGTATCGATGGCATCGTCACCGGCATTCCATACTACAGCATTTTTTACATTCACCGTACCTCCGAACCACTCGATACCATCATCCTGGTTGGCTATTATTTCTACATTTTCAATAACAGTATTGTTACCCACGCCTCCAAGGGTCAGGCCGTTTATTTCATTTCCTTCACCGATGTTTGCTCCGCCGTGACGTATTGATACATATTTGATGACACCGGAATTGTCAGTGGGGTCTGTTCCACCGTACAGTCCGTTGGCATCAGACGGAGGAATACCTTCAATCTGTTTCGGGCTTACACTGGCAGCTATGGGGGCATTACCCAGTATCAGCAGTCCGCCCCAGAGTCCGTCGAGGTCCGGCGAAAGGTTCGGGCTGGTTACCTGGCCGGGAAGGATATTATCGGAAATGGAGGTGAAAATGATGGGAGATGTTTCAGTACCTTCAGCCATAAGTACACCGCCGCGGGCAATCAGAAGAGCCGTTGCGTTTGAACCTGTACCTGCACTTCCCTTTACAATTACACCCGGCTCAATTGTAAGTGTCACACCTGATAATACTGCAACACGCGTTTCGAGAATATAAATTTTCCCGGTTTCCCAGGTAGTGTTAGCCGATATATTCCCTGTAACCGAAATGCCTTTCTTAATATCAATAACGGCAGTTGCAGTTCCGACTTTATTATTGTTATCGGTGATTGTGATGGCAACTGAACCTGCCCCTGATTCCGTACCGGCTGTAAAGGTGACGACAACATTCCCTGATGTAGCGTTTGCAGCTGCATCTGTTTTAATAACAGCAGTACCGTTAGTGGGAACCAGGGTTGATGATTTGTATCCGCCTTCTGCAGTGAACGGGAAGGTAATATCTACCGAGTTCACCAGTATTGTGGATGAGTTACCGGGGGTGGTAACCATCGGAGCTCCCTTTTCGAACAGGGCAAGAACAGCAGTATTCGAAGCAACCTGAGATTCAGTGTCAGTAACTGTAAGGGTCACTGATCCGGCACCAACCGTTGATCCTGCAGTAAAGGTAACTACAATCGTTCCGCTTGTAGCTCCGGCAGTACCGTCGGTTTTAATAGTAGCCGTGCCGCCGGTGGCAGTAACGGATGATTTTTCAAATCCGGCGTCAGCGGTGAAGGAGAAAGTAATATCAGTACTCTTTCCAACCTCCACATTCTGGCTTGACGGAACGGATATCGTCGGAATTTCATAATTCTTCTGGCAACCACTCAATATCGCGAGCGAAGCGATTACCGCAAAAAATAACTTTGTCTTAATTGTTTTCATAAATGTTTTATTTGGTTCGTATTATTAAGATTTTTTTGTTTCATAAATCACGGGACAAATCTAGATCAATAAAATCGCGGTCATGGTCAAAAACCGATTAAGAATTGATAACAAATCTGTTACAGGAATGTTACAGATGTGCAAGTAGATTTGTTTCCATATGATGATGGACTGCATCCGTCCGGCTAGATGTACATGGAGTGGGTCAGGCTTGCTCTGCCGGAGATATTGAAAATGGTTAAGGAGGAATAACAATGGATATGGAATCGGCATATAAGGAGGCTTTGGCCTCTGGGCTTCCAACCCGGATCTCCCAAGAATCCTGAAAAACGGGGATCGCATGTATCGTTGCGTCATCCGGAGGCCTGCCGTATCTGCAAGGCCCTTATCGATCCGGACCTGGGAGAAACTGTCGTCATTCCTGATTTCAGGGAGCCCGACAATATCCGCCTGGAGATTACTCCCCTATGCACTACCTACACGGAGTTATTTATGGCTGTCAGGGAGATCAGGAGTGTCGTTGAAAATAAGCTCTTTCTGAAATATTCTATCGAAAGAGAGCGAGTAACCTGGTCGGAGTATCCCTTGCACAGTAGTACCAGGAATCCCTGGTCAGCATTGAACTCCCTGGAGGAGTTAAGGTCAGATATCTTTGTCAGAGGTATTTTATTATCTTAGTTTCGAAATATTAAGCGCAACATGTAAAGAGTTAGTTTCGCTGCTATTATGAGCGGGAACTTTATCATTCCTGCGCACTGCAATGCTTCTGCCATTTATTGTAATTTTGCTATAACCTGTGAATAATAAGTAACCGAATAGATGAAAAGGAATTACATGAATCCGTACCTGGCGGGGGTGCTGCTGGGATTGGTGCTGCTGTTGGCAATGGTAGTGGCCGGAAGGGGCCTCGGGGCAAGCGGAGGCATCAAATACTGCGTTGTCTCGGTTGTAGGGGCCATCAGCCCGGAACATGTCAGCCAGTCTGAATATTATTCGGGCTATTTTGAAAATGACAAGAAGCCTATCACCAACTGGCTGACAATTGAGATCTTCGGTTTAATTCTTGGGGGTTTCATCTCAGGTGCCCTGTCGGGAAGGCTGAAGCTTAAAGTGGAAAAGTCACCGCGGATCACCAATGCACGGCGACTTGCATTTGCCTTCATGGGAGGCCTTCTCTTTGTCTATGGTGGCCAACTGGCAAGGGGATGCACCAGCGGTGCGGCTCTCTCGGGGATGGCCGTACTCTCACTGGCCGGGTTCGTGACCATGATCGCGATATTCGGTTCGGCATTCGCATTTGCATGGTTCTTCAGGAAGAACTGGATATGAAGGGGGTCTGAAGGTCTGAGGTCTGAAGGCCGGGGTGAAGAAGAGCTTAAATATGACGTTCAGTAAGTAATTTGAAAACAATCATCTCTCAAAAAAAGAAAATGGCACCATTATCATCATTATATGAATTCCCCGAATGGCTGAACCTGATGACTGCCTTCATAATTGGCATTGGTTTTGGTTTCGCCCTTGAACAGGGGGGATTCTCCTCGAGCCGCAAGCTGGCAGGGATGTTCTACGGGTACGATGCCACCGTGCTGAAGGTATTCTTCACAGCAGCAATAGTTGCCCTGATAGGGGCACAGTTCCTTGGCTACTTCGGGCTGCTGAACCTGAACCAGGTCTATGTGAATGAGTTTTATGTAACCTCCTCAATCGTTGGCGGAGTGATAATGGGAGGGGGCTTTATCATGGGCGGCTTCTGCCCGGGAACGGGTCTCTGTGCCATGTCAATAGGCAAGATTGACGCAATGGTCTACATCCTGGGAGGCCTCGCAGGGGCCTTCCTGTTCGCAGAGACCTGGCCGCTGATAGAAAAGATGGCCACTGCCGGCTACAGGGGACCGGTTAAGATCAACGAGGCTCTGGGCATGTCAGCCGGCCTCTTTACCCTGATATTGGTTGCTGCTGCCGGGACAATGTTCTGGGTGGCCGAACTGGCCGAGAAGAGGTTTGCGAGACCTGATATCACCAATGAAATAAAGTGATCTGCAATGGGAACGAGGAAAAAAATTACAGTACTGCTTCTCCTGCTGAGTCTGATTCTGGCACTGCTTCCGCTGACTGCCAACCGTTCTTTCAGGGGCAGCCCTTCCGGGCTGCTTGATGAGGTACTGAGAGACGGAACTTCTTTTAGCTCAGACCAGGTGGCAGAATTTATCGTAAAGGAAACTCCTGATATTCAACTCTTCGACCTGAGACCTGCGGAAAAATACAGGGAGGCATTCATTCCCGGGGCGGTCAGTGTACCGTATGCTGATTTCATAGCATCCGACCCGGATATCTGGCTGCGCGACAGTACCAGGAGAATGATACTATATTCCGCTGATGACATTGAGTCTGCCGCGGCAATGGTATATGCCAGGGGGTTGGGCTATGACAACACCTATTTCCTCAAGGGGGGAATAGATGAATGGGTGAAAACCGTCTCAGCCACGGAGTTTGAAGGGGAAAGAATTACAGCAAGGGAAAATGCACTACTTGAAACGAGAAGAAGGGCAGCGGACATGTACAACGAACTGCGCAGCCTCCCTGACAGCCTGAAGACCAAATATCTTGAGTCGAAAAAATTTTCAGCACGTAAGCTTGACGGCGGTTGCCAGTAAAAACCAGCAGTATGAAAACGTTGAAACAATATAAATATGTCCTGGCTGCAGTCGTTGTGCTGGCAGCCCTTGCGGCGGTCCGTGCATTCAATCCGGGCATATTCAGATATGATGCGGTAAGATGGGCTGAACCTTCGGTGAGAGGTGAAAACATGATCTCCCGTGATAAGCTCCCGACTATCGGGGGAGAGGTACTTTTTGTGATGCTTGATACTGACTGCCAGGTACCGGATTTGCCCGGTTCAGGCATACTGACAGCTGATCCTCAGGATCTGGCCTCAGGAGACTACATCGGTAAAATCAGGAGAAACAAAGGCCCGGTGGTGCTTTGTTCCGAAGACTTGTCAATATCAGCCAGAGTATGGATGGTCCTCAGCGAGACCGGAATTAGAAATCTCTACATCCTGAGAAAAGATCCGGCCTGATTAACAGACCGGACCATTTTGTCAGCAGAGACTCTCATTAAAAATTTCTTCGGGTAAAGGTGCCGATTGAAGCCTGATCCGGAAATGCAGTCCCGGTAGACGCATCACCAATCCTGCAAATCTACTTCTTTACCACCGGGAAATCGTTTGATTCCTCAAGAGTGAAAGGTAACCATGAGAGGATGCTTCTCTCCTCTGTCATCTTGTTGTACATGAAGCTGTTGTTCCCGTATTTCAGAGTTCTGGCATCGTATCCGAAGAGTCTCAGGAATGCCGATGCAAATGCGGAGTTGTGGCCTGTGCCGCAGTAAACAACGGTGATTTTGTCAGTGGGTATTGTGGCCATCATATCGGGGAAGCCAAGTGTTGCTTCGGATTTGTACCGGACTGCTCCGGGAATATGTCCTGCATCATACTTGTCCTTACGCTCGAGGTTTATCACAAAGAACTCAGATGGATCAGCAAATACCTCATCCACAGTGATAATAATATTTTCTGTTCCTTGCTCAAACAGCTTCCTGAACCGTGCGTCGCTTATCTCACTTCCGGTCTGAAGTCCTGTGCCGAGTACCGGCATGCCAGCAGGAGCCGGGGTCTCATTGGTTGAAACCTCCAGGCGATCTTCATATTTTGAGGATAATCCATGCATCCATCCGGTCCCGGCATACCTGTTATTCCATCCTCCCATGCCCCAGCGCATAGCGAAGACATTTCCGTAGCCCATCATCCTGAGGAGTGAGGTGGTATAGCTTGATAACTGTCCGTCATCACAGACCAGGATTATTCTGTCATATTCAAAAGGCTTTATCCCTTTCTCGAAATAATCCGGAAGCTCCCCGAACTGTTTGCTGACAGCACCCTCAATGTGACCGGCGGAATACTGGTTTGCAGCACGCAGATCAATAACCAGGTTGTTTTCTCCCAATTCTTCATAAACAATAGATGCCTTGATAAGACTTGGGAAGTACTGACTGTTGACATAGTCGCCCCTCTCTTCCAGGTCCTTCAGCAGCAGTATGGTTTCCTGGTCGATGACCGGCGTTGCGGTTTCACTTACGGCCGGGGCATCTTTTTTGTTCCCGGTTCCCTTGCCTGCACATGCTGCAACCATGAGAGAAACCAGAGTGACAGCAACAATGCCGATAAATAATCTGTTTTTCATATTTGACATGGTTCGTGGGTTTACCGGGCTACCGCTACCCGATCCTTATCAAACCTGAGGGTCTCGGTGCGGTTTCCCTTCTCGTCATAGTTGTACTGTGTGATAGCCACACCGCTGTCAGGATGGTTGATGATATTGCGGTCCTTGTCCATATTCCTGACCTCAACCACTGCTCCATGCTTGTCATAGGAGTACTGAGTTACTGGAATCATTTTCCCGGCCACATATTCATTGTCCTGGTCAAGCATGGCTGTTTCCTGAACATAGCCGTTTTCATCATAGGTGCTCACCCTGCGTGACCATCCCCAGTAGAGGTTTGACATCTGGCCTGTCGCGTTGTAGACTGAGAACATCAGCAGGTCGCCGTGCTCGTTTGATTCGAACTCGAAGTATGAAACTCCAATATCGCCGCAGTTTTCAGCTGTACAGTTGTAGAGTTTGTCATTCATGTAATTGGCCATTTCGGTTACATAGCCCTTGTCGTTGTAGCTAAACCTGAGTTCATAAAACGGGCAGAACGGGTTCATGATGGTCTCCTCCTTTGCCAGGTTATAGCGCTTTTCCTGAAGTTTGCCATCAGGGAGCATTCTCCAGACATAGTTATGTATTTTGTTTCGGTTCTCTACCGGGTTTCCGTCCCTGTCGAGGAACCTGAGGGCTATCCTGGTTCCCTGATCATCAAGTGTGTATTCATGGGTGAAGACTCCTCCTGATTCCATGGGCTCGCCGTTCTTGTCAAAGAAGCGTTTGATCTGCAGGTTATCGATGTATTCGTAGGTGATTTTAGCGGCTCCGCCCAGTGATCCGTAGCTCAGCGGCTCGTCACCCCTGACATACTCCACGGAAACCGGCCGGCCGGCATCGTCATAGGTGAATTTGTAATTGTTGATCTCCTTTGCCTGTGCCGGGGTCAGCTCGTGTGAACCTCTTTCAGTATCCCACGGTGTTTCGCTGAAGAGGAGAGCCCTGTAATGAGCGGTACCGGTATTGGCTTCCTTTTTTGCAGGCGCCTGGTTGCAGGCTGTTACAGCAGCAACTGCCAGTGCTGCAATGACAATCATAAATTCCTTGCTTCTCGATTTCATGCTTCTTTATTTTTGATAAAATTACAAAAACATCAGGTTTAATAAGTTTCCGAAATATATAATTAATATCCAGTCTTCGGTTCACTTGAAGTGATAAGCATGAAGAATAGCATGAAGAGTGCCGTGGGCAGTAAGCTGCGAACTGCAGGATAATTGCCGGAGATTCTGCTGTCACCGTCCCGGGAGATGTTTGAAGGGTTCTTGAGATAAGGGATTTGTTTTCTGAAAAGTCTGTTTTCCAGAGTATGAAGGTAATAATTCTGCAGATCACTAACCATCGCGCCTGTTGTATTTCTATCGCAGATGATGAAGCTCTTGTATATGCATCCGGGGTTGGGTAAAGCCATACCGTTTTGCAGAAAAGAGTCAGAACATTTCAGATGTCTGGCAATATTATTAATAATCAATGATATATGGCCGACAAGCTATGGTTAACACAAAATTAACGTAAATAAAATGCAGCAACAGGGTCAGTTACCGGTCTTTATGTGGAAGACGGTCATGGACAGGGCCGGTTTTCGATTACAGTAAAAAGCATCTTGCAACTGTGTTTTTAGTCGTGAATTTGACGGGATGGACAGATCTCCCAAATTCTGCAATCAGTCTCTTTTTCTAGTTAGTGTTAATCTGAATGCCATGGAAAGATTAAAGCTTCTCATAACTGCTATTTACGGTTTGCTGCTGACAGCACCGGCGTAGCATCTATATTTTTTTGAAAACTAACCTAAATGTAAAGCTTATGAAAAAATTGCTTTTGTATTTGGTCTTTTTTGTGCTGGGGGGTTCAGCCCTGATAGCGCAGACGGGGGCAATTACGGGGTCAGTTACTTCATCCATCGAAGGTGAGGGGACGCTTCCTGCAGTTACTGTAATTGTAAAGGGTACTGCAATCGGCACCTCAACAGATGCTGACGGCAGGTATTCCCTGTCTGTTCCCGCAGATGCGACAACCAGTATGTTGATTTTTAGCCTCGGGTCGTGACGACTATGTTGTGACCTCCAATCTCATTGATGCCATGCAGCCTACTGATCCTGCTCCGGAGCATCATATATTAAGTGTGACAGTCACGGATCCCCGCCTTAAGTTTTATGCCATTCCTGTTGTTGGCAGTGTGCCTCCTGTCTACAAAGGCGGAGCCCAGGGCCAGGCAAACGGATATCCGTCGTTTTCTCATGTGAACCCGATTCACCTGACGCCTGACAGGCCGCGGGTAATCATGGACTACACCGAAGCGGAGTTCCTTATTTAAGCCCTGAACGCATAGTACCCGGGCAAATGAAAAATACTGAGAGGAGTCCAGCTCTATAGCCTTCCTCCCCGTGCCTGTTAAAAGTCTTTATTAAAAATTTGTACAGGGCCAGCCAAATTTTATAAAGTCTTTATGAAAGCATTGCCAAATTTGTCCGGTTATCAGGCGGCCTGTCATGTCCAATAATAAAAGTATAAATTTGGGAAAGCGAAAGGATATCACAATGAAAGGCACCTTGCCATTATTGCACCTGCCATTAAATATAAAAATCTACCAGTATCTCCTGGTTGTCATTATAATCGGGCTGACTACTTTAATCTTAAGTCCTCTTTCAAATTCACAGAGTTATCATATTGTTTCTTTCATCCTGCTATTCGTTGTTGCCATGCTTGCGGTCTTTATGGGGATAGGGCCCGTTCTGCTGGCGTCAACGATAAGTGCCATTGCCTGGAACTATTTCTTCATCCCCCCTTTTCACACTTTTCATATTGAGAAGACCGAGGACAGGCTTATGTTTGTCTCCTTCTTTATCATTGCACTTCTGAATGGGATTTTGACCAACAGGATACGGATGCAGGAAAGGCTGGTCAGAGACAGGGAGAATCAAACGAATGCACTGTTTCAGCTTACGGAAGAGCTTTCAAAAGCCAGCGGTATTGACAACGTGCTTGAAGTGGCACGTAATGATTTCAGGAAACATTTCAATGCTGAATGCTGGTTTATCATCCGGGACGGGAACAACAAACTTGATTTTGCATCAACTGGCAAGACCGTCAATGGAACACCTGCCATAGATAAACAGATAGTTGAGACGGTCTTCCGGGATTCGGTCAAAGCAGGCAGGTATACAGGCTCTTCCGGTGAAGCCGGCCTTACCTATCATCCTTTGACCGGAACCAGGCTAAATCCAGGAGTCATCGCCATCAGCATTGACAAGCCGGCATATATTAACAGGGAGGCTTTCTGGGACACTTATTTTACCCAGATTTCCAACGCACTTGAGCGTGAGTTCCTCGCAGAGCTGGCGGTTAAAGCGAGGATACTGGATGAATCGGACAAGTTATATGAGACATTGTTCAATCTTATCTCTCATGAATTCAGGATCCCGATTGCCACAATAATGGGAGCCTCTGACACATTGATGATTTCAGAGACATCCCTTAAAATCCGGGAGGAGTTATACAGTGAGATATTCAAGGCTACAGCGAGGCTCAATCATCTGATTGAGAATCTTCTGAATATGTCACGTCTTGAGAGCGGAAAAATTTCATTGCGTCCCGACTGGTGTGATGTAAATGATCTTGTAAACAAGGTTTGTCAGAATCTCAAACAGGATCTGGACATGTTTAATTTTAAAGCGATGATACCGGAAGATATGCCCCTGGTCAGGGTCGATTTCGGCCTTATGGAGCATGTCCTGTACAACCTTTTGCTTAACTCATGCCAGCATTCCCCGGTTTCCGGTGATATAGAACTTAATGCAGCCTATGTGAACGGAAACTTCATTCTGAAAGTAACCGATAGCGGTCCGGGTTTTCCTCCGCATCTTCTGCCAAATGTTTTTGATAAATTTTTCAGGGTGGACGGGTCCAGGGCCGGAGGGCTGGGCCTTGGACTCTCAATAGTAAAAGGTCTGGTTGAGGCTCACAGCGGTACCGTCAGGGTCGGGAATAATCCGGAAGGGGGAGCAGCATTTACTGTCACAATTCCCTCTGATCTCCCTGATATGAATGAATTATCAGAAGTGGAATGAATGAGAAAAAGAGCATACTGATCATTGATGATGAGGTCCAGATCCGCAGACTGCTGGAGATTTCACTGTCGGCTTATGAGTTCAATACCTTTTTTGCAGATAACGGGCAGCAGGGACTCGTGGCAGCTGCAACGCACCATCCTTCACTCATAATTCTGGATCTGGGTTTGCCGGATATGGATGGTCTGAAACTGCTTCTCAGGTTACGGGAATGGTTTACAAAACCGATAATTGTCCTGTCAGTCCGAAGTTCGGAGGAAGATATTGTTGCGGCTCTGGATAACGGCGCAAATGATTATTTGACAAAGCCTTTCAGAAGCGGGGAGCTTATCGCCAGAATCCGCGCAGCAATCAGGTCGAATGAGGAAATAAAAGATAATCCATTGATGGAATTCGGGTCAATCACAATCGATATGATCAGTCACGTTGTACGAAAGAATGGAGAGATCATCAAGCTTACTTCAACAGAATTTGCCTTGCTGGCTCTTCTGGCCTCAAACAGCGGCCGTGTCCTTACTCATCAGTTCATTCTTAAAGAGATATGGGGTTATGGCTATCTGGAACAAACTCAGTATCTGCGCGTTTTTATAGCACAACTCAGAAAGAAGATTGAGGACAATCCCTCAAAACCTGTATTGCTGGTTACAGAGTCAGGCATAGGATACAGGTTTGGTAATTAGCACAATAACACTTATCGTTTTCCAACCGATGCCGGCATTCAGTACCCGGAATTTGGCTGATTCTGTCATACTGCCTCACTGGCTGGTTATCCAACAGGTGCCGTAATTCCGTGCGCCGGGTCACGCTGACCCTGTCATAATATTACACTTATTGCCGTCCATCCGGTACTGGCATCGCATGTCCTGAGCTGCGCCGACTCTATAATTTTATATATACGACATATTATCTATACGACATCTTTACAAAATCTTTATAATTGCAGGGCAAATCTTTACTTAATGCTTACGCTTCCTGGCTCACTTTTGTGCTGGAAATTCATTCTGCAAAGATGAGATTGATAAATCCATTGAAAATCCTCAGGATTCTAAGTACTATTCTGTTGATTGAGACCGGATTCTTCCTGCTCTGTCTTCCTGTAGCCCTCATTTACAGGGAGCCACTGCAGCCGTTTCTCATTTCTTCGTCAATCAGTGGAGTGTTGTATCTGTTGCTCCATTTTGTGGGCAGAAAGGCGGACCCCGGCATGGTAAGCAACAGAGACTCATTTTTAATTGTAACTATCGCATGGATATCATTTTCACTTGTGGGTTCACTTCCCTATCTGATCAGCGGTAGTATACCATCATTTGTTGATGCAATCTTCGAATCGACGTCAGGATTTACAACGACAGGCTCTTCAATCCTGCAGGAGGTTGAAGTGCTCCCTTATTCAATTCTTTTCTGGAGAAGCCTTACGCACTGGATCGGGGGAATAGGAATAATAGTTTTGGTAATACTCGTACTTCCATCTCTTAAAGTTGCCGGATACCATCTCTTCAGCCTGGAATCTTCGCTTAAGGAAAAAATCCACCCGAGAACCAGGGGTGAAGTATACCGGATTCTCTATATTTATGTTGGTCTCACTGTTATTGAAATACTTTTTCTTGTACTCGGAGGTATGAATTTATTTGAAAGTGTCTGTCATGCCTTCGGAACAGTTGCTACGGGAGGCTTCTCACCCAAGAATACCAGTCTGGCAGGGTACTCGCCATATATTCAATATGTTGTAGCTGTTTTTATGCTTTTATCAGCAACAAGCTATGTAGTGTTTTATTATGCCCTGAAGGGGAGTTTCAGGAAGGTTTTTAAAAATGATGAGTTCTGGACCTATCTCTTTATTGTCACTGCGGGTGTGGTCTTTGTCACTCTCACACTGTATTTTAAAACAGAACGTAACTTTGAACTCTCTTTCCGGCATGCATTCTTCCAGGTTGTCTCCCAGATAACCTGTACAGGTTATGCAACATCAGATTACATGGCTTTTCCATCAATCGGGATGTTCTTTATGTTCCTGATCATGTTTTCAGGGGGGTCAACAGGGTCAACCACCGGCGGAATAAAGATTGCACGGCACCTGGTATCCATAAAGAATCTCCGGAACACTTTTATCAGGATCCATCATCCCAATGCAGTTATCCCCATCAGGCTGAACGGGAGGATAGTCCCGGAGGGGTATGCAAATCAGATGACGGTCTTTATCCTGCTCTACCTGATCATATTTGCGACCGGCAATATAATCATGCAACTGACGGGCATCTCCGTCATGGAGGCCTCAGGAGCCAGCGCATCGTGTCTGGCAGGCATCGGCCCCGGGCTTGGGGCCTCAGGCAATATGGGCAATTATGCCCATTTCAATGATACAGCCAAGATCACAATGATGCTCCTGATGCTGATAGGCCGACTAGAGCTGTATACCTTCCTGACCATCTTCACAAGGACATTCAGGAGAAATTGACAATGCCACCTTCACGGATAGACCCACGGCAATGAATCTGAGAACCGTCAACAGAAACGTCAGCCCGCGGCCATCTGCGCCGCGGGCTGAAAAATATGTCTGATCTGTCTCTGCTAATGTTTCGTGGCCGGCCGCTATCTGATTTTCTTTATACCCATATTCCACAGTGTGAAACTGTAGAGGTCAGCGGTCACCTCGATGCGCTTGTTTACCGGGGTGCCGGCGCCGTGACCAGCGCTTGTCTCGATACGGATGAGCACCGGGTTTGGCCCTGCCTGTTTCGCCTGCAGATGGGCGGCAAACTTGAATGAGTGTGCCGGTACCACCCTGTCGTCGTGGTCGGAGGTCGTCACCAGCGTTGCCGGGTAGGCAGTGCCTGCCACAACATTATGCACGGGGGAGTATTTCAGCAGGTAGCTGAACATCTCGGCACTCTCGTCGGCCGTACCGTAGTCATAGGCCCATCCTGCTCCGGCAGTGAACTTGTGGTACCTGAGCATGTCAAGCACACCGACAGCGGGAAGAGCCACCCTGAAGAGGTCGGGTCTCTGGGTCATGACCGCACCTACAAGCAGTCCGCCGTTGGAGCCGCCCTGCATGGCGAGGTACCCGGATGAGGTGTACCCGTTTTCAATGAGATATTCTGCAGCAGCTATGAAATCGTCAAACACGTTCTGTTTTTTCATCTTTGTTCCGGCCAGGTGCCACTCTTCACCGTATTCACCTCCGCCACGGATGTTCGGCACCGCATAGATACCGCCCATCTCCAGCCAGCAGGCTACGGAGACCGAAAAACCGGGAGTCTCACTTATTCCGAAACCGCCATAGCCATAGAGTAGTGTGGGGTTCTTTCCGTTGAGTACGGCATCCTTGCCGTGGGTAATGATCATGGGTACCCGGGTGCCGTCCTTAGAAGTGTAGAAGACCTGTTCCGAGACATAATCTTCACTTTTGAACAGAACCGCCGGCTTCTTATATTCCGCGGTCTCACCGGTCTGAGGATCAAGCTTATAGATTGTTGAAGGATTCGTATAGTTGCTGAACGAGAAGTAAATGTCCCTGTCTTCTTTCCTGCCGTAGAATCCTCCTGCGGAGCCAATGCCCGGCAGTTCAATCTCCCTGACAAGCACGCCGTTCATGTCATACTGTTTCACGTCTGATATGGCATCTTTAAGGTAATGGGCAAAGAAGTAACCGGCGCCCGTTGAGGGTTGCAGTACATTCTCCGTTTCCGGTATGAAATCGACCCAGTTCTCAGTTCCGGGTTTCGAGACATCAACGGTGACAACCCGGCCGTTGGGAGCATTCCTGTTTGTATAGATATAGAGTCTGGATCCGTCGCTCTCAATAATCTGACTTTCGCTGTCAAAGTCAGGCACTATCACGGTGAAGTCACGCTGGTTACGCTTCAGGTCCTTGATATAGAGTTCGTTGCCAGTTGTTGATATCTGGGCGGTCACAACAAGATACCTCTGATCATCAGTCACATGACCATAGACATACCTTCTTTTCTTATCTCCTCCGAAGACGATCTGGTCTTCAGACTGCGGGGTACCCACCTTATGCCAGAAGAGCCTGTGGTGGTCGGTCATGGCAGAGAGTTCGCTGCCCTCTGGTTTTTCATAAGTGGAATAGAAAAAGCCGTCGTTGCCAAGCCAGGAGATAGCCGTAAACTTGATGTCGACGAGTGTATCACCTATAATTTCTTTGGTATTTGCATCGAGGGTGATCACCTTGCGCCAGTCGGAGCCCCCCTCTGAGATTGCGTATGCCATCCGGCTGCCGTCTTTTGAGAAGCCCATCTCCCGGAGCGAGGTGGTACCGTCTGCCGAAAAGGTGTTGGGGTCAAGGAATATCTCGGGCTCTTCTCCCTCTTTCTGCCTGTAGAGGATATCCTGGTTCTGGAGGCCGTCGTTCTTTGTGAAGTAGGTATATTCACCTCTGGTGAATGGTATGCCGTACTTCTCATAGTTGAACATCTCAGTCAGGCGCTCCCTGATCTGCGCGCGGTAGGGTATCTTTTCAAGATAGGCGAAGGTAACCTCATTCTGGGCCTTGACCCATGCTGCGGTCTCTTCTGACATGTCATCCTCGAGCCAGCGGTAGGGATCTGGCACCGGCGTGCCGAAAATAGTATCAACCACGTCACCCATCCTGGTTTCAGGGTAAGTGATCTTGCTCTCCGGGTTACTGCCGCACGATCCGAGTGCAATCATGGCTGCAACGGTTACGATGATTAACGGTACTGCATTGGGGCAGCGTCTGAGTTTGTTGTACATAGGTAGGTGGTTTAATATGAAACATAGATTATTCACCGGTAACACCAGATCTGAAATGGATGCAGATCATAGCAACCACCGGTTTCCGTCATAAATATACAAATATCATTGAGGTGGGACTCTCTCATTGTCTAATCCAGACCTTCTCAATCTCTGCAATATACAGTTTATGGAGTCCGTTGGTGGAGCTGTAGTGTTCCCTGAGCGGCCTCCCGTCAGTGAATGCATCCCTGGTGAGCATGGATGCATAAAGCTTACGGCACTCGAGCACCAGCCTGGCTTCGGTGAAGGCAGGGTAGCCGTTCTCAGTGAAACAGGGTGTCAGCCCTGTCTCGGCCACCTTGTCACAGTCGCGCCCGCTCTTTGTGCCGCACAGGTTAAGGGCATCGCGGTACTTTTCATCAAAGAAGGTAAGCGTAAAGCCCTCGGAGCTCTCTGTGAACCCGAAGGTATACCGTTCGGGACGAACAAAGACAAAGGCCACCGGTTTGTTCCAGAGGTATCCCATACCGCCCCAGTTGGCTGTCATGGTGTTGAATTTATCCCTGTTGCCGGCAGTGATCAGCATCCAGTCGGAGGCTATCAGCCTGATAAGGTTGTCTTCTATCTCTGCCGGGTCTATACGGCTGTAACCCAGATTTCTCATGGTTCGAATGTCAATACGGTAAAATTACGATTATTGCAGGAACAGCAAAGCGGTTTTTTACTTGTTTATTACATCTGTGGGTGACAAAGAGGCATAAACCCGGAACTCCGGCGGGTCACTGATGGTCTTCTTTACCAGGCAGAGCTCAGCTGCATTGATTACTGCCGCCCTGTATTTCTCGGGGAAATCAGAAGGAAGCTGTATATCCAGGGTTATCCTGCCGGGGATCCTTTTTACGGGATCAAACTCCATGGATTGCACTATTTTGATGTTTTCTGCCGGGATGCCCCGCTGGTCGCAGAATGATTTGACATAAATGCCGGCGCAGGTTCCTATTGATGCCAGGAACAGTTCAAAAGGCTCCGGTGCGGTGCCGCCTCCTCCGTTTCTGACTGACTGATCTGTTTTTATCGACTTGCCGTTGAGATGTGCGGTGATCACCTTGCCACCGTCAAATGTTACTTCCATATGGTTTTGTTTTAATTTCATTAAACTGGTAAAGTCATTACCTGCACTCTCTTCCCGGCACTGTCACAGAAAGCACTGCGGATTGCTTGTCAGTGCAGGGCCTGTCATAAGAGAGCCCCCGCACGGTTTACTGTTGTCGGCCCCGGCAGTGATGCCGTCATCAGGAAACTCCCGGGCCGGCTTCGGCTTCCTGTTCCGGCAGTGATTCCATCATCAGGGCTAACCCGTGCTGCCTTGTACCGCCTTTGCGGGCAGTGATGCTGTCATCAGGAACACTTCGAACTGCTTTTTGCTGCCGTCAGCCATCACCTTGTCAATGACATACGCCTTTCTGTGCGAGATATCTTCAAACCCTCTCTCCTCCAGCATGGCCGACAGCTTATCCGGCTCAAAGCCCCTGTGGCCCGTGAATCCCAGTCCATGGAACGACCCGTCTTCACTGCAGAGGTCAGCCACAGCAAGGTAGCCCCCGGGGTTGAGCATATCGCGGAATTTCCTGAAAATCTTCTCAACATCGCTGACATGATGAAGCACCATCAGGTTATAGATCAGGTCATATTTCTCATCACCGGGGTCTTCCTGTTCAAGGTCAAGGTGGAGCACCCTGAGGTTTTCAACTCCCTCTGCGGCAATCTTTTCATTCAGGACCTTCACCATTCCGGCGGAGCTGTCAATGAGGGTTATCTCTTTCAGCTGATCCTTAAGCAGCAGGCTCAGGAGTCCCGTGCCCGGACCGAATTCAAGAGCCCGCCACTCCCTGTTCAGGGGAATGACCTTCCTGATCTCCCCGGCTACAGCTGCAGCACGCTCGTGATACATCCGGTTCTTGTCCCATTCAGCTGCCTTATGATCAAATTCGTTCATTGTTAAAAAATCGTTCAATATTCCATTACCTGTAAACAACAAAAATCTCCTGTACAATGTTAATTAATCCGGGGCAAAAGTAATACTCCGGGCAGAATAGCAGCACATTTGGCTTACTTTGGTCAGTATGGATGCACATTAATTATTGCCGGAAAAAAACAGGGACAGCACCTTTGTTTCAGCACTCCTGCCGCATCAGTCAGGGCAGGTGTCAGAAAATTATTATCTTTACTTTTTACAAACCTATGCAAATTAAATAAAAAACGGATTGAAACTGTATATTCGGAATATGGTCTGCATCCGTTGCAAAATGGTTGTAAAATCCGAGCTTGAAAAGCTTGGGCTGCCCTACAGTTACATTGAACTTGGTGAAGCAGAAATAGTTGGGGAGATTACTCCCGAACAGCGTCAAAAGCTCGCGGCAGCCCTGAAGAAGACAGGGCTCGAGCTGATGGAAGACAAAAAGAAGATCCTGGTTGAAAGAATAAAGACTTCTATAATTGAGCTGGTTCACTTCAACGACGATCAGATAAAGGTTAACCTCTCCGACTACCTGAGCCAGAAACTGAATCACAACTACACTTACCTGGCCAATCTTTTCTCTGAAACAAAGGGAACGACCATAGAAAAGTATTACCTGACGCACAAAATAGAGAGAGTCAAGGAGCTGCTTGCATACGGTGAGCTAAATCTGACTGAGATAGCGTGGAAGCTTCACTATAGCAGCGTTGCACATCTGTCAAACCAGTTCAGGAAGATGACCGGGCTTACCCCGACTCAATTCAAAAACCTGAAGGGCAGGAGACCCACGTCACCTGAAAACATGTGAATTATGTAACATTCTCATGAAAATGTGTAAAGGTTCTCTAAATAAAGGACTCCAACTTTGTAAATCGATTTGAAACTCTCCCGGCACATCTTTGCCTGAAGAGGTTGAAAATTTTGCTATTGAAACGGATTGTCCGGGACTTTAGTCACGTTGGAACATTATAATGACCGGATAAAAGCCGGAATTAAATCTTAACGACGGGCTATTTATCTTAATTGTACCCTGATGATAGTTTATGTAATTGAAATTCAATGAAAAAGGCTGAGCAAGCGTTATCACGGGCAACTCTTCAAAAGTCTCCCACCGGTATTCAGGGATTTGATGAAATAACGGCCGGCGGGTTACCTGCCGGCAGGCCAACCCTTGTCTGTGGCAGTGCAGGATGCGGAAAGACACTTTTCGGGATTGAGTTCCTTGTCCGTGGCGCAACACTGTATAATGAACCGGGTGTGTTTATGTCATTCGAGGAGACCAATGATGAATTGATAAAGAATGTTGCTTCTCTCGGGTTTGACCTTGAGGATCTCATTAAGCATAAAAAAATTGCACTTGACCACGTACATATAGAGCGAAGTGAAATAGAAGAGACAGGGGAATACGACCTGGAGGGGCTGTTCATACGACTTGGTTATGCCATTGACTCCATTGGTGCTAAGCGAGTTGTGCTGGACACCATTGAGTCGTTGTTTGCCGGACTGCCAAACCAGCTGATCCTGAGGGCTGAACTACGGAGGTTATTCCGCTGGTTAAAGGAAAAAGAGGTGACCGCAATTATAACAGGCGAACGCGGAGAGGAGACGCTTACAAGGCAGGGGCTGGAGGAATATGTTTCAGACTGTGTCATCATGCTTGACCACCGCGTTACCGAACAGACATCCACGCGTCGTTTAAGAGTTATAAAATACCGTGGTTCATTGCACGGGACCAATGAGTATCCTTTTCTTATTGATGAAACCGGCTTCTCAGTACTACCGGTAACCTCGCTGGGATTAGAACATAAAGTATCCAATGAAAGAATCTCCAGCGGGATAACCGAACTTGATAAAATGCTCGAAGGAAAGGGATATTACCGTGGCAGCACCGTACTTGTCTCAGGTACTGCAGGAGTGGGAAAAACCAGCCTGGCAGCTCACTTTGCCGAGGCGGCATGCAAACGAGGAGAACGGGTTCTATATTTCTGTTTCGAAGAATCACCCAGCCAGCTGATGCGCAATATGCGTTCCATAGGTATAAATTTAGAACCATGGGTGCATAAGGGGTTGCTGCAATTCCATGCCACCAGGCCAACATTTTACGGGTTGGAAATGCACCTTGCCGTAACCCACAAGGCTGTCAATGCTTACAAACCTGAGATTGTCATTATGGACCCGATAAATACTTTCATTCTCGGGGATACAGAGAACGAAGTCAAATCGATGCTAATGCGCATTGTTGATTTCCTTAAGGGGAATCAGATTACAGCATTGTTTACAAGTCTGACTTCAAGTGAAAGCGCCCTTGAGAGTTCCGATGTGGGAATTTCCTCACTGATAGATACCTGGTTACTGCTTCGGGATATAGAATTGAACGGCGAACGCAACAGAGGGATGTATGTACTTAAATCACGGGGAATGGCAAACTCCAATCAGATCCGGGAATTTATCCTGACTGATACCGGCGTTAAACTACGGGAGGTTTATGCCGGTGCCAACGGAGTCCTGACCGGTTCTGCACGTATTGCACAGGAGGCTCATGAAAATGCCGGACTTTTAAGACAAAAACAGGATATTGAACGAAAAAGGCGTGAGCTGGAACGAAAACGAAAAGTAATGGAAGCCCGTGTTGCAGCCTTACATGCCGAATTTAAATCGCAAGAATCGGAAGCTCTTAAAAACCTGGAAGCAGAACAGGAAATTATCAGGCTGCAGAAAAGGAATAAGATGGAAATGGCGGCAAACAGAAAATCAGTCACTGAAAAGAGGAAAACGAAGAAACACACCAAACCATAGACCCGATGAACCCAATGAACGACAAATCCGAAGTAAAAACCAAAAGAAAGAAACCGCCAAAAGCAGAAGCCAACAGGTGGGTATTGCGATTATATGTAGCAGGTCAGTCGCCAAAGGCTCTTACTGCCTTTGCCAATCTGAAGAAAATTTGTGAAGAGCAACTGGAAGGAAAATACTCCATTGAGGTAATTGATCTCTTGATAAACCCGCAGCTGGGTAATGAAGACCAGATCCTCGCCCTGCCTACATTAGTAAGGAAATTACCTGTACCGGTTCGTAAGATAATAGGTGACCTTTCAGATACTGAGCGGGTTCTTGTCGGACTAGATCTGTTTCATGTCGACTGAATATTCAATCCGGCACTTTTAAGAAGTGATCATGAAAAAGAAAAAGGAAGAAGCAAAAGAAACCACGGCATCGTTTGACGAGGCAATGTCCGGATTGCATGAAGGCAGATATATTTTGCGATTATTCATTACCGGTACAACCACCAAATCGGTCCTTGCTCTTACAAACCTCAAGAAGATTTGCGAAGAGTATCTTGAAGGCAGGTATGAGCTGGAGGTGATAGACCTGTATCAGAATCCGGGTCTGGCAAAAGACGAACAGATAATTGCGGCCCCGACTCTGATCAAAAAACTGCCACTTCCGTTCCGTCGTATTATAGGCGATATGTCAGACATTGAGAAGGTACTTATGGGGCTGGAGATCAAGAAGCTGTAAATCGGGCAACAGGTTGATCAAGTTAAATAAATCAGGTTTATCATAATAAAGTCAATGACCAGGACAAAAGAACAACTCATAATTGAGAATAAGGAATTGCAATCACGCCTCGCGGAAACTGAAGAGACTCTTGCAGCGATCCGGGGCGGAGAAGTAGATGCGATTATGGTACCTGGCAGGGATGGAGAGCAGGTCTATTCCATCAGTTCTGCGGAAACTCCCTATCGCACTTTTATCGAAGAGATGAATGAGGGAGCAGTCACTCTATCCGGAGAAGGACTGGTGATATATTGTAATCAGAGATTTGCGGAGCTGGTGAACGAACCCATTGAACGGGTTATTGGTTCATACTTTAAGCGCTTCATTATTCCGAATGACAGATCCAAATTCGATAAATTGCTTGCGCATAAAAAACAAAATATAAATAATGTCCTGACGGTATCTCTTGTCAACTCATTATATCTGAAACTGTCATTTCACCTTTTACCTGCTTATCTCCAGGGTGATAATTGCATACTTGTCGCAACCGACATATCTGAAATAAAGAGGGAGGAGAAGAAACTCCTTAAGTTATCACACTTGCTGGAACAAAAGCTGGAAATAATACAGCAATTGCGAATGCAACTGATTGAGAAAAAAATCGACTCCGATATTGAGCTAAAAAAATTGAAAAGTTCGAACAAAAAGCTGATTCAGAAGATAGCCAGACATGAGCAGGTCGAGGCAGATTTAAAGCTTAAGCTAAAGCATAAGAAGAAGACCCTCTGAATTGTCATGAAAGGACTATTGTTCATAATCCTTGCATTATTTTTGTTTAACGGATGCGCTTTGATGAGAATGCCTGATTTTGCCAGGGTACCTGAGAAGTCCGGCACATACCCTCAATTTACATCCGGAGATTCGCTTATAGGGCATCTCGATGAAGACCGGTCAGGCTATGACGTTTTTTTCTACGATCTGGATCTTCACCCTGACCTTGCCGGAAAGAGACTGGGAGGCAGGGTTGATATCCATTTCAGGGCAATTTCAAGTTTCAGTGAATTACGCATCGACCTGTATGATAACCTCGACATAATCAGCCTGAAGCTTTCCGGGGATGAGATACCTTATTCGCGTAATGACCGTGCGGTGAATATCTCACTCCCTCGTCCGCTTATGTCCGGCCATGACTACATTCTGACTGTGGAATATGAGGGCAAACCAGCGCGTGCAAAAAATCCGCCCTGGGGAGGTGGCGTTGTGTGGAGAAAAGATGATGATGGCAATCCCTGGGTGGCAGTATCATGCGAAACCGAAGGAGGAAGCCTCTGGTTTCCATGCAAGGATCACCTTTCAGACGAACCGGACAGCGTCAGGCTCCGAATGACAGTTCCGAAAGGCCTGCAGGTTGTCTCAAACGGCATAATGCAGAGTCATACATCACTTCAGGGGGAGGAAACATATACATGGCTTACGCGGTATCCTGTCAATATTTACAACATCACCTTCTATGTTGGTAAATACGAGCATTTCAGTGATACGATGCTTACGCCACAGGGTATTCTTGACCTTGATTATTTTGTTTTGCCTCAGAACCTTGCCAGGGCCAAAAAACACTTTTTACAGGTTAAAGATGTTTTAAACCTCTATTCCGGGTTATACGGACCATACCCCTGGATGAAGGAGGGGTTCAGACTTGTCGAGTCACCCTTTGAAGGCATGGAGCATCAGACAGCCATCGCATACGGTAGCGGTTATTCAAACCGTGGCTGGCTGGGGGGTGATTATGTCATTGTGCATGAAGCCGCGCACGAGTGGTGGGGTAACGCAGTGTCAGTCAGTGATTTCAGTGACATCTGGCTCCATGAGGGGTTTGCAACATATTCTGAGATACTTTTTGCGGAAAGTACACTGGGCTATGAAAACTCACTGTTGTATGCCAGATACTATATAGCTGCTTCGATAAAGAACAGATTTCCCGTTGCCGGTCCGGCAGGTGTAAGCTATTGGAACTCCGGCGACAATGATGTTTACAACAAGGGAGCCATGATACTTCATACAATCCGCAATATCGTGAACGACAGCACTCTCTTTTTTGATATTCTGCAGACTTTTTATTCTGAGCACGCGGCTGCATCGCACGTCACAACGGAGGATTTCATCAGAATTGTCGAGCGTAAAACCGGGAAGGATTGGCATGATTTCTTTGAGGTGTACCTGTACAGGCGCGAGGTACCTGTCCTGCACTGGTATTACAGCCCTGCGGGCATCGACGGAGCTGCAGGCTCGCCATCGGGTAACGGCGGTCCGGTCATTGCTGCAAAATGGACCGGGGTTCCGGAGGGTTTCAGTATGCCGGTTGAATTATTCTGTGAGGAGCAGAATGTTACCATCAGGATTGATGTTTCAACAGAGGCTGAACTCTTTTATGATGAGGCACTGTCTGAATGTGCCAGGCTGACCTGTAACAGGAGACTCTCTTATTTTGATCCGGTTACGGTTAAGAGCGTACTGCTCGAGGCCGCATCATACGGTCGCGGCACAGAATAACATCACTTATCCATATTAAATTGGCTCTGTGACTGAAAGCTCAGTCAATGTGTGAATTATGTAATTTATACATGCAATTATGTAACAGTTACACAGGCCTTCCGGGGTAAATTTGCAGGTAATCTCTTATTAAGTCAACATGAGAATTGACAGATCCCTTATTAATACTCACATAAATCAAAGAAAATGAAGAAGATCGTTCTCTGCCTGATGGCAACGGTGATGTCATTGGCGTTCATCCCGCTAGAATTAAACGCCAAACCAAAAGTTACCGCACCGCCGATCGAGGCCCCAAGTCCTGTTACTCCTGCAGAAGCAGCCAGGGCAAACGAATTGCTGCTAAGATTGGACGAAATCAAGAAGTCTGACAAATCAGATCTTAAAGCTTCCGAAAAGAAAGAGCTGCGAAGTGAAGTACGTGCAATAAACAGTGAGCTCAAGGCTATTGGAAATGGTGTATACATTTCAGGTGCAGCAGTGATTGTTATCATCATATTACTTATCGTCCTCCTTTAAGAAATTAAAATCCAACATTCATGAAAAACTTACTTTACATAATTGCGGTTGTACTTGTTATTGCATGGGCAATAGGCTTTTTTGGGTTTAGAGCGGGAGGCCTGATACATGTGCTTTTGGTCATTGCCGCCATTGTAATTCTGGTCAGGATCATCCAGGGGAGAAGAATCCTCGGAGACTGATGTCAGATAAAATCATTAATCGCTCCGGGGTATCCGAAGTTCATCGTGCATGCCTGAAAACAAACAGATCAGTTATGGGCAGCCCGATGCCGGATATCCGGAGCAGGCTTTAAAAACAGGAAATGGACACCGAAACCAACATACTGAGATCACCTGGTGCAGGAGAACTGCCAGCTGATGCTTCATCAGCTCTCAGGCAGGATCTTCCGGATTTAATCCGCAACATGAAACTAAGCAATGCATGGATAAGGGGGAATCTCAATTCTATGATTCTTGTAAAAAATACCGAAAAGAATGTTATGCTGGTTGCATTGCATGAGGGGACGGAGATTGTTTCATACCAGTCAAATGATTCCATCACCTTTCAGATTATTGAAGGGAAGCTGGAATTTTATACAAGGAAAACTTCAGCTGCTATCGGCATGGGAGAGGTGTTGACTCTGAATGACAAAGTGAAGTACCGGTTTACAGCCAGCGAAGAGACTGTTCTGCTTCTCTCTATTGCAAAGGATCGTGCCGGGAGTGCCATGACCACATGGAACAGGGAAGAAGCCATGGATGATTTATGACAGAAGCGTTATAGTGATAATTCACAAAAACCCGGTTTAACCATTAGATAAATAACCTGATGAGAGCATCAGATAAAATCATACTGAAATGAGAATAAACAACAATCTTTCCAGACTGAAAATACGCGACTTTTCCCCCAGGCAACAATCACGCGATTTTCCTTTCAGGCTTAAATTACCCAACTATCCTTCACGGCTTAAATTACGCAACTATAGGCTGAAGCTGTTTATGGAATCCCTGGTCATTGCCACGGCTGCAGTACTGCTGATGGTTATTTTACTTTCCTCCTGACAATGGACCGTTGCTGTAAGGCTGCCCGGATTATGGAGGCAGGCCTTGCAGGCTTTATAACATTTAAAATAAAAACAGATACACATGAAAAAAGCAGCTATTATCATTCTGATCATTGGACTGGCGTTGACGATTTTTACAACGGTCACTTACTTTACCAAAGAAAAAGTTGTTGATCTGGGAGAACTGGAGATCACGGCGAACAAGCGCCATAACCTTAACTGGTCGCCTTTTATTGGTCTTGGTGTAATGGCAGTGGGAGGAGTCTTGATGCTGGTTCCGTTCAAAAAGTAGGCTGAGCCCGGTTCCGTGCATTGAGTACAAAGCCTGGACTGCAAGTATTAAGCAGTCCGGGCTTTTTGCGCATGGAAATAGGTCAGTCCGTTCAGCACGGTCATATCCATTACTTTAAACCCGTAATCCTGTAGCAATAATGAAACACTGCTCTGTGACATCCGGGTATTGGTTCTTGAATCCAGAAAGCTGTATAACCTGTTGATGAATGGAACACTCGAGTATATCGCGTTTTCAATGTCGTCAAAATAATCCCCGTCAGAAAATGCAGAAGTGCTGTTGTTCAGTTTATATCTGTCAATTTCCTTATTGTCAATGAAACGCCCCAGCAGGTTGCTTTTCTGTGGCATGATGTGGTAACATGACCGGATAAAGTCTGTAATCCCCCTTATCTTATTCAGTTCCGTCAGGTTCACAAGGGTCCTTGCCCTCTTCATCTCTTCGGCATCAAAATAGAAATGCTGCCTGAATGAAAGTACTACCATATCCTGCTCCTGTGCGAGGCCAAGCTTGCTGACATAATCAAGGAAAGCCGATCCGCCTTCAGCGACCAGGGTGTCGAGAATGCTGCCGGTAACCTGCAGGTTTACCGGCCTGCTGTGCATGCTTGTGCTTCCATTTGGGTAAGAGAAAGCATCCGTCTTGTCAACCGGTAAATAATTTTTCATGCAAGAATCTTTTTAGATAGAATTTGTTCTGTAAAGATGAACATCAACCTGGCCGAAAGTGTTACATCATTCAGTATATTAGTTACATGATTCACACATGAGAAGTAATGACATGCGTGAGCTGGACTGCAGCACAAAAAAAGAGCTGTCCCATTTCCGGGACAGCCCCTTGCAGTATAAGCATTTTGCTAAAAACGGTATCCCAAAGAGAGACCGTAACCTGTATTCCTGTATGCGGTCTGGTCATCAGAGATCCAGGCATACTCCGGATTGATTTTCAGCAATCCAAGCTGCGCATTCAGATGAATGAACACTCCCATCGCAAGTTCATAACCGAACAGGATATTGGCGCCGGCATCAAATGGCCTGTAATAAGCATTCTCAACCAGATCGGTCCAGTCATCAACAGAATTTTTAAATTTCACCGTTCGTTCAGTCGATACCGAATTGTACCGGGTGGTCTCCTTGCCTGAAATCCCGAAGGCCAGATAAGGTCCGAACCCGAGCAACAGATGCCCGTTGCCCAATTGTGGTCTGTACAGCAGGGTTAACGGCAACTCGACATAGGAGAGTCTGGTTGTCGTGGTATAATCACCGGAGGCCTTTGTAGGAGGGGTATAGAATTCATTCTTTGACCCCTTGACGGAAAAGAGTAGTCCGGGCTGAAAGTCGAAATTGGGTGCTACAGGAATATTAACATTCAACCCGGCATGAAAACCTGTCAGGAGCCCATTCTCAAGCTTATCCCCGTTACTGTTCGTCCCGTTAATATTCTGGAAGTTAACCCCGCCCAGAAGACTAATGCCAATCTGAGCCTGCATCGCCAGTGATGACAGGATAAGGATTACGGATAATGTCAGAAACTTCATTTTCATTTTCATTTTCATATAGTATTAAGATTTCTAATTTATTGAATTGATACAGATACTACTATTGGTTTGCTGCTTTTTCAGCTTCAGCTATCATCTTCTCATTGGCGGTGATCAGGAACTCCACCCTGCGGTTCTCGGTTCTCCCTTCAGCCGTATTGTTTTCGTATTTGGGAGTGGTTTCTCCATACCCTTTAATTGTAAGGCGGCTGGCTGCTGTGCCCTGGCCTTCAAGATAACCTGAAACTACTGCGGCACGCCTTTCAGACAATGCCTGGTTGTAAGCTATGCTGCCCTTGCTGTCGGTATGACCCTGTATCTCAATATCCGTATCGGGATAGGCGTCAAGCACCTTAATAAGTTTATCAAGGCTTGTTCTGGCTTCGGCTGACAATGTCGACTCGTCAAATCCGAACAGGACATTACTGTTGAATTCAACAATTATACCTTCTCCGACGCGTTCAACTTTCGCATCAGGAACGGTTTTCATTATTTCCTCAGCCTGTTTGTCCATCTGATTCCCAATTATCGCACCCGTGGCACCGCCTACCGTGGCACCGATAATAGCACCCAGGGCAGTGTTTCCCGACACTCTTCCAATAACGGCTCCCATGGCACCTCCCGTAGCAGTCCCTACAACAGCACCCTTCTGGGTCTTGTTCCAGGATGCACAGCCTGATATCATCATTACCATGCTGACAATCATGATTAAACTCACTCTCGACGTTCTCATAATTAATTATTTAGATGTTTATTAATATTCAATTTGAATAATCGGAGATATATTGATAAAGGTAGACATGAAGGCGACGGTCAGCGTTACATAACTTTGTAAATGAGTTACATGATTCACACATGAGACAAGCGATGATGTGTGAATTGTGTAATTCTTAATTGTCATTGTGATTGTTGTGATAGTCTGGCTACTTAAGTTATTCGGAGCATTTGAATACCTGAGCAACATTCAGCTTTAGCACCTGCCTCTGAACCCGGCATGGACAATCTGTGTAAATTATTGCTTGTGATTGGTGGTAAAACAACTGCCATTACATGCTCTATATGGTAATTTATTCTTTATTTTGTGTGATATTTAATTGTAAATGACACGGTTTCAAAATAAAGTATGGCAGTCGTAACAAAAAAAACAAAATCACAGGTTTCATCTGCCGGGAAAACCCCAAGAAAGGTTCCTGAAATGTTTCCGATAGTTGGAATTGGTGCTTCAGCCGGAGGGCTGGAGGCACTGGAGCAGTTTTTGGGTAACGTACCTGACAAAAGCGGGATGGCCTATGTTGTCATCCAGCATCTTGACCCTACCCAGAAGGGCATGTTGCCGGACCTGCTCCAGAGGATCACTTCAATGAAGGTTTACCAGGCAGCAGACCGTATGCCGGTAAAGGTAAATTCCGTATACGTCATTCCTCCGAATAAAAGCATGTCAATACTCAACGGGGTTCTTCACCTGTTTGAGCCCGTTGAAACCAGGGGTATGCGTCTCCCGATCGACTTTTTCCTCCGCTCCCTGGCAGATGACAGACAGGATCTCAGCATCGGGGTCATCCTTTCAGGAATGGGTTCAGACGGAAGCACCGGCCTCAAGGCTATAAAGGAAAAAAACGGGATAGTGGTTGTGCAGGATCCTGCAGATGCAAAATTCGACAGCATGCCCCGCAGCGCTATCGAGTTTGTGCTGGTGGATATCATAGCTGCAGCACGTGAGCTGCCGGGCAGAATCATGGAATTTCTTAAGCACATCCCTGCCATAAGATCAGATCTGAACACGGAAATAAAGGACAAGAGTTCGCTGGATAAAATAATTATCCTATTGCGGACTTATACCGGAAACGATTTCTCCCAGTATAAGAAAAATACCCTTTATCGCCGGATTGAAAGACGCATGTCCGTGCATAAGATAGATAAAATTGTCACTTATGTGCACTTTCTCCAGGGAAATCCGAAGGAGGTGGAGATTCTTTTCAAGGAGTTGCTGATAGGGGTGACCGGTTTCTTCCGCGATCCCGCAGTCTGGGTAAAGCTGAAAGAAGCTCTTTTGCCGGAAGTACTTTCCGGGATGCAACCAGGCACTGTTTTGAGAGCCTGGGTCCCGGGCTGCTCCACAGGAGAAGAGGCATATTCTCTGGCAATTGTATTCGGGGAGGCACTTGAAAAGTTAAATCAGCATAGCGGCACCGCCCTGCAGATTTTTGCTACTGATATTGATCCCGATGCAATTGATATCGCCAGGAAAGGGTTGTATCCGGCAAATATTGCTGCCGATATTTCGGCCGACCGCCTCAACAGGTATTTTATTCCCACCGAAGAGGGATACCGGATCAAGACCGAGATCAGGGAAATGGTTGTGTTTGCACAGCATAATATTATCCTGCACCCTCCTTTTACAAAGCTTGACATATTATCATGCCGCAACCTGCTGATATATATGGACCCTGAGTTGCAGAAGAAACTCATAGGGTTGTTTTACTACAGCATAAATCCTGACGGTATATTGCTGCTGGGAGGGTCCGAGACCCTTGGTAACCAGAACCACCTGTTTACTCCGGTCGACACTAAATTGAAAATATACAAACGAACACGGAGCAGTCATCTGCCTGCATATTTTGATTTTCCCTCCTCATTTTCCAGGTCAAAATCATCAGCGATCAAAGACCTCATTCCTGACACCAGGGATCTTAATTTTCAGGCGCTTGCCGACCGTCTTCTGCTTGATTACTATACACCTGCCGGTGTACTTGTAAATGATTATGGCGATGTGATTTACATCCACGGCCATACGGGCAGATATCTTGAACCGGCTGCCGGCAAGGCGAACATGAACATCTTTGCCATGTTGCGTGAAGGGCTTCGTAATGAATTTCATCATGCCTTCCGCAGGGCTGTCACAAATAAGGAGACGGTTGTTTTGCACAACCTCCGGATCAACGTCAATGGCAATTCACAATTAGTAGATATTGAGATCAGGTGGATAGACAAGCCGGATCTCCTGTACGGCACCTTAATGATCATCTTTGCCGAGGTGAAGGAGGTCGCTGCCATCAGCCCTGTTTCAAAGTCAAGGGGGCATTCCAAAGACTCAACGAGGGAGCAAGAGTTGGAAACCGAGTTACAACGGATGCGTGAGGTAATGCAGAACTCTCTCGAGGAGGTTCAGACTTCACAGGAGGAGCTGCGGTCAACCAACGAGGAACTCCAGTCCACCAATGAAGAGCTGCAATCGACAAATGAAGAGCTCACAACATCAAAGGAAGAGATGCAGAGCCTGAATGAGGAGCTTCAGACAGTGAATGCTGAATTGCAGGCCAAGGTAGATGATTACTCCAGGGTTAACAATGACATGAAGAACCTGCTTAACAGCACTGAAATTGCCACCCTGTTTCTCGACAAGGAATTAAACATCAGACGCTTTACTCTTCAGGCCACAAAGATATTCAAACTCATTAAAAGTGACATCGGCCGGCCATTTACCGACCAGGTATCAGACCTTGATTATCCCGGACTGGCTGAAGATGCACGCGAAGTATTAAGGACTCTGATTTTTATCCAGAAAGAGATCCCGGCTGTTGACGGCCGCTGGTTCCTGGTACGCATAATGCCCTATCGTACTTTCGATGACAGGATTGACGGCCTTGTAATTACTTTTATCAATATATCCGAGCATAAAAGAACCGAACAGAAATTGCTCCTGAGCGAAAAGAAAAACAGAATCCTGTTGAATGCCACCACTGAAGTTAAAATAGTCCTGGCGGATGACAGTTCAGTAATGGACCTCAGCCCGGAAGCCGAATCTTTTTTCGGGAAGAACAGGGAGGAGTGTTTAAATAAAGACTTTGTCACGATGTTTGTTCCTGAAAAATATCACAGAAGTGTTGAAAGGGATATTAAAGCGTTGCTCAGCAAGGGTTCGGGCGGGAGAATTAAAATGAGGGTTCTGACCGCAGCAGGAGAGATGCAGGTTGTAGATTTTTTTGTTAACTTATCGCTGAATAAAATGAAAAAGGCAGAAGGATTGATCCTGTCTATAAACATGCAACAGAACAATGAATAAGAAGGAGCCAAATCTAACAGAAAGTCAGTTACTCCGGTTAAAGGCTGAAGAGAAGCTGAAGAAGAAACGAAGGAAAATACCGTCAGAGATTCCGGAAGCTGACGCGAAAAAACTTCTCCATGAACTTCAGGTTCATCAGATAGAACTGGAGATGCAGAATGAGGAGTTGAGGCAGGCAAATGCTATTGCCGAAGAGGCTCTCAGGCGTTATACCATGCTATATGATTTTGCACCCATGGGCTACTTTATCCTGGAGAGTGACGGCAGCATCGCGGATCTCAATTTCACCGGCGCCGAGATTTTGGGCGATAAGCGTTTCAGCCTTCTTAACAGTAACTTTAAGCTGTTCATTGCCGATTCCTACAAGCCGGTATTCAATAAGTTCTTCAGGAAAGTCTATACAAGTACCGCGAAGGAGTCATGTGAGCTTGTTCTCGCATACAATGGCAGGACTCCCCGTCATGTATATGTCGAAGGAGTCGTCACCGGGGATGAACGGCAATGCCTCCTTTCTGTAGTCGATATCTCGGGATTTAAAAGGTGATCATCTCCATTACCTGATATCCGGCTTACCTTGCCGGATATCTGAGATTCCGATACCACCGGTCAACGGGGGCTCCCGGTTCTTAGCCCGGGTTTTCTCCTCTTAACTGACGCGGGTTTTCACCTGATTTTTAGCACGGGGTTTTCTCCTCTTAACTGACACGGCCACCTCCTACCTTCTTGCACGGGTTTTCCACCCTTTTCTGACGTGGGAGTTATCCTCTTTCCCCGGGTGTGAATTATATAATTCTTTGCCGGAATTGTGTAATGGTTCTGTTGATGAAAAAATGAATCTTTGACTGGTACGAAATCAATTGGCAATATGATGCTGATTGACCTTACACCATCACATAAATAACGATAAAATGAAAACAAAAATTTTTACACTCACCCTGTTCATTCTGATTGCTTTCTGGTTCACCTCCTGCTCCAATAAGACATTTTTCCTTCAGTCATCAGTACTACCGGCAGCTGAAGGTTATGTAGAAGTATCCAGAGATAAGTCCGAGAACTATAAAATTAAGCTGGAATTAAAGAATTTTGCCGGGGCCGACAGACTGGATCCTTCAAACCTGACCTATGTGGTCTGGATGGTCACAGCAAAGGAAGAAGCAGTAAATATTGGACGGATAAGTACATCGAATTCGCTGAAAGTATCTTTTGAGACACTAAGTTCCTTCAAGCCGGTTAAGATATTTATTACGGCCGAAGAACAGGAGAATGTCAGATATCCGGGTCCCATGGTGATCCTGACAACTGACAGGTTTTAGTCCGCAAGGTGCACGGGTTGCTTATATAGCCGGCAGGGATGAAGTAATACCTGATAATATTAATCAAGGACAAGGATATGAAAGCTGAAGAACATTCCGGGTCCGGCTCTTTTGACTGGACTATTGTAAAGGATGCATTGAGACGTGCATTGCCATCAGGGGCAAAACCTTCATGGAGAAGTGGTCTGCCGTTTAAAAACTGTAATGTTGAGATATCTGTTTTGATCAATGATATCTTCGGAGGCAAAATCCTGAGAAAACGCAACGGAAGGAGCTGGCATTTTTATAACTGCATCAATGATGAATGCGTTGATCTTACCGGGCATGAAGAAACCATCTCATGTGATGATTCCGCCTTCAAAAAAAACGCTGACGTTCCGGCGAATAGTTCCGGTAATTTCGGGCAGAATGATTATACAACGCTCTTCCTGAGGTTTGTAAGTGCCTTTGAGGAGACAGTCGGCCTGGGGAAATACCAGAGCGCATAAGCAATTGATTCCTGTGCAGGTGCGCCCCACCGGGGCGCACCTGCACAGTTTGCCCTGTAACACTTCTCTCTCCGGCGGATCAGAGCTAATCCTGCTTTTCCCGACCTGCCGCTCTCTTTCTCTTCACGGCTAGCCCCCTGACCGGATTTTATCCCTTTGTCCGGCTCAAATCTTGCAACATTTTCTTACATTGCTTTCAAAATTTACAAACACATATCCCATGAAGGCACGGATCATTTACACATTCATGATTATGCTGTCAATATTATTGGCAGGATGCAATTCCGAGGAGAAAAAACTTACAGAAGAGATGAAAGCTAACCTTGCAAAGTTCAAAGAGGTGACCCTGACCACTGACCTGGGCTGGCTCACCAGCCAGGAGAGGGAAATCATCGGCATACTTACCGATGTTGCCGCCATAATGGATGACATCTACTGGAAGGAGGCCTATGGCGACAGGGAGGAGCTATTTGCCGGTATCGAAAATGAATATGCAAAGGAATATGTTAAGATACACTACGGTCCGTGGGACAGGCTGAACGGCAATGCACCGTTTATTCCCGGTTTCGGTGAGAAGCCTGCCGGGGCTCAGTTCTACCCGGAAGATATGACTGTAGAGGAATTCGAAGCGTGGGATGACCCCGCCAGGACAAGCCTCTATACCATTATCAGGCGTGATGCGGAGGGTAAGCTCATGGCAGTTCCCTATTCCGATGCGTTCCAGGAGGAGCACTCACAGGCTGCCGGGCTCATGCATAAGGCTGCCGGTCTGGCTGAGGATGAGGGCCTGAAGAAGTACCTTACCATGAGAGCCGAAGCGCTGCTCAGCAATGAATACCAGCCCAGCGATTTTGCCTGGATGGAGATGAAGAACACGAACATCGACTTTGTCGTGGGGCCCATAGAGAATTATGAAGATGCACTCTTCGGTTACAAGGCTGCACATGAGGCCTTTGTCCTTGTCAAGGACCCTGAATGGAGTGCCCGTCTGGCGAAGTATAATGCCATGCTTCCCGACCTGCAGGCAGGCCTCCCGGTTGCAGCAGAATACAAGGCTGAGAAGCCGGGCACCGATGCCGACATGAATGTTTATGATGCCATCTATTATGCGGGCGACTGCAATGCCGGCAGCAAGACCATAGCCATCAACCTGCCCAACGATCCGGAGATACACCTTGCCGTCGGGAGCCGCAAGCTTCAGCTGAAGAACTCGATGAGGGCCAAGTTTGACAACATACTGATGCCCATTGCTGAGATGCTGATAGACGAGAGCCAGCGTCAGCACATCACCTTCGATGCCTTCTTTGAAAACACCACCTTCCATGAGGTGTCACACGGCATGGGTGTCAAAAACACCATCAACGGCAGCGGCCCGGTCAGGGAGGCGCTGAAGGAGCAGTACTCAGCACTTGAGGAGGCCAAGGCCGACATCATGGGGCTCTACCTTGTCACGAAGCTGTATGAGATGGGAGAGATCACCAGCGGCGAGGTGATAAACAACTATGTCACCTTCTTTGCCGGCATCTTCCGCTCCAGCCGCTTCGGCGCCTCCAGTGCACATGGCAAGGCCAACATGCTCAGCATGAAGTATTTTGCCGATAACGGAGCATTCATATTACAGGAGAACGGATATTACAAGGTCAATCTCTACGAAATGAAGACTGCGGTGGTGTCGCTGGTTGAAAAGATACTCACGGTCCAGGGCAACGGCGACTATGAGGCAGCCAAAGCGTGGGTCGAGAGTGACGGTGTGATGACCGAAGACCTTCGTGCGGCTCTGGACAGAGTCAATGCCGCAGGAATACCCGTCGACATCGTCTTCAGGCAGGGCAAAGAGGTCCTGGGACTATAAGCAAATCGTCAATCCAATAATTTGAGTTATGAAGAAGACAATTATCCTGATCAGCATGTTAAGCCTGTTTATTATGTCACATGCCCAGTCATTCAATACATTCCCCGTGACCACACAGAAGCCGCCGTTGCACGGCAGGCACTGGATGGCTGTCACGGGCAAGCCCCTGGCCGCCACCGCCGGGGCCATGATCTTTGACCGCGGCGGCAACGCTGTTGATGCGGCATGCGCCATGCTTGCGGCTACCTGCACCATGTGGGATGTCCTCAGCTGGGGCGGTGAGACCCAGGCGCTCATCTACAATCCCAACACCGGCAAGGTCATTGCCATCAATGCACTGGGCGTGGCACCTACGGGGGCCACTGCGGAGTTCTTCCGCAACAGGGAGATGAAGTACCCGCCCGAGTACGGTCCGCTGGCGGCGGTGACGCCCGGCACCCCCGGGGGACTTATGACCATGCTTGCCGAGTACGGCACCATGAGCCTTAAGGAGGTACTGGCCCCGGCGATGCAGATGGCCGAAGGGTACCCCATAGAGGCACAGACAGCCAACTCCATTGAGAGGAACAAGCGCCGGATCAAAGAGTGGCCCTACTCGGCAAAAGTGTTCCTGCCTCATGCCGGTGAGGAGCGCGAGGCACCGTCGGCAGGTGAGATATTTGTGCAGCAGGATCTGCTTGCCACACTGACCAGGCTGGTGGAGGCCGAGCAGCAGGCACTGAAGAAGAGGAAGTCGAGAAAAGAAGCTATCTACGCCGCCTACGAGCGCTTTTACAGGGGCGACATAGGTGCTGAGTTCGCCAGGGGATGCCAGGAGCAGGGGGGACTGATCACCGCAGAGGACCTGGCCAACTGGCAGGTGAAGATCGAAGAGCCACTGATGACCACCTACAGGGGTATAGAGGTCTATAAGCTGCAGCAGTGGACACAGGGGCCGGTGATGCTGCAGACACTCAACATACTTGAAAACTTCGACCTGCAGGAGATGGGTTACAACTCCGTAAGGTACATCCATACCCTCTACCAGGCGATGAACCTGGCCTATGCTGACCGGGATTTCTACTACGGTGATCCGGCCTATCCCCCTGAGGAGCCTATGCAGGGGCTGCTGTCTAAGGAGTATGCCCGGGAGCGGAGCAAGCTGATAGACCCCGACCGCAATGATCCCGGTGTCACCCCGGGTGACCCGTATCCCTATGAGGGAAAAGTCAATCCGTTCGTCACCCTCCTGAAAGCATGGCAGGCGTCAGCACGTAACATCTATCCGTCTGATGATCCGCAGGAGTATGAGCGATTTCTGGGCTCATTCCAGTCGGGCACCACCTCCATAGAGGCCGCTGATGAGGAGGGATGGGTTGTCTCCGTCACTCCCAGTGGCGGCTGGATACCGGCATGCATAGCCGGCAACACCGGTATCGGCATGAGCCAGCGGATGCAGAGCTTCGTGGTGGATGAAAAGGAGAATCCCTATAACGTTGTCGAGCCCGGCAAGAGGCCGCGGGTGACGCTGACGCCCTCACTGGTGATGAAGGATGGCAAACCGTGGTTCGCCTTTGCCAAGCAGGGCGGTGATGAGCAGGATCAGTTGCTGCTGCAGTTCTTCCTCAATGTTGCCGAGTTCGGTATGACGGTGCAGGAGGCATGCGAGGCGCCGTCGTTCAAGACGCTGCAGATGTACTCGAGTTTCGGTGACCATCAGAAGGTTGCAGGGGGACTGGTGCTGAACAACAGCACACCGCCATGGATGCGGAAGGAGCTGGCGTCAATGGGTTACCGGCTCTCATTCCAGGAGCGAACCTCGGGGCCGGTGAACGCCATCGGTTTCGACTTTGACCACGGAACCTTCTGGGGCGGGTCAAGCAACTACGGAGAAGATTACGGCATCGGGTGGTAGAAAACCAGTTATAAAGTCGGAAGTCCGTAAAGTCGGAAGTCCGTAAAGTCCGTAAAGTCCGTAAAGTCCATAAAGTCCGTAAAGTCGGAAGTCCGTAAAGTCCGTAAAGTCCATAAAGTCGGAAGTCCGTAAAGTTAAAAGTCGAAAGGCAGAGGGACTGAGGTATGAAGGACATGCAGTCTCATAGCCTGTAATCATAACAGGCTGATTATCAATTCTTAATTCATAATTCATAATTCTTAATTCATAATTCATAATTCCTCACTACTTCCTACTGCCCTCGCCTTCAATCAGGCTGCTCCCTAAAATGACCCACCGGGTCATTTATTGACGCTCGCCCCTCTACTGCCTGATATTTCACATTCATTATTATCTTTGTCCCTTCTTAAGCACTTACCAATGGCCGAGAACAAAAAACGGAGAGGGAAGTGGCGCGACAGGTTCCGTTTTGCCATTTTCAATGACACCACATATGAAGAGGTCTGGCGTCTGCGCATGACCAAGTCCAATGCTCTTCTTGCTGCTGCCATGCTGTTTCTGCTTATCATCGGCATCAACACCTCGCTGATAGCCTTCACCAACCTGCGTGAGTTCATCCCCGGCTATCCCGATGTGACACTGAGGCGCAACATCATCATGAATGCCATACTGCTTGACTCACTTGAGAGGGAGCTTGAGATCCGTGACAAGTATTTCCATGATCTCAATGCTGTCATCTCAGGCAGGCAGCCCATAGAACATATTACTGTACGTGACACCAGCCGCGACTACAGCAATATAGTCTTCAGGCGGTCGGTTGAAGACTCTATCTTCAGGGCCCGCATCGAGCAGGAGGAGCAGTATACTCTCTTAGCCCGCGCTGAAGGGCCGGAGCGGGGCACCAGCCTGGCCAGCATTCATTTCTTTCCGCCGGTGAAGGGCATCGTCTCCAGCAACTTCGACATGCGCACCAGGCATTATGCCACTGATATCGTGACACAGCCCAAGGCTGTGGTATCGTCGACTCTTGACGGCACGGTGATAATGACGGGCTGGACCATGGAGACGGGCTTTGTGATGATGATACAGCACAGCAACAACATAATCTCGGTCTACAAGCACAACGCCAGGCTCCTGAAGGAGATGGGTGAAAAGGTGTGGGCCGGGGAGGCGATCTCGATAGTGGGGGACTCCGGCGAGCTTTACACCTCCGGGCCTCATCTTCATTTTGAGCTGTGGCACAACGGTGAGCCTCTGGACCCGACACAATATATCTTTTTCTGACAGGAGGCGCAAGGATGCATAAACGACTGGCAATCCTCGGCTCGACAGGCTCGATAGGCACTCAGACCCTCGGCATAGTCTCGCTGTATCCCGATCTGTTTACTGTTGACACCCTCGCTGCCGGCAGCAACGCTGTGCTGCTGGCTGAGCAGGCGAAGCTCTACCGGCCGGCCAGGGTGATAATAGGCCAGGAAGCCTTTTACGCAATGCTCAGCAGCGAGTTGTCAGGGATGGGCATAGAGGTTCTTGCCGGACAGGATGCCATTGAGGAGTCGGTCAGGGCTGACACGGTTGATACCGTTGTTGCAGCCATGGTGGGCTTCGCAGGGTTGCGCCCCACAGCCACGGCGGTGGCAGCCGGCAAGGAGGTGGCCCTGGCAAACAAGGAGACACTGGTCGTTGCCGGCGAGATGATAACACGCCTTGCGACATCAACGGGCAGCCTTCTGCTGCCGGTAGACTCGGAGCATTCGGCCATAATGCAGTGCCTCAACGGTGAACCTGAGGGCTCGGTGGAAAAAATAATACTTACGGCGTCGGGAGGCCCCTTCCGCAATACACCTGCACACCGGCTGGCCAAAATGACGCCCCTGGAAGCACTTCGTCATCCCAACTGGAGCATGGGCAGCAAGATAACCATCGACTCGGCTACTTTGATGAACAAAGGGCTGGAGGTGATAGAGGCACATTGGCTCTTCGGCACTCCCGAAGATAAGATAGAGGTGATCATACACCCCCAGTCCATCATTCATTCACTGGTACAGTTCACCGACGGGTCAGTCAAGGCACAGCTGGGGGTGCCCGACATGAGGCTGCCCATTATCTACGCCCTGACATACCCTGAGAGGGTTGCCACCGGGCTGCCGCGGCCGTCGCTGACGGAGACAGGCTCACTCACATTCGAGGAGCCCGACATGGAACGCTTTCGCTGCCTGCCACTGGCACGGGCAGCACTGAAGAGAGGAGGCAACATGCCATGTGCCCTCAATGCTGCCAATGAAGTGGCAGTGGCTGCATTCCTTCATGAGGAGATAGGATTTAACAATATAGCAGGCACCGTTGAAAATGTGCTTGAAAAAACAGAGTTTGAGAGCAGGGCTTCACTTGAGGTTTATGAGGAGACTGACAGGAGAAGCAGAAGCCTTGCCACTGAATACATAAGTAAACTGAAGAAAAAATGACTGTTCTTATTAAGATACTGCAGCTGCTGCTGTCACTTTCAATACTTGTAATCGTTCATGAGTTCGGACATTTTCTTTTTGCCCGGATTTTCAAGACACGGGTGGAAAAGTTCTATCTCTTCTTTGACTGGCCTTTTGCTATCTTCAAACACAAGTGGGGAGAGACGGAGTACGGTATCGGGATGATACCCCTGGGAGGGTATGTCAAGATCTCGGGCATGATTGACGAGTCTATGGACAAGGAGCAGATGAAGCAGCCCCCGCAGCCTTACGAATTCCGTTCCAAGAAGTCGTGGCAGCGACTGATAATAATGCTCGGAGGGGTCTTCTTCAATTTCATCCTCGCACTGCTGATCTATGTGGCAGTGCTGAGCCTCTGGGGAGAGACCTACCTCGCTGCCCGCGATGTCAAATACGGAATACTGACCGACTCCACCGGTTATGCCATGGGACTGCGCAACGGCGACCGTATCATTGCGGTTGACGGCGAGGAACCGGAAAACTTCTACGGCATCATCCCTGATATTTTGCTCAATGAGCGCAAGGTCATTACTGTTGACCGCGAGGGTGAGATAATCGATATACCCGTGGAACGGAAGTTCATCCCCCTGCTTCTTAAAAAACCCGATGTAATTGATGCCAGGATACCCTTCGGACCGTTTGTCATTGCCAGTGTCATGGAAGAGTCGCCGGCAATGAACGCCGGCCTGGCCCCCGGTGACGAGATCATAGCCATTGACAGCCTCTCATTCAAGTGGTACGATGAGTTCCAGGGATACCTGGCCTCGCATAAGGGGCAGCCGATCAACGTCACCGTCAAAAGGAAGGAGGCGCTGGTCGATTTCACCGTCACAACCACCGGGGAAGGCATCCTGGGCGTTTCCAGGGAGATAGGGAATATCTTAGAGATAAGCACCAGACACTACAGCTTCGTCGAGGCAATACCTGCAGGCATTGCAAAGGGATGGAACACCACCGCGGATTACCTGAAACAGTTCAAACTGATATTCTCGAAGGAGACAAAGGCGTATGAATCACTGGGCGGATTCATAACCATTGGGAGCATCTTCCCGGGTAAATGGAACTGGCAGTCGTTCTGGAATCTCACTGCCTTCCTTTCACTCATTCTGGCAGTGATGAACATTCTTCCCATACCTGCACTCGACGGCGGCCATGTGATGTTCCTGATCTTCGAGGTGATCACGGGCAGAAAGCCCAGTGACAAGTTCCTGGAGTATGCACAGATAACAGGCATGATCATTCTCCTCGCATTGCTTATCTTTGCAAACGGGAATGATATCCTCAAACTGATAAGAAAATGATTAATCAGCGGATTATGGTGGCTGATATGAAAGAATTCGTACATTTGTGTAATAAAAACAGAGAGCTATGGGAAAGATCGGTCCAACAGAAATAATCCTTATCCTGGTGGTTGTGGTACTGCTCTTCGGCGGGCGTAAGATACCCGAACTGATGAAAGGGATAGGTCAGGGAATGAAGGAGTTCAGGAAAGCCAAAGGCACTGATAGCACTGACGCCTCAAAGAAGGGTGTTGAGGAGGAGAGTTAAAAGCGACATATGATCACTTTCAGCCTGCATGTGAATGCGGGCTTTTTATTTAAAAATCAGACCATTATGAGATTAAACCTGATTCTTCCGACAGTTCTGATGCTGCTGCTGACGTCATCCTGCGGTGACACATCACTCACACGCACACTGCCCAACGTCACCGGCTCCACCGGTGAGGTCATGGTTGTCATGGAGAGGGCACGGTGGGAGGGCGCTGCCGGAGCAGCTGTCAGGGAGCATGTAGGTGCAACCCTCATCGGGATGCCCCAGCCTGAACCGGCCTTCAGCCTGATGCCTGTCAATCCTGAGGGCTTCCGCGACATCTATGTCGCTCACCGCAATGTCATCATTGTCAAAATTGATGATGAGAAGAGCGGGCCGGAGGTCACCTTCTCACGTAACCGGTGGGCAGAGACACAGCTGGTAATTGAAGTCGCTGCTCCTGACACAGTCTCCCTGGCAGCTGCCATCAGGGACAATGGGGAGGTTATCAGGCAGAAGATAAATGATGTTGAACGTGAGAGGCTTACGGCGTGGCTGACTAAGTCGGCAGGCAAGGAGCGCAGTCGCCTCACCACGGATAACGGCAGCTGGGAGCTTCTGTTGCCGGCAGGGTACAAGCCTGACTTTAACCGCAGGGGAGTCATGATGATATCCGCCGAGACCCCCACCACAACACAGTCGGTCATCGTATCGGTAAGTGACAGGAGGATGTCACGGATGGATTGTTTTGAGCTTGCCGATCTCACCGAGAAACTGATCTCTGCAGAGGTGAGCGGCCCTGAACCGGGGTCATTCATGGTCATAGAAAAGAGGGCGCTGACGAGCTGCCGCTCTTTCCGGCGTGACAGCACCGACTACATAGAGATGCGCGGTCTCTGGACCCTCGAGGGAGGATTCATGGGAGGACCCTTCATTTCGTATGCCTTCATAGATCAGAAGAGCTCCCTGCCGGTGGTGGTGACCGGCTTCGTCTATGCTCCGGGGGATGACAAGAGAGAGCTGCTGCGGCAGGTTGAGGCGCTCATGTACACGCTGAAAAAGACTTCCTGACGACTTAAAGTGAACGGCCTTGCAGGGTCTTACGACTGGTTATTGAGGCGACTAAACTGCAAGGTCATAATGTCACCCTTTCACTCTTCCTCAACGTGTAAATGGTGCTCGTCGTGAGGCCAATAGGATATCCTCTTCCTTCACGGGTATATATTTTATAGCCAGGTATTTCATATCTCTCCCTACTCTACGGGCATATAACGCTGGTCGCGCCGCACGGGTATGAAACCGGCATCCCTGATTATCTCCCTGACGGTATCGGGGTCCACCCGGAAGGGATCTCCTGCTGCGCTCACCACGTTTTCCTCTATCATAACCGACCCCAGATCGTTGGCGCCGGCGTGAAGCGATACCATTGCGGTCTCTTTGCCTACGGTGAGGATTGATGACTGTATGTTGGAGATGTTATCAAGCATCAGCCTGCTGATGGCTGTAAGCCTGAGATATTCGGCTGCGGTCACCGTGCTGCGTATGCCGTCACGCTCTGCCAGGAGGGTGCCGCGGTCCATGAAGGGCCATGCAATGAATGTGATGAATCCGTCATGACCTTCGGGTTTCTCATCCTGAAGATCGCGCAGCCTGACCAGGTGTTCCATCCTCTCAGCCACCGTCTCGGCATGTCCGAACATCATCGTCGCCGAGGTGGGAAGGTTAAGCCTGTGAGCCTCGCGCATGACACCCAGCCATTCATCAACGGTGGCTTTTGCCGGCGAGACGACCTGCCTGACCCTGTCTGAGAGTATCTCCGCTCCTGCTCCCGGCAGGGAGTCGAGCCCGGCATCATGCAGCGCAACAAGCACCTCGCGGAAACCCATCTTCTCTTTCCTGGCCAGAAAGGCCACCTCAGGAGGACCGAGGGCGTGCAGTTTAAGTTGCGGCCACCGCTGCTTCAGCCTGCTGAAGAGTGAGGTATAGAAATCGAGTCCCAGGGCAGGGTTCATGCCTCCCTGCAGCAGCAGCTGGTCGCCACCGAGAGCTACCAGTTCACGGATCCTGAGGTCATACTCTTCATCGGTTGTCACATAGGCGTCATCACTCTTTGCCGTGCGGCAGAAGTTGCAGAAGCGGCACTGCGAGAAGCATATGTTTGTGATGTTTACATTACGGTCTATCATCCACCCGACTTTGTTGTCAGGGTGCAACCTTCGCCTGACGCCGTCAGCAAGAAATATCAGGGTTGCCAGTGGTGCCTCCTCCCAGAGGGTGAGGGCCTCCTCCGCAGTGATCCGCAGACCCTCCGCCACCTTCATGTATAAATGTTCTGTGACACCCATTATTTCGCATTGTGCGCGTTGCCGCAACAGACCGCAAAGGTAATACTTAAAAGCTAAATCATTCAATAATTTGATTAACTTTGAGGCGCTGAACAGCCTCTGAGCTGTTCGCCATGGAGGAATCACAATGGAAAACAAACCCGTCATAGTCGGTATTACGCAGGGAGACATCAATGGCATCGGATATGAGGTCATCATGAAAGCTCTGGATGACGCTTCCGTCACCGATCTCTGTACACCGGTTATATACGGCTCTCCCAAGGTCGCCGCATATCACCGCAAGGTACTGGATATCAATAATATCAATTTCAACAATATCAAGTCGTCCAGTGAAGCTCATCCCAGGAAGTTTAACCTGGTCAACTGCCTCGATGATGAGGTGCGGGTTGAGCTTGGCAGGTCAACCCCTGAGAGTGGTGCTGCTGCCCTTGCTGCCCTTGAGTGTGCTGCCAGTGACCTGCTTGGCGGCCGGATTGATGTGCTGGTGACGGCGCCGATAGACAAGCACGGCATTCAGTCCGACAAGTTCCGGTTTGCCGGTCACACTGACTGGCTAAGGTCGAAGGTAAACGCCCCCGATGTGCTGATGCTTATGCTGAGTGAGAGTATGAAGATCGGGTTTGCCACCGGCCATCTGCCGTTGAAGGATGTTGCAGGAGCCATCACCGTGCCCCTGGTGCTGGGTAAGATCAGACTGCTGAACAGGTCACTGCTTCAGGACTTTGCCATCCGAGGGCCGCGAATAGCCGTTCTGAGTCTCAATCCCCACGCCGGCGACGGAGGTCTGCTCGGGGCTGAGGAGAATGAGGTCATCATCCCTGCCATTGCAAAGGCTGAAGAGGAGGGCATACTTGCTTTCGGACCCTATGCGGCAGACGGTTTCTTCGGTTCGGGGGCCTTCAGCCGTTTCGATGCCGTGCTGGCCATGTACCATGATCAGGGTATGAGCGCCTTCAAGGCCCTGGCCTTTGACACCGGCGTCAACTACACCGCAGGGCTGCCCGTTGTCAGAACCTCACCGGCACACGGCACGGCCTTTGACATCACCGGCAGGAACGAAGCATCAGGCACCTCAATGCGTCACGCCATCTATGCGGCATGTGATATATTCCGCAACAGGAAGATGTATGATGAACTGCTGCAGAACCCGCTGCAGCCGCAGAAGATAGAGATATATGCCGATCACGACCATGTTGACGAGCTGCCTCCAGAACCTGAAAACTACGACCAGGATTTATGATCGATTTTATCACGGGCAGAGTGACCGAGCTGAATCCCGCCTTTGCGGTGGTTGAGTGCAACGGCATCGGTTACAGCATCAACATATCACTCAACACCTATGCTGTCCTTGAGCGGGCTGACAGCTGCAAGATTCTGATACACGAAGCCATACGGGAAGATGCTTACATCCTCTACGGTTTTGCCGATGCCGACGAGCGTGATCTCTTCCGGCATCTTATCTCTGTCTCCGGGGTGGGAGCAGGCACGGCACGGATGGTACTCTCATCAATGAAGCCGACTGATCTCCGGCAGGCCATCACCGAAGGTGATGTCAATATTATCAAGGCGGTCAAGGGCATAGGCCTGAAGACGGCCCAGAGGATCATCGTTGACCTGAAAGACAAAATTGGAAAACATACCGGTTCCGGTGAAATAATTGCATTTTCCGACAATACCGCGCGCGAAGAAGCGTTATCTGCATTAGTGATGCTTGGATTTGCCAGGAACAGCGCCGGGAAGGCTGTGGACAACCTCCTGAAGGAGGAAAAGTCACTGCCTGTGGAGGAGATAGTGAGGAGGGCGCTCAAACTGTTATAAACAGACGTGCCGGATTGCCTTTTTCATTACGAAATAGAGATCTTCTGATCAGGGTTGCACTATTTGCCATCCTGCTTATATTTTCCGATGCCATATCGGCTCAGACTACTGCCGGTGACACTCTCCTGAGACTCAATGCCGATCCTTCCTATCCCTGGAATGCGAAGCCCTCATCACCCCTCTTCCTCAACAAGCCATCCAACATCACTACGAGGGTTGACTACGACGGACGCAACAACCAGTACATTATCTACCAGAAGGTTGGCAGCCTCGATTACCGCAAGCCTGTTTACATGAATGCCGACGAATACCGCAGGTATGAGTTCGAACAGGCCATGCGTGAATACTGGGATGCGGGTCTCAGGGGAGATGCCTCCGGTTACCGGTCATCACTGATACCGCAGATAGAGGTGGGAGGGGAGACCTTCGACCGCATCTTCGGCAGCAACATCATCAACATCGTACCGCAGGGTTCTGCTGAGCTCATCTTCGGCATCAACATCTCGCACACCGAGAACCCCACTCTCTCCGAGAGGCTGCGCACCATCCCCACCTTCGACTTTCAGGAGAAGATACAGATGAACGTCACCGGCACCATCGGCGACAAGATGCAGTTGGGTATCAACTACAACACGGAGGCCATGTTCGAGTTTGAGAACAGGACCAAGCTCGAGTATTCAGGCAAGGAGGACGAGATCATCAAAAAGATTGAGGCGGGCGACGTGACGCTGCCGCTCAACGGCACCCTTATCACCGGCAGCTACAGCCTCTTCGGGCTTAAGACCGAGCTGCAGTTCGGCAAGCTAAACATAACCACCGTCTTTTCTCAACAGAAGGGCGAGTCGTCGGTGGTGGAGGTCAAGGGCGGGTCGCAGCTCACCGACTACAGCATCACTGCCGATGCCTACGAGGCCAACCGTCACTTCTTCCTCTCGCAGCACTTCAGGGACAATTTTGACGAAGCCCTTTCCAACCTCCCGATTGTGAGCACCGGGCTGAACATTGAGAAGATCGAGGTCTGGATCACCAATGAGACCAGTAGGTTTGAGGATGTCAGCAACCGCAACATAGTTGCCTTTCTTGACCTTGCCGAGAGCCAGGAGAACATCTACAACACTGTTACGGAGTTTCAGGGCATTCCGGGCACACCCATCAATCCCTCCAACAACTCCAATGGTCTTTATGAGCAGCTAAACACTGCATACGCCGGTGTCAGGAACATTGACCAGGTGGCTGACGCCTTTGTTCCCCTCTATCCGGCTTTCCAGATAGGGCGCGACTATGAGAAGATTGAGAATGCCCGCAAGCTTACCGAGCGTGAATATACCGTCAACAGGCAGCTGGGGTACATCTCCCTCAACATAGCGCTGAACAATGACGAGGTGCTGGCTGTGGCCTATGAATACACCTTCAACGGCCAGGTCTTCAAGGTGGGAGAGTTCTCCACCGACGGTATCACGGCTCCCGACGCTCTTATCCTCAAGCTTATCAAGGGTACTACCCTGAGCCCCCAGATACCCACCTGGGATCTCATGATGAAGAACATCTACAACATCGGGTCAGGGCGCATTGGGCCGAAGGACTTTAAGGTAAACATACTATACGAGGATGACAGGACCGGCAACGCACTCAATTACCTTCCCGGAACGCCTCTTGACGGGCAGGTTCTGCTGCAGGCCCTGGGCCTTGACCAGCTCAACTCACAGCTTGACAGGGAGCCCGACGGACTCTTTGATTTCGTCGAAGGCGTAACCGTCATGGCAGAGCGGGGCAGGATAATCTTTCCCGTGCTTGAGCCCTTCGGCCGGCACCTGCTGAAATACCTGACCGACCCCGGGCAGATTGAGAAGTATGTCTTCACGGAGCTGTATGACTCAACCCAGACGGTGGCGAGGCAGATGGCCGAGAAGAACAAATATCTGCTCAGCGGACAGTTCACCTCAGCCACCGGCTCCGAGATAAGGCTCAATGTGGCAAACATACCTGCGGGCTCGGTAAAGGTCACTGCCGGTGGGGTCACCCTCACCGAGAACGTTGACTATACGGTTGACTATAACATGGGTTCCGTAAAGATCATCAACACGGCTATCATCGAATCACAGACACCCGTCCAGGTATCACTGGAGAGCAACCAGTTCTTCGGTCTGCAGACCAAGACGCTGGTTGGCACCCACCTGAACTACAGGTTCTCCGAGAGGTTCAACCTGGGGGGCACGGTGCTGCGTCTTACCGAGAGGCCCTACACCCAGAAGGTCACCTACGGCGAAGATCCCATCTCCAACACCATATACGGTTTTGATGCTTCATACCGTACTGAATCACAGTTTCTTACCAATGCCATCGACTGGCTGCCGTTCATTGAGACCAGCACCCCCTCCTCTATCAATTTCTTCGGTGAGTTTGCACATCTCATACCCGGCCACAGCAAGGCCATCACCTCTGAGGGAGCGGTTTACATTGACGACTTCGAGGCAAGTGAGATATCCCTTGACCTGCGTGCCTTCAATGCCTGGTCACTCTCAAGCGTACCGCAGGGGCAGGATCACTTCTTCCCGGAGGCAAGGCTGAGCAAGGATATCACTTCAGGCTTCAACAGGGCACGGCTGGCATGGTATGTCATCGATCCGCTCTTCCTTCGCAACGGATCTACCACTCCCGACCATATCAAGGCCAATGCCGACCTGCAGTCAAGCCATTTCGTCAGGGAGATATACGAGACGGAGATATTTCCCTTCAAGGAGTCAGCCAGCGGCATACCTACCAACATCTCGGTGCTGAATATAGCCTTCTATCCATATGAGAGGGGTCCCTACAACTTTGACGTGCTGCCCGGATTATATTCTGCCGGCCTCGGCGCCGACGGACTCCTCAATTCACCCCGCACACGGTGGGGCGGGATGATGCGTGAGCTGCTGACTAACGACTTTGAGTCGGCCAATATTCAGTACCTCAAGTTCTGGGTCATGGATCCCTTCGTGGAGGACCCCCTGCATGAAGGAGGCGATCTGTACTTCAACCTCGGCAATATTTCGGAAGATATACTGCGCGACTCGCGCAAGCAGTTTGAGAACGGGCTGCCCACCTCGCCGCTGGTGGTTAACGTTGATACCACCGTCTGGGGCAGGGTTCCCAACGTACAGGCCGTGGTACAGGCCTTCGACAACAATATCGACTCACGCCGATACCAGGATGTGGGGCTTGACGGGCTGGGCAATGAAGACGAGGTCTCCTTCTTCGACAGTTACCTGCAGGCTGTCGGGGCCGTGGTCAGCCCGGAGGTGCTGGATATGATCTTCAGAGACCCTGCCAATGACGATTTCCATTATTTCAGAGGCTCAGACTACGACCTTCTTCATCTGGGCATCCTGGAGAGATATAAGAAATTCAACGGCACGGACGGCAACTCGCCCACTTCGGAGATGTCAACGGAGTCCTATCCCACCAGCGGTTCTACGCTGCCTGATATGGAGGACATCAACCGTGACAACACCCTGAGTGAAACCGAGAGCTACTACCAGTACCATGTGAGCCTGAGGCCTGAGGATATGGTCGTCGGAAAGAACTTCATCGTTGATGAGCTTGAATATACTGCCACCTTTGCCAACGGCGAGAAGTCACCGGTGAAGTGGTACCAGTTCAAGATACCCGTTACCGATTATGAGAGGGTGGTGGGCTCGATCCGTGATTTCAAGTCGATCAGGTTCCTCCGCATGTTCATGCGCAACTTTGACCAGGAGATCATCATGCGTTTTGCCCGTCTCGAGCTTGTCAGGTCGGAATGGCGCAAGTACAACCTCACCTTCTTCGAGGGTGGTGAGCGCATCACCATACCCGAAGAGGATGATGGCACCTTTGAGATCAGCTCGGTGAGCATTGAGGAGAATGCAGGCAAGGAGCCTGTGAACTATGTTCTCCCTCCCGGCTTTGACCGTGTCATTGACCCTGCCAATCCGCAGCTCCGGCAGCTCAATGAGCAGTCTATGGTTCTTCGTGTGAGGGAGCTTGCCGACGGCGATGCCAGGGCTACCTACAAGAATGTCACCCTTGACATGCGGCAGTACCGCAGGCTGAAGATGGAGGTTCATGCCGAGGCGCTGATAGGCCAGCCGCTTCTTAATGACGAGGTAACGGTCTTCGTCAGGCTGGGGTCAGACTACAAGAGCAACTTCTATGAGTACGAGATACCGCTGAAGCTGACACCCTATGGCAGGTACAGCAATGATGACGAGGATGACAGGACGATTGTCTGGCCCGAGGAAAACAAGCTGGACATCGATCTCTCGTTGCTGCTTGATGCCAAGCAGGAGCGTGATGCGGCCATGAGGGTGGCGGGGTCATCGATCAGCGAGGCGGACATATATACCATCACCGTGGGTGACGCCCGCATCTCCGTCAGCGGCAGCCCCAACCTGAGCAACGTGAGGGTGGTGATGGCCGGTGTACGTAACCCCATCAGGACACGTGACCCGGCAAACGATGACGGCGCACCAAAGTCGGCGGAGGTATGGATCAACGAGCTCCGGCTGAGCGACTTCCGCGAGGAGGGAGGATGGGCTGCCAACGCCCAGATGCAGGCACGGCTGGCTGACCTCGGGACGCTCAACCTGGTCGGGCAGACGAGTACCCCGGGTTGGGGCAGCATCGATAAGAACGTCAGTCAGCGCAGCATGGAACAGGTGATACAGTACGATCTCTCGTCGAACCTTGAGCTGGGCAAGTTCTTCCCCGAGAAGGCGGGCATCAGGATACCTGTCTACATGGGTTACTCCGAAAACCGCATCAGGCCGCAGTATGACCCGCTCAATCCCGACATACTGCTTGATGAGTCGCTCGACAATACCGAGACAAAGAGGGAGAGGGACTCTTTGCTCAACATGGCGGAGGAGTACTCGAGGCGGCGCACGCTTACCGTCAGCAATGCCGGCATTACCAGGAGGGGTGAGAAGCCTCATGCCTGGGACCCGGCAAACGTCACCGTCAGCTATGCCTTTAACGAGGTTTACAACAGCGATCCCCGTACGGAGGTGGATGTGGAGCGGACCTACAGGGGGGGCATCGCCTACGACTTCGACGCCATGCCGAAGAATTTTTCCCCGTTCCAGAAATCAAGGCTGCTCAGCTCCCCGGCCTTCAGGCTGATCAGGGATTTCAACGTCTATCTCTTTCCAAAGCACATCACTGTGCGTACCGACCTCTACAGGTATTACAACGAGGTCAGGACGCGCAACATCAATAACCCTGATTTGCTTATCGACCCTGTCTTTACCAAGGACTTTCAGTGGACCCGGTTTTACGATATCAAATATGACATCACCAGGCAGCTGAAGGCGGACTTCACCGCCAGCAGCATTGCCAGGATTGACGAGCCGGCGGGAGGTGCTGACCGCAGGCGCTACCCGGAGCTGTTTGACACCTGGCGTGATTCGGTCATGGCCAACCTGGGTGACCTTGGCCGCACCACCAACTACTACCATCTGCTGAACGTAAACTACAATGTGCCTGTCAATAAGCTGCCGCTGCTCTCATGGGTAACCTCCAACGCGCGTTACAGTGCACGGTATGACTGGCTGGCGGGCACCATCTTCCCTGATTCGGTGAACATAAAGCCCGGCAATACCATAAAGAATTCGAACAACGGACAGTTTACGGTGCAGGCCAACCTCACCAACCTCTACGGCAAGGTTAAGTTTCTGAAGGAGATAGAGGCCGGCACGCAGCCGGGGGCGAAGCGTCGCATGAGCCTCGGCTACGAGGAGGTGACACACAACAGGCGGGGGCTGATACTCAAAGCCGGTAAGCCGCGTATCATCAACCACAACCTGGGCACCAGGGATGTGACGGTGACAGTCACCGACCGTGACGGTGCTCCCGTGAGCGGTAAGTTCAACATTGTCTCTGACGACCGGATTGACTATATCGCTGATGCTGATGTCTCCAATGTCAGCGTCTCCATTAAGGGCAGGGTGGAGAAGAAACCCGGCGTTGCCAGTATGGCAGGGCGCTATCTTGTACGCGGACTCATGGCATTGCGCAATGTCTCAGGCACCTATACCATCGAGCAGGGGCATATCCTTCCGGGCTATCTCCCCGGTACCACCTTCCTGGGTCAGGAGAACTACGGGGGCATGTCGTCTCCCGGCTGGCGCTTCCTGGTCGGGCTTACTGACGAACGCTTCTTTGATGAGGCCGTCATCAACGGCTGGATCACCACGGACACTCTGCTCAACAATGCCGCTTCATACAGCAGACGCGAACAATTCAACATCAGGGCCAATGTGGAGCCGTTTCCGGGCTTGCGGCTCGATCTGACAGCTGACAGGCGCTACTCAGAGACGGTGGCATCATACCTGCGCGCCGACCGCAACGGCCACTTCCCGGACAGCACCCGTAACACGCGTATCACGGGCAACTTCACCATCTCGGTGGTCTCATGGGGCACTGCCTTTGAGAAGATACCCAAAACGGGCGACTATATCTCCCCGACATTCGAGAGGTTCAAGGAGTACACCACGGTCATTTCACAGCGGAGGGGCAATGAGCGGCGCCTTGCTGACAACAGTTATGACCCGTGGTTTGACCCTGTCACCGGCGAGCAGATAACGGGCCCCTATATGAGCGGATACGGTCAGACCTCGGCCGAGGTGCTTGTGCCGGCCTTCCTCGCTGCCTATACCAGGAGGGACCCGGATAAGATCACCCTGTCACCCTTCCCCTCGATGATGCATATGATGCCCAACTGGAGAATCAATTTCGAAGGGCTGACAAAGTTCGAGGCAGTGCGCAAGGTATTCAACTCGGTGAGCCTCTCACACCAGTACAGGTCAACTTACACCATCGGCTCATTCAATACCAGTCTCTACTATGACCCTGATGCATCGGGAATAAGCAGGATTCGTGACCTGCAGTCGAACTTCATTCCGCACTATGAGATCAACACGGTGACCATCAACGAGCAGTTCAGTCCCTTAATAAACATAGACCTGGGATGGAAGAACTCGCTGACCACCAGGATAGAATACCGGAAGTCGCGCACGGTGACCCTCAACCTGGCCAGCAACCAGGTGGCTGACATCAGGAATGAAGAGATCACCATAGGAGCAGGGTACCGGTTTGATGATGTGGCCATCACCCTGAGCTCGCGCACAGGCCAGCGTGCCCTGAAGAGCGACCTCAACCTGAAGGTGGACCTCTCCATCAGGGACAACAAGACGCTGGCGCGGAAGCTGGTGGAGGCGGTGAACCAGCCTGTGGCAGGACAGCGGGTCTTTACCGTGGGTGCCACGGCAGACTATGTGCTGAGCGACAGGTTCAACCTGCAGATCTATGCTGACCATTCGATGAACGACCCGTTTGTTGCAAACACCTTCATGACCTCCAACACCAACTTCGGATTCAGCCTGCGCTTCACCCTTGTACAGTGAACCCTGCCGCCCGTACCGCAGATAAAAATGAGGCAACCGGCCTATAAATCTGAAAAAAGATGTATTTTTGACATTCTGACAACAAGATCTGAAGTCTAACAAAAAAATATCAAGTGATGAATGTTCCGGCAAACCTGAAGTACACCAAGGATCATGAGTGGGTCCGCATCAACGGCAATGAAGCAGTAGTGGGTATTACTGATTTTGCACAGCATGAGCTGGGCGACATAGTATTTATTGAGATCGAGACCGTGGGCGATAAACTCGGGCACGGCGAGGTCTTCGGCACGGTGGAAGCCGTCAAGACTGTATCAGATCTCTTCATGCCTCTCAGCGGTACTGTCACCGAAAAGAATGCAGAGCTTGACGCGTCTGCGGAGCTGGTCAACAATGATCCCTACGGACAGGGTTGGATGATCAAGGTCGATCTCACTGACCCTTCAGAGGCAGACAGTCTCCTTGATGCCGAAGCATATAAGAAGCTTATAGGTGCGTGACTGACAATATAATAAGCACAAAAAAAGCTGCAGGGATGCAGCTTTTTTTATTTTCGATTTCAGATTTGCGATTTTCGATTTAATTGACGATTTCTGATGTGCGAATGTCGATTAAAAAATTTCTCAATCGCAAATCGCACATCGCAAATCGAAAATCCTATAACGTCTTCTTGACCTGCACGGTCTGGTATCCTTCGATGACATCTCCGACCTTGATGTCGTTGAAGCCTTCGATATTAAGTCCGCACTCATATCCTGCAGAGACCTCCCTGACGTCATCCTTGAAGCGTTTGAGTGAACCCAGTTCGCCGGTGTAGATGACAATACCGTCACGTATCACCCTCACCCTGGTATTCCGTGTCATCTTTCCGTCGCGGACGAAGCATCCGGCGATGGTGCCAACCTTACCTATCTTGAATACCTCGCGTACTTCAACGGTAGAGACGATCTCCTCCTTGATCTCGGGAGAGAGCATACCCTCCATGGCTGACCTGATCTCCTCGATGGCGTCATAGATGATTGAGTAAAGGCGTATGTCAATGCCCTCCTTCTCTGCCAGTTTCCTGGCGCTGAGCGAAGGCCTCACCTGGAAGCCCACAACTACGGCGTTGGAGGCGGCAGCCAGGAGGATATCGGATTCGGATATCTGACCTACGGCCTTGTGGATGATGTTGACCTGTATCTCTTCCGTGGAGAGCTTGATCAGTGAGTCGCTCAGCGCCTCCACCGATCCGTCGACGTCACCCTTGACGATGATGTTGAGCTCCTGGAAGTTGCCGATGGCAATACGGCGGCCGATCTCATCGAGGGTAATGTGCTTCTGCGTACGCAGTCCCTGCTCACGCTGCAGCTGTGCCCTCTTGGTTGCGATATCCTTGGCCTCCTTGTCGGACTCCATCACATTGAACTTGTCGCCTGCCTGCGGGGCCCCGTTGAGTCCCAGGATAAGCACCGGCATTGAGGGTCCGGCCTCGCTGATCTTCTGGTTGCGCTCATTGTACATGGCCTTCACATGGCCGTAGTAGCTGCCTGCGATCACCACATCGCCCAGCCTGAGGGTGCCTGCCTTGACGAGTATGGTAGCCACGAAACCACGTCCCTTGTCGAGAGATGATTCAATCACCGTTCCGAGAGCCAGCTTATCAGGGTTGGCCTTCAGCTCAAGAAGCTCAGCCTGCAGCAGCACCTTCTCCAGGAGCAGATCTATGTTCACACCGTTCTTGGCTGAGATCTCCTGCGACTGATATTTGCCTCCCCACTCTTCAACCAGGAAGTTCATGGCTGCAAGCTCTTCGCGTATTTTGTCAGGGTTGGCGGTGGGCTTGTCAATCTTGTTTATTGCGAATATTATCGGCACGCCGGCGGCATGGGCATGGTTGATGGCCTCGCGCGTCTGCGGCATTACACCGTCATCGGCCGCGACAACGATGATTACAATATCAGTTATCTGTGCACCCCTGGCGCGCATGGCGGTGAAAGCCTCGTGGCCGGGCGTATCAAGGAAGGTGATTATCTTACCGTCCTCGAGTGAGACGGTGTAGGCGCCTATATGCTGTGTAATACCGCCGGCCTCACCCGCGATGACGTTGGTGTTGCGTATGTGGTCAAGCAACTTGGTCTTACCGTGGTCAACGTGTCCCATGACGGTGACAATAGGCGGACGGGGCAGGAGGGTGGATTCATCATCTTGCTCTTCCCTGACGGCTTCCTGCAGCTCTGCGCTGACGAACTCCACGCTGAAGCCGAACTCTTCAGCAAGCATAGCCATGGTCTCGGCATCGAGCCTCTGGTTGATCGATACGATGAGCCCCAGGCTCATGCATGTCGAAATGATTTCAACGACAGGCACATTCATCATGGTGGCAAGCTCATTCACGGAGACGAACTCGGTGACCTTGAGGGTGCTCTTTTCAAGTTCCTGCTTTTCGGTCTCATCCTTCATCCGCTGGCTGACGGCATCTCTCTTGTCACGGCGGTGCCGTGCCACCTTCGACTTGCTCTTGCTCATCAGCAGGTTGACATCCCTGATGTTCTTGTCAACATCGTCCCTGTCAACTTCGGGCCTGAGTGCGCGGAACGACTTCTTCTTATCGCCTCCGCGGTGATCCCTCTGCCCTGGCTTCTTGTCCTTCTTCTGTTCGGGCGCTGCCTGTCCGGGTGCAGCATCCAGGGCGACCTTCTCACGGCTCTTGGGCTTGATGCGCTCACGCTTCTTCTTGTCGTCGCGCTTCTGACGCCCTTCGGCTGACTGATCCTTGCTTCTCTTGACCTCGGGCACTAGTTCAATCTTGTCTATGATCTTTATGCCCGACAGCTTCTCAAATCCCGGACGGTATATCTCTGTTTCCTTCGGCTCGGGTGGTCCGGCAACGACCGGTGTCTCCTCAGGAGCTTCCTCCCTGGCTGCCGGCTTCTCCTCTGCAGGTGCAGGGGCAGCCTTCTCTTCTTTCGTCTCGCTCTTTTTGGCAACACTCTTTTTCGGGCTCTTCTCTTTTTTGGGTGTCAGGGCCTCAAGATCTACCTTTCCGACCACCTTTGGCTTCCTTGCCTCAACAACAGGGGTCTGGGTTATGACAGGCTCATCAGTATCAGGGGAATCAATCTTTGCAGGGGCAGCCTCGGGCTCCCCGGGTTTGGCTTTGGCCGCGGGAGCAGCCTCTTCTCTGGGCCTGGGCTCAGGTTTGGAGATCTCAGTGAGAACATCCAGATGCTTCTTGTTGCCGGAGATATCCGTTATGAGGAACTCTTCGTCAGGCTCACCGGAGTCGCCGCTATGCCCTGCTTCAAGATCCTCAATCGAGAGAGACTTCTTCGGAGTTATCTTCTCCTTGAGAGCCAGTTTCTCGGCATCCTTCTTGACACTGAGGTCGCCACTGTATTCCTTGACTATCAGTGTATAAGCCTCAGGAGGAATCTTGCAGTTGGGGTCAGTGCTAATCTCGAATCCCTTTTTGTGAAGAAACTCGACAATAGTCTGGATCCCAACATTGAATTCGCGGGCTGCCTTGCTTAAACGTATGGCTTTCTTCTCTTCTGTCATATATCTTAACGAAATCCTCTGATTTAATATATCGTTGCTTCTCCGGGGGGAAGCTGGTTGTTACTTTTCAAATTCCGATCTCAGGATATTGACCACTTCCTTTATAGTCTCCTCTTCGAGGTCGGTACGCTTGACCAGGTCATGCACCGTCAGCCGCAGCACACTGCGTGCGGTGTCGCAACCGATCGCCTTCAGCTCATCAATGATCCATCCTTCGATCTCATCGGCGAATTCATCAAGCGAGACATCCTCCTCATCCTCATTGTCAGGCTCGCGGTAGACCTCTATGTCATACCCGGTAAGCTGCCCGGCAAGCTTGATGTTCAGACCACCCTTGCCGATTGCCAGCGAGACCTCGCTGGGCTTGAGATAAATCTCTGCCTTCTTGTCAGCCTCAAAAAGCTTAATGGAGGTGATCTTTGCGGGGTTGAGGGCCCTGGTGATGAAGAGCTGGATGTTTGAAGTATAATTGATGACGTCGATGTTCTCGTTGCGCAGCTCACGGACGATGCCGTGGATGCGTGATCCCTTCATGCCCACGCAGGCACCGACGGGGTCAATGCGCTCGTCGTACGACTCCACGGCCACCTTGGCTCTCTCACCGGGTACCCTGACGATCTTGCGTATGGTGATCAGCCCGTCGAATATCTCAGGCACCTCGAGCTCAAACAGCCTCTCCAGAAATACCGGAGAGGTACGGCTGAGGATGATGTTGGGAGTGTTGTTCTTCATCTCTACCCTGATGACCACGGCACGGATGGTGTCTCCCTTGCGGAAATGATCCGACGGGATCTGCTCACCCTTGGGAAGTATCAGCTCATTGCCGTCGTCGTCAAGCACCAGCGTCTCACGCTTCCACACCTGGTACACCTCACCGGTGACGATATCCCCGATGCGGTCCTTGTACTTGAGGTAGATGTTGTTCTTTTCCAGATCGAGTATGCGCGACACGAGGTTCTGCCTCAGCGCCAGGATGGCCCTGCGGCCGAAGTCGAGAAACTTCACCTCATCCGAAACCTCTTCTCCTACCTCATAATCTTCATCTATCTTGTGTGCCTCGGAGAGGGGTATCTGCGTGTTGGGATCAGTAAACTCCTCGTCATCAACCACCTCCCGGTTACGCCATATCTCAAAGTCCCCCTTGTCAATGTTGACGATGATGTCAAAATTATCGGCCGAGCCATATTTCTTGGCGAGCATACCCCTGAATACATCCTCCAGCACACTCATCATGGTAGGCCTGTCGATATTCTTCAGCTCCTTGAACTCTGAAAAAGTATCTATAAGATTAACGTTTTCCATTTTGACAATCTGTTCTGTTATTTAAATGATATTATTACTTTAACTGTCTTTAAATCTTCATAATTGAACGACCTGACCACGGTTTCAGTCTCTCCCTTACTGATCTTTTTCTCGCTGCTGAGTTCAAAGCCACCCCGGGTGACGTTCATGAGGGTGCCCTTCAATGCTTCGCCTGCAGCGGTAACCACCTCTACCATCCTTCCCTCATTCTTCAGGTATTGCTCATAAACCAGGAACGGCATGTCAAGACCCGGTGAAGAAACATTCAGATCATAATCACCTATCTCTTCGCCCACCTCAGTGCTGACTGCCTTGCTCAGCGATGCACAGTCGTCAATGGTCACACCCTCGGGCCTGTCAATCAGGACAGTTATCCGTCCGGTGCTGCTCAGCCTCACGTCGACGAGGAAGATACCGGTTCCCTTTATGTGGCTTTCGGCAACTCTTCTTATCTGCTCTTTTGTGACCATAGTATTTCTTTTGATAACAAAATAGGGGACTTTTGTCCCCTAGGCCATTCATACCCTTCTGTTCGGGTGCAAAGATAATATCATTTTTTCAATTGACAATGGACCGGAGAGATGAAAAATGATTGACTGCCTTGTATCTGAAGCTTTTCTGACATGATTTTGGTAATTATTCCATAAATTTGCATGCATCAAATCTGCGACTTTTGACCAACTGGAGAAAGATCATCAATGACCCGGTGTACGGATTTATCAGTATGCCGAGTGATCTTGTCTTTGACCTGGTGAGCCATCCGTGGTTTCAGCGGCTCAGGAACATAAGGCAGCTGGGGCTGACAAGCTATGTTTACCCGGGAGCTGTTCACAGTCGTTTTCAGCACAGTCTGGGGGCGATGTACCTGACAGGACTGGCGGTTCAGACACTGAGGTCGAAGGGGGTGGAGATATCGCCCGCCGAGGAGGAGGCGGTGCTGGTGGCAATACTGTTGCATGACATCGGCCACGGTCCCTTCTCGCATGCGCTGGAACACTCGCTCATTACCGACGTGCCTCATGAGCAGATGTCGCTGCTGATCATGGATGAGCTTAACAGCCAGTCGGGAGGCAGGCTTACAGACGCCATCTCGGTTTTCCGGGGCAGATACCCTCGGCAGTTTTTGCATGACCTGCTGAGCGGGCAGATGGATATGGACAGGATGGATTATCTGCGGCGCGACAGCTTTTTCACCGGAGTGATAGAGGGGTCTGTGGGCTCTGACAGGATCATCAGGATGCTCAATGTGTCAGATGACAGGCTGGTGGTGGATGAGAAGGGGATCTACTCGGTAGAGAAATTCTTGATTGCCAGGCGTATGATGTACTGGCAGGTTTACAACCACCGTACCGTTGTCTCAGCCGAGAGGCTGATCACCAGCCTGCTGGTCAGAGCCCGCGAGCTGACGGCTGCCGGTGCCGATCTCTTTGCCACGCCGGCATTGAAATACTTTTTGCAGCATCGGGATCTGGCCGGCACCGGCGATGACAGTGAACTACTGGTGAAGCATTTCACCATGCTCGACGAGAGCGATATCATCTCGGCAACAAAGGTGTGGATGGAGTGCGGCGACAGGGTGCTGGCCGACCTCTGCAGACGTTTTGTCTACCGCGATCTGCTGGGGATAGAACTGCAGAGGAAACCCTTTGACAGCCACAGGGTGGAGGAGATGAGTGCACGGGCACAGGAGAAGCTGGGGCTGCAGAACGACGAGGTGCGGTTTTATGTAAACACGGGCGACGTCTACAACCAGACCTACGCCCCGGGCACACCTGAGGTCCGGATTTTGCTGAAGAACGGAACCACCAGGGACATTACCGCAGTTTCCGACCTGTTTGACAGGGAGACGCTGTCAGAAAAAGTAACAAAGTATTACCTCTGCTATCCTAAAGAGATATTGTAAGATTAAAAACAGAGAAAACAATGGAATATACAGCTGAGATGATAGCCCGGTTGCTGAACGGGACGGTTGAAGGGGATCCCGGAACGAAGGTGAATACGATAGCCAAGATTGAGGAGGGGAAACCCGGAGCCCTCTCCTTCCTTTCCAACCTGAAATATGAACAGTATATATACACTACCGGCTCGTCGGTAGTGCTGGTGCGGAACGAATTCAGGCCTGCCAGGGAGGTCAGGGCCACCCTCATCAGGGTGGATGACCCGTACCAGTCGGTGGCCCGGCTACTGCAGATCTATGAGGCAGCGCGACCGGCACCAAAGGGGATACATCCTGCTGCAGTCATAGACGAGACGGCCTCGGTAGGGGAGGATGTCTACCTGGGGGCCTACGTCGTGGTCTCGGCAAATGCGGTGATAGGAAGCGGCAGCAGCATCTATCCCCACACCTATGTCGGGGATGGCGTAAAAGTGGGGAAGAACTGCACCCTGCATGCGGGGGTCAAGGTGTACAGCGACTGTGTAATAGGCGACAACTGCATTCTTCATGCCGGGGCAGTCATAGGTGCTGACGGTTTTGGGTTTGCACCCGTGGCTGACAGTAATTTCATGAAGATACCGCAGATAGGTAACGTGGTGATTGAAGATAACGTTGAAATAGGTGCCAATACATGCATTGACAGGGCCACGATGGGCTCCACCGTGATTCAGTGCGGCGTGAAGCTTGACAACCTCGTGCAGGTTGGCCATAATGTGGTGATCGGAGAGAATACGGTTATTGCCGCACAGTCGGGCATTGCCGGTTCAACAAAGATAGGGAGGAACTGCATGATAGGAGGACAGGTGGGCTTTGCCGGCCACCTGAGCATCGCTGACGGATGCAAGATAGGCGCCCAGTCGGGCATCATGAGCACCGTCAGCCAGGAGAACGCTGTCATGCTGGGTTATCCTGCCATTGACAGCAAGCAGTTCCTGAAGAGTTTTGTCTACTTCAGGAAATTGCCCGACATGAGCAGCAAACTGGACGCCCTTGCAAAATCAGTGGGATCATTAAAAGACAGATAATTCCGTTTTGACAGTCTAAAGGAAATTATTTGAACATCACAGAGATGTGAGGGTTTCTGTTGTGTCATTCGGAAAATTTTATTTTTCTTTGCAGGACTTTAACCCTATCAGAAATGAGCCAAAAGCAAACGACGCTGGCTAAGGAGGTGAGCCTCAAAGGCAAAGGACTCCATTCCGGCATAGACGTCACTGTTACATTCAAGCCCGCACCTGCAAACCACGGATATAAGTTCTGCCGCACTGACCTGCCGGGCTCCCCGGTGATTGATGCCGTTGCTGACCATGTGACAGAGACATCAAGAGGCACTACGCTGGTGCAGGGTGAGGCCTCCGTGGCCACAATAGAGCATGTGCTTGCAGCTTTTTACGGCATGCGTGTTGACAACGCCCTGATTGATATAGACGGTCCCGAGGCTCCCATAATGGGCGGCAGTGCCAGGATGTTCGTTGAGGCCATCAAGAAGGCTGGTATAAAAGTGCTTGACGAGGAGCGCAACTATTATGTCATTAAGGAGAAGATTGCCTTTTCGGACGAGGAGCATGGTGTTGACCTGATCATCTATCCCGATGACCATTTCAGTGCTCACGTGCTGATTGACTACAACTCAAAGATACTCGGGAACCAGTATGCCATCCTTAATCATATTGACGACTTTGAAAACGAAATAGCCGGCAGCCGGACATTTGTTTTTTTCCATGAGCTGGAGCCGCTGTTCAGGATGGGCCTGATAAAGGGCGGCGACATGGAGAATGCGGTGGTGATACTTGAGCGCGAGGTGGAGCAGGAGGAGATAGACCGCATAGCGAAGATGTTCAACAAGCCTGGTATTACCGAGCATCATGCCGGCGTTCTGAACAATACCAAGCTGAGGTATCCCAATGAACCTGCCAGGCACAAGCTGCTCGACCTGATGGGCGATCTTGCGCTGGTGGGTCAGCCTCTCAAGGGTAAGGTGGTGGCCACACGGCCGGGTCATTATTCGAACACCAGGCTTGCCAGGCTGGTACGGCAGCAGATCAAGAGGCAGATGACCAAGAAGGAGATACCTCTTCTTGATACCACCAAGCCGGCGGTGATGGATATACAGCAGATAAAAAAGCTTCTGCCGCACCGCTTCCCCTTCCTGATGGTTGACCGCATCCTGGAGCTGACTGACAGCCATATCATTGGCATCAAGAACACTACCTACAACGAAGCTTTTTTTCAGGGTCACTTTGAGCAGGAGCATGTCTTTCCCGGTGTGCTGCTGGTGGAGACCATGGCGCAGGTGGGAGGGATACTGGTTCTCAGTAACGTCGATGAGCCTGAGAAGTATTCGACATACTTCCTCAAGATAGACAGGATGAAGTTCAAGCATAAGGTAATACCGGGCGACACGATTGTTGTAAGGAGCGATCTTATAGAACCCATACGGCGCAACATCGTGATCATGTACTCGCAGGCATTCGTGGGGGAGAAGCTCGTTGCCGAGGGAGAGATGACGGCACAGGTTATCAGGAACAAACAGTAATATATGATTTCCGCCTTAGCATTTATTGATCCGAAGGCTCAGATTGGCACTGGTGTGACCTTAGAGCCATTTGCCGTAATTCACGGTGATGTGGTTATAGGTGACGGCACCTGGATAGGATCGGGTGCGGTGATCTATGACGGTGCCAGGATAGGCAGGAACTGCCGCATCTTCAACGGAGCATCCATCTCGGCTATACCGCAGGATCTTAAGTTCAGCGGGGAGGAGACCGTACTTGAAATTGGTGACAACACCACTGTCAGGGAGTTCGCGACGCTGAACAGGGGTACGCGCGCCAGGGGCAGGACCACCATCGGTAAAAACTGCCTGCTGATGGCTTATGTGCATGTGGCTCATGACTGCCAGCTGGGTGACAATGTGATAATGGTTGCACAATCAGGGATTGCGGGTGAGGTTGAGCTTGGCGACTGGGTGACGCTGGGAGGAGGGGCGATGGTTCACCAGTTCGTCCGCATTGGTGCCCACTCCATTATCGGCGGCGGAGCGAAGGTACGCATGGATGTGCCTCCCTACATCAAGGCGGACAGGGATCCGCTGGCGTTTATGGGTTTGAACATCGTGGGTCTGGAGAGGCGCGGATTCATGAAGGAGAAGATACACGAGCTGCATGAGATATACAGGGCTTATTACAACATGGGGATGAACGGAGGCAAGGCCCTGGATTATATAGCCGACAATTTCGAAGCCACCTCCGAACGCAACAATATCATAGAGTTTATCAAAGGGTCAGCAAGGGGAGTTATCAGGGGACGGTAGACTGCTCTTTTCCGCAAGCTCCCGGAAGAATTATGCTGTGACGGGTTCCTGCCTGCAGATGTTTTTTTCTTATCGGGTGGCGGAGCAATGTTCCTGTGGCGGTTACCGGAAAAAAAATCGCAGCAGCAGCGACCTGTATAAAACACGAATGGGAACCATACTTACGTAGTAGTTCCCATTCCGGCGAATGACAGCCATGACCGTCATTGCCGCCATGCTACCGTTATTGCAGTCGGTTCATCTCTCTTACTCCTCCCTTTCCGAAGCCTGTCGGTATCTGCCGGATGGCAGACTGCTGACTTTGTTCCGGTGTCCTTTCTGCTCTCTTTCAATACCTTGCGGTTTTGTCTGTCGGCTTACCGGGACGCGGAGCTATGAACCCTTGAAGCATGACACTCCCCGAAGGGAAAGCTGCTGTCATGCCCGGGTCATCTCCATCCTATCCTCGCCGGTTTGGCTGGCCTGATGACCCTCTCTCTGAACGGACACATTTGCTGCACTATCAGCTTTGGCATTGCATCTGTGTTGCTCTCTTCGCCCGGGTGTTATCCCGTTTGAAAATTGCTCCGTCAGACCGCCAGGATGGGGAAGGCTTCCAAGCCTGCATCCGTGACGGACGCTTTGAGACCGTAGTCTCTCTGCGTGAGACTCTGAAGTCTGATGTTAATTCAGAGTGATAATTAAACCATTCGAAAGAACCTTCTTACCTCAGAGCGACTCTTTATCGCTCACATGGTATCTACAAATATAACAGGTAAAAGGTACCGTGTCAAATTTTTCGGGGTAATAATTCGATAAAGAAAGGAACACGATTTCAACGAAGTTATGAACACTTGCAGGATATGGAAATACAATCAGATGGGCATAAAAAAACGAGGTTATCAACAACTGTTGATAACCTCGTCGGTTTATAGATCATAACTCTCTGTCATTCAAGGATGACCTTCTCCTTTTTTGGATATTTGACGCTGTAGGTGAGTATTATCTCCTTTGTCTGACGCGGTTCCACGGTAAGGTCCCAGACTATCTCGCCGGTGGAAACATTATGGTTTCCTCCGGTTAGCTCGAGTGCTTCGACGGTGATGTCACTGTTCTGCGGGAGGGGCAGCTGGTCGCGCAGCTTCACGCTGACGGAACGGTTTTTTGTGTTCCGCAGGGAGATGAGGAAAGAGAGGGTCTCGACCTTGTTGGAGCCTATGAGCCTCTCTGATGTATAGTCGGTCCTGCGCTCACGCTTCACGGTGATGCTGTTGTCGGCACCGAGGGAGACCGGCAGTGTGTCGGTCAGCTCGGCAGTGTTGATATAGCCCTTGCCGGTGAAGGTGTTGCTGAAGTAGATGTTTGACTCTCCCGGCAGCAGGTTGTACTTCTCCCAGTCGGTGAGATAGCCCATAAGGTAGGCAGATGTGGCCAGCTTGGGCGTGGCGGCGTAGCTGTAGGTGGCGGGAGCGGTAAGCCTCTGCAGCTCCACCATCTCCGTTTTGCCTCCCGATTTGATTGTTTGCGGCACGTTGACGTCGAAGCTGAAGCTGATGTTCGATTCGCTGACGGTGACGGGAAGCGGGGCGCTCTCAGCCTCCATCATGATGGCATCATCCGCTCTCTTCTCCCGGGCCGAGGGCATCGATTTCACTCCCCGTGCAACAACCACCTCGTTGAGCTGTGAGTAGGCTATTGGCCGGTAGAAATCGATAAACCACGGATTGAGTCTCGGCAGTGCACCGGCGGTCATGGGTGAGGCATTCGAGAGACTTACCTTCACATCCTTCCAGTCGATGCCGCTGTTCTGCCATATACCGGCCTTGTAGATTATGGTGGCCGGATCGGCTATGTCGTCCACCCTGATATCATATGAGGGTCGCCATCCTGCGTTCATGACCACGTAAGAGAGCTTCAGCCTGCCTGTCGTAGGTTTGGTGCCCGTCACCGTGACGAGAATCTCCCCGGTGGGCATCTTCGACATATCAACTGAAGCGGCAAGCTGCTTCTCCAGCTTCTGCTTCTCCTCCTCAAATTCCTTTATGGTTCTTCGCTTCTTCAGCACCGCCCTCTTGACAGCCTCGGTGTTTGACGAGTAGATATCGAGCAGAGCCCTGAGCTGTTCGGGGGTGATGGCTGATTTGTTTGTGACAACATCGTAATTCGACTTCAGGAAGAGCTCCTTCTCCATGAGAATATCCACTGCCGTCTTCTCATCCTCAATCTTCAGCTCCAGCTCTTTGATCCTGTCGCGCAGTTCCCTGATAGATGCTGCCTCCTCAGGGTTCTCGAGATAGTTGTTGCGGTGACTCACCCCCATGATCATGAAGCCTCCCTCGCCACTTACCTGGATGCTGTTGGGGTCAATGTATGGTGAGAGACCGCCGGCAACGAAATCAACCGTCTCCGCCCCGACATTGACCGGGATCTCGCCGTATAGCTGAGCCCCCTGCCTGAAGATCGTCACGTGGGTGACCGGACACTCTGCATATTTCTCCTGACCCTCGATGGCTGATGCCGAAAGGGCAAGCACAAGAATGGTTACCAAAAGATACTTCTTCATAATTGTCAATTTTGTATAAAGGTATTCAAAAAGTGTAATACGCTAAAAACTGCAGATATCGTGCCATGATAAAATAGGGAAGGAGCAGTTCTGGTTTGCCTCCATTTGCTGACCCCCGGAGCGATAAAATACCCGGAGGTCCAGCCCTGATTCTCCACCGGCTGATGAGGCCCGCAACAGCAAAAAAAAAGAGAGGATCAGCACTGATCCTCCCCGCGTAGTTAACTCCTGCAAAAAAAATAAACCTAAAACTAGCCGTTATAATCCTTAAGAACACTCATGAGCTTCTGCCTTGCAAAGAAGATGCGGCTCTTTACCGTTCCAAGCTTAAGTCCCAGCTCCTCTGAAATCTCCTCATACTTGTAACCGTCGATATGCATCCGGAAGGGGAGACGGTAGTCGTCATGCAGCGCATCGATGGCTTTCTCTATCTCATTGCCGGCGTAGGACGACTCGGGAGAGATGCTGCCCTTCTCTGACGGCAGGTTGATGTAGTACAACTCGCTGGTTCCGTCCATCATCGTGTTCTCCCTCATCTTGCGACGGTAATTGTTGATGAAGGTGTTTTTCATTATCGTGAAGACCCAGGCCTTCAGGTTTGTGGCATCCACAAATTTATCCTGATTCTGAATGGCTTTCAGGAAGGTGTCCTGAACCAGGTCATGTGCGTTATCGCGATCGAGTGTCAGACTGAGGGCGTACTTCTGAAGATTGCCCTTCAGATTTATTATGCTTGTATTGAATTTCTGTGCAGTCATATCTCTGTTTTTTTCATTTGTTGACACAAAGTTAAACACAAAATAAAAGATATGCAAATCTGAATATCCAAATATCTTATTAACGCGGGGTTTCCGGAGGTTTTTCTAAGCAATAATAGTCAGTAAAACAACATGTTAGTGTTATTATGTCTAAATTATGATTCGTAGTTATTTTTTTCGGCAGCTCTTTTTTGACCCGTTCAGCTGATTTCCGCAGAGGGCAGAGGGAAGGGAGTTTCCGGCATTTCCGTTGGTTGAGGGCCCGCGGCGGCGGGCGTGTCGGGTCATTTGCCTTCTGGCCGCACAACAACAGGAGGGGTCATGGATACTTTTAACTATATTTACAAAAATGATCTTATGGAAACAGTGGAATACCCGGCCGGAGCCACCGCCATCTACAAGTTTGACACGGCAGGCACACCGAAGGCGGTAATACTGCTCATCCACGGACTGGGTGAGTATGCAGGCAGATACAGCCCCTGGGCTGCCAGGTTTAATGAAAAGGGTATAACCATCAGGGCATTTGACCTTCCCGGTCATGGCAGATCAGGGGGCAGGAGAGGGGTGATAGCCTCTCTGGAGAAGGTATATGAGACTATCACTCTCATGCTGGCCGGACTGGCTGCAGAGTTTCCCGGTGTGCCTCTTTTCCTCTACGGCCACAGCCTCGGGGGAGGCATCGTGCTCAACTACCTTGTCAGGAAGAGCCCGGCGGTAACCGGAGCCATTGTCACCTCACCCTGGATCTACCTGTCTGAGACACCTCCAAAGGCAAAGGTAGTCCTGGCAAAGCTGATGAAGAAGCTGATGCCGGGGTTGACACAGCCGTCGGGACTGAAGACGGAGTATCTCTCACGCGAGCCCGGCGTGGCCGGCCGGTACAATGATGATCCCCTGGTGCACGGACTGATATCAGTGGGACTATACTCCGCCGTGACCGATGCTGGCGCAGAGACGGTCAGCCGTGCTGCGGAGATCAGCGTACCGTTGCTCCTTGCTCACGGCCGTGATGACAAGCTTACCTCTCCCGCGGGCTCCATGAGGGTGGCAGAGGCAGCCCCGAAGGCCACACTGAAGCTGTGGGACGGCGGTTATCATGAGCTGCACAATGACATACTTAGGGATGATCACTTCGACTTTATCCTTGAGTGGATCGACACATTAATATAATATAATGTCTCCATGGAACTGAGAACAGCGGTTCCGCTTCCTGCTTCGGATACAGGGATCACCTATGATACCCCGGTGATGTTCCTCGGCTCCTGCTTTGCCAACGAGATCGGTTACCGGATGGCAGCAGGCAAGCTGAAGGTGATGACCAACCCCCACGGTACACTCTTCAATCCCTTCTCGGTGGCAGGTGCACTTGACAGATTCGTGTCGGCACATGTTTATACCCCGGACGATATCTACCTCCACCAGAACAGGTATATGAGCCTGGACCATCACACAGCCTTCTCATCATATGACCGTGATGTACTGATCGAAAGACTCAATGATGTCAGCCGGGCAGCCTCCTCACTCATCAGGGAAGCTTCGTTCCTCTTTGTAACCTTCGGCACATCCTATATATACACTCTCAGGGAGAGCGGCGCCATCGTCGCCAACTGCCACAAGCTACCCTCAGGACTCTTCGACAGGCGACAGGCCTCCTGGCAGGAGATAGCCGGAAGATGGCGCGTGACGCTCGACCGTCTTGCAGTGCTGAACCCCTCACTTAAGATATGGTTCACCGTCAGTCCGGTACGCCACCTCAGTGACGGCGCTCACGCCAACCAGCTTAGCAAGGCTCACCTGCTGCTTGCCGTTGAGGAGTTGCTGTCGCACCCTTCGGTGACAGGCTATTTCCCTGCCTACGAGATATTCATGGATGAGCTGCGTGATTACCGTTTCTACGGTACCGACATGGTACATCCATCGGAGACAGCCATCGACTATATCTGGGAAAAATTCACTTCAGTATTCATTGACAGTCCTACACTGCGCCTCTGGAATGAGGCTGCCCGCATAACCCGCGCCATGGCTCACCGTATCTCTGGAGGAAAAAGCGAAACCACACCTTTTGCCGCTGCCATGCTTGAAAGGATAAGTGACCTGAGAAGCAGGGCACCTTATATAGAACTGGAGACGGAGGAGAAATATTTCAGGGGTCTTATGTAACAAAAGCGATTAATAGTTGAACTTTCCCTGTTTTGTATCGTTTTGTTGCAGAGAATGTGAACAAAACGTAAAATTTTCATAGGCTGTCTGCCCATTCTGCCAGTTCGGCAGGAGAGCAGACAGCTTTTGTTATGCCGTTGCTCCATGATCCGCTCCGGTCATATCTGCCCGGTACAACCACATGCTTCAGATCGAGCTCTTTTGCCAGGCTGCTGCAGAACTTCCTGACATCATCATCAGGTTCCGAAGCGTGAAGGTTGAGGGCCAGTACCGTAAAAGGCCTTACAGAGTGTATGTCCCTGATATCGTTTATTGTAAGGGTTCCTTCCGTATAGATAACATCAAAGCCCTTTTTCCGGAGGAGATATTTAAGAAAGATGAGGTTATTCTCCATCTCATTGTCTCCCATGTTGATGATGGCAGCACTCTTTCCGTTGAGCGGATCATCCAGTGATATCTCCCCGGAGATCAGAATGGTCTTTATGACATGCCTGATAAACTGTTCCTGTGGTTTGGATATGCAGTCTGTAAGCCACAACACCCTGGCTTTCTGCATCAGGGGATAGAAGACATCGAGATAAGCCTGTGCCAGTCCCTTCTCCCTGACAAAGCGGCTCAGGCTCTCTCGAAATTCCTCTTCGCTGAACCGGAGTGCCGACATTATGAGGTCTCCGGGCTTGCAGGTGCCGTTGCCGTTATCCTCTGCCGAACCCGTTTTCAGTACTTCGCGCATCAGCTCGCTGTCGTTGAGCCGTGCTATCTTTGAAATCTTCATCCCGTTGCGGTTGAGGATAGATATGGTCATCAGCTTTTTAAGCTCCTCCTCACTGTAGAATCGTATGTTGGAATCGCTTCTGTCGGGCGTGAGAATCCCGTAACGTTTTTCCCACATTCTTATGGTATGTGCCTTTATCCCGCAGAATGACTCAAGGTCCTTAATTGAGTATGTCCTGCTTCCAGCATTCATCTCTCTCATTGTTACTTACTCCATGACTATAACAATGAGAGGGTCCAAATGTTTAAGGCAGACGGTGATAGTTCCGGTTTACGGTCGGCTGCGAGCGAGAAACTGCTTCAACATATTCCAAAAAAGTAGTAAATTCGCATTCTATTGCAAAATGATGAAGGAGTTACAGAGTGTTAAGCAGAGGTTCGGGATCATTGGCAATCATGAAGGGCTTAACCGGGCTATAGACATTGCCGTTCAGGTTGCCCCCACCGATCTGTCGGTGCTGATCGCCGGGGAGAGCGGTACCGGCAAGGAGGTCTTTCCCCAGGTAATTCACACCTACAGCACCCGCAAGCATGGACCCTACATCGCTGTCAACTGTGGTGCCATTCCGGAAGGCACTATTGACTCTGAGCTTTTCGGGCATGAGAAGGGTGCTTTCACCGGGGCTACCGACAGCAGGAAAGGGTATTTCGAGGTAGCCAACGGCGGTACCATCTTCCTCGATGAGGTGGCCGAGCTGCCTCTCTCGACGCAGGTAAGGCTGCTGAGGGTGCTGGAATCCGGTGAGTTCATCAGGGTCGGTTCCTCAAAGGTTCAGAAGACCGATGTGAGAGTTATAGCTGCCACAAACATTGATATTGTGAGGGCGGTAGCCACGGGCAGGTTTCGCGAGGATCTCTTCTACAGGCTCAACACCGTGCCGGTAAGGATACCGCCGCTGCGCGAGAGGGGCGAAGACATAATACTGCTGTTCCGCAAGTTCGCAGTAGACTTTGCGGAGCGCTACCGTATGCCGGCCATCAGGCCCGACAGTGAAGCCAGGGAGATGCTTATCAACTATTACTGGCCCGGCAATGTCAGGCAGTTGAAGAACATCACTGAACAGATATCGGTCATTGAGCAGGAGCGTGAGGTAAGCGCGGCTATGCTCTCGCGTTATCTTCCTGACTATCAGAGCGGACGCCTGCCGGTGCCGGTCACTGCTTCAGAAAGTCCGGACTTCAACACTGAGAGGGAGATATTGTACAAGGTGCTCTTTGATATGAAGAGCGACATGCATGATCTGAAGAACCTGGTCTATGATCTTCTGAATACAGGTGGTGAGGCAGACAATCTGACCGAAAGCGGCGCCAGGGCTGCACGTAACCTGTTCAACGACAGTGCCGTACGTAGGCCGGCGTTTGAGCCTCAGCAGTCGCCCCAGACGGGGTACACTCCACCTCGGGAGAACAGGGTCATTGAGGACACCCAGGAGGTGATCGAAGAGTCACTGTCACTGACAGACCGCGAGAAGGAGCTGATCAAAAAGGCACTTGAGAAGAATAATGGCAAGAGAAAACTTGCTGCTGCCGAACTGGGCATCTCCGAAAGGACCCTTTACAGGAAAATAAAAGAGTATGACCTTGACGGATAGAACGGTAAGGATCGCATTGCCTCTTGTCATGCTTATGTTGACAGTGAGCTGCGGGGTAAAGATCACATACACTTTCACCGGGGCTTCCATACCTGCTGAAGCAAAGACCATCAGCGTTGCACCGTTTCAGAACAGGGCCAGCCTGGTGCAGCCGGGGCTCAACCAGACAGTGACAGACGCACTCATCGATCTCTGCAGGGCTCAGACCAACCTCGACATGGTATCTGCCGGCGGTGATCTGAGCTTTGAGGGCGACATCACCGACTACAAAACACAACCACTGACCGTCAGCGGCAATGAACAGGCTGCCTCGAACCGCTTCTCGATCACCGTGAGGGTTAGGTTTGTCAACAGCTTTGACCCGGAACTGAGTTATGACCAGTCGTTCACACGGTATCAGGATTACAACAGTGCTCTTGACCTGAGTGCCGTCGAGGCCAGTCTCACGGAAGAGATCGTGAAGATGCTGGTAGAGGATATATTCAACAGGGCATTTGTCAACTGGTAATGCGACTGATGAACAGGAATGAATTCAACAGGTTTATCGTAGGCATCGGCCTTCCGGGCCCGGCCGACATAGAGGGTCTGAGAGAACTCACCACCCTCTTCCCCTGGTTTCATTCTGCGCACCTCCTGCTGCTCAAGGGGCTGAAGGAGAATTCGGACATCAGGTTTGATTCACAGCTGAAGGCATCAGCTCTTTCGGTCGGTGACCGGGAGGTGCTCTATCACTATATTTATCTGTCGCCCGGCGGTGAGACCACCGGGCAGCAGGAAGCAGGTAAGGAGGAGAGTGTGGAGCCTGTCGTGGCGGTAATGAGCCAGGAGCCGGCTGCAGCGGTAACCGGCGGGGATACTGTTGAGGCGGTCGGCAGCGGTGAGATTGATGAGGCGGTCACCGGTGGTGAACAGACTGAAGAGGTAGTTGCAGAGGAGCCTCTTGAAGAGGTCACCGGCGGTGAACAGGCTGAAGAGGTAGTTGCAGAGGAGCCTCTTGAAGAGGTCACCGG
>WOYI010136394.1_pt1 | contig 73246 bp, 57 predicted proteins | sample 6423411 | NCBI WGS metagenome assembly WOYI01 (sample SAMN13441803, study PRJNA592873) | oil field metagenome | biome: oil field; feature: oil-well bore; material: oil-contaminated soil; isolation source: oil-contaminated soil from oil-well borehole | place: Germany: Wietze | collected 2016-10-18 ...
TCTTGACCGCCCCGAAGATGACGTCGCCCTCGTGAAGCACCATATCGGGCTCGGGCACGTACGCCACACGCCCGCGGACCACGGTGAAGATGCGGAACTTGCGGGCTATTTCGGCTGCATCGACGCGCATACCCTCGAGCGCCTCACCGGCCTTGAACTCGATCACCTCGATGTCATCGATCGCGTTCAAGTGATGCCCGTGACCGGACATGATCTTCTCCATCAACGACTCGGCCACCAGCGTGGTGCCGCAGACGTAGTCGAGGTCGAGGAGCTGGTAGGTGCGCTCGCGCACCGGGTTGTAGAGTCGTGCGACGACGTGCTTCACGCCGAAGAGCTTGCGCGCCACTTCGGCCGCCATGAGGTTTGTGTTGTCGAGGTCGGTGGCGGCGGCGAACGCGTCCGCCTCGCGGATACCCGCCTCCTCGAGGACCTCCTCGTCGAAGCCGAGGCCGACGATGGTGACCCCGTTGAAGGTACCACCCAGCCGGCGGAAGGCCGACTCGTCGCGATCGATCACGACGACGTTGTGCCCTTCGACAGAGAGCATGGTGGCGAGCTGAGACCCGACGCGCCCGCACCCGACGACCACGATGTTCATCGTTTGACGACCGCCCTTGTCCCCGGCCGGATCTCCCCCGGCCCGCCGAAGCAACAATGCACGAGGCTACTCCTGGCCATGTGCACCGTCAACATGGTACGCCCGCGCGTGCTGATACGCTCACATGAAGATCCCGGGGCTCGGAAATGAGAACGGGCACCCTCGTGGGGTGCCCGTCAGACGCATGTACGCCGGAGGTCGGCTACTTGCCGATTTTGAAGATCTTCGTCCCACACTCGGGGCACAGGCCCTGCGTGGCCGGACGGCCGTTCTTCATCGTGATTTCCTTGGCGTCCTTGATCTCACGCTTGGCCTTGCACTTGACGCAGTAACCTTCCTTGGCTGCCATGCGCCTAACCTCCTCGAGTCCGTCGAATATCGCCCCCCGCAGAGAGCGGAATGCCTCCCGGAGCATCGCGCTCCGAGGCAACTATACACTTTACGTACCCTGTGTGAAGCGTAATCGGCGCCCGGCGATGAAGAGCAGGCCCGCCGAAACGAGCACGAGAACCGTCCAACTGCCGGCCGCATCGGTCCAGAACGGCAGCGGGAAGACGCGGATGAGCAGCGCGTCTGCCGGAAACGTCCAGGTCCCGGACTCGAAGAACAGGCTGTGGAACCACGCGAACAGGGCGCCGAAGCTGGTGAGCCCGATCACCGTCGCCGCGGCGAGTCCGAGTGCGAGCAGCCACGCGGCCCCGCGGAGCGCGGAGCGCACGAGCACACGGCCGCGCGGCGAGCGGACCCGCACCAGCACCCATGCGACGCACACCAGCACCAGCGTGATCGTCATCCGCCGCGCGCCGATGATCACCGCGCGGACATCCAGAAGGTGAGACACGGCCGCCTCGTCGAAGGCGGGCAGTCCCGCGATCTCGGCGGGTAGCATGGGCGCGGCTTCGTCCACCACGAACAGCCGCACCGCTTCGGCGGCGTCGAGCGTCGCCTCCTGCCCCAGGCCGGTCAGCTCGGCCGAATCGCCGGCAGCGACGCGCCAGCGCACGTACTGGGGGGACAGGAGCGGCAGGACGGTCAACCCGATGACGGTCACCGCGATGAGGGCCGAGGCGATGACCACCTCCACGTACCCGGCGGCGCGTCTCAGCCCGTCACTCATCGTCGGGACCGGCATCGGCTACCCACGTCGCACGCACCGTGTTACCGCCTGCGGCCACAGCCAGCGTAAGCATGCGGTCGGCGGCGTCGATGAGCGCGTCGGGCGACTCCCCGTCACGCGGCCCGATCGCCACGCCGACGCTCACGGTCACACCCACGCCGCTCGCGCGCGTGCCTGCTACCGCAGCCCGGAACGCCTCGGCATCGGTGAGCGCGCGCTCATCGATCGGCATTCGCGACCCGTCGTTCCTGCCGAATTCGGGGACGATCAGCGCGAACTCCTCGCCTCCAAAGCGACATGAGATGTCCACGCTGCGCGCCCAGTCGTCCGGGTCGGTGTCGCCGATGCGCCGCAGATGCCCACCGATCGCGCCAAGCAACTGATCGCCCACTTCCACGCCGAAGGTGCGGTTGACCTCGCCGAGTCCGTCGATGTCGGCGAGCACGAGCGCCACCCCGCGATCGTTGCGACGGGCGCGCTCGAGTTCGACAGAGAGCACGCGCTGGAAGTACGGACGGTTGAACAGCCCTGTGAGCTCGTCGATGAACGAGCTTTCGCGCAACTCGTCCTCGCGATCCCGGATCGACTTCATCATCAACATGCCCATGAGCGCCGCACCGGCGAACAGCGTCACCTTCCACAGGTAGCGCACGAGCACATAGGTGATGTTGGCGTACAGCTCGTTGGCCACGAACGGCAGGTCGATATGCGGGAACCAGCCGAGGTACTCGCCGAAGAGAACGAATCCGTAGAAGACCGACGACGTGGCGACCAACATCCAGACCTGCGATCGGCGCGTGAGGATGAAGGCGGACTCCAGGATGAACAACAGGTACATGGACGCGAACCAGGAGTAGACCCCACCGCTGTAGTAGACGAGCACGGTCACCACGATCGTGTCGAAGAGCAGCTGCGCCTGGTTCAGGAACGCGAGATTGGCGGCCTTCCGGTACAGGATCTGGTAGAAGCCGTTGTACATGATCACGAAGATGAGCGCGATCGCGGGGACGGTCATGTTCCTGACGAGCACGTCCATGTCAGTGGAGAGCCCGTAGATCGACGCCGCAACCACCGAGTAACCCGCGAGCATCGCGACGATCGCCCACCGCACGCGTATGACCAACCCGACGCGCTGCATGTTCCCGCGGAGCGCCTCGATGTCATACTGCGTCGGCTCATCCCGCCATGAGACCACGGCGGTACGTGCGAGCATCTTGGCTATCCTGCTCTGGTTCACCCACTGCCTCCGGGTGTTGCGGATCTTAGGTCGACGAACGCGCGCTAGAGGTCCCGTACGAGTGCCGTGACGAAGGCTGCCGCCTGTTCGACGGTCTTGGCCGTCACATTCTCGGCCGTATCGGTGTGCCACCGCCAGTTCGGGATGCGCCCGTTGATGTCGAACGCCATCACGCTCATCGCTTTGAAGCGGCGGGCCAGCGCCGGCGTGGCGCTCGTCTCGAGCCGCTTGCCGGTGTGCCCCTTCACCAGGAGCTCGTTCTCGCGCACGGTCCGCTTCGCCTGGGTCACCAGCCGGCGATCGGACCGGTAGGTGCGCATCGCGCCCTCTTCGGTCACGAACGCGACTGTGCCCGCTCCCACGTTCTCGATGTTGATGATGAGCGCGTCTGCCAGGTCGTCGGCGTTCGCCTCGAGGAAGGCCCGCATGCCGGACATGCCTGCCTCGTCGGCTCCAGTGGCGACGAACCAGATCTCCTTCTCCACCAGCGCACGGTCGACGCTTTCGGTGACGCGTCGCCGGATGCGAGCTGCCACATCCGCGGTCTCGGCACCCGTGGAGAACTCGTCTTCACCGGCGGTTCCGGCCTTGAAGCCGAACTCGTCGTCATCGTCGATGTTGTCCCAGCTGCCGATCTGCTTGCCCGCCTTGCGCACCTCGAAGCCGCGGCCGATGCCGAGCCAGGCGCTGATACCGTGCACGCCGTGCTTCTCGTCGTCACCCGATGGCTCGGGCTCGTCGGACGCAGCGGACTCGAACGACATGCGCTCCTGTCCCTCGACGAGGTCTTCGTCAGGCTCCGGAGACGACACGGGGGCCTCCCAGCGCGCGGGTACCGGTGCGGGTGCGGGGCGCGGGGCGGGGCGCATCTCCGGTGGGGCCGTCGGCCCGGGCCGCTCCTGCGGGTCCTCCCACAACGGGCCAACTCCGGCCTCTTCGGCCCAGTCTCCCGATGCACGCACATCGGCAACACGCTCGGAAACCGGGGCCGACGGAGTGACAGGCCCGGTCGGAGTGACAGGCGCGAGACGGCCTGTCTCCCAGTCCACGTCGCCGAATCCGCCGAGCGGCATGTCTTCGGCCACCGGCACCGCGCCTTCGCCGGTGGGGCGGTACTCGAGCAGCGCGTCATCGGGCGCGACGCCCGCCTCATACGCCGCCTCGATGCCGCGACGGTACGACCGCTCGTGGGGCTGCGCCTCGTCGGGCTCGGGCACGGTCGCCTCCATGACGGCAAGCATGGCGGCCACGCCCGAGGCGTTGCCGTTGGCGCCATCGGTGGCGTGCATGAACAGCTCGCGGTGGATCGCGATGAACAGCGGGACGACGAGCCCTGCGCCTGCGGCGAGTGCGGCGTAGCCGGTCCAGGGCATCCACTCTTCGGCGAAGGGCATGGCGGCCACAAGGATCACGACCGGCACAAGGAAGGTCATCCCCGTCGTGACGGCGAGGAGCAGGCCGCGGTTCTTCACGAGGCCCGGGCTGAAGGCCAGGGAGGGCTTCGGTGAGTCGTAGTGCGCGACGATGACGACGCGCTTCAGCCGCTCTCCCCTGCGCTGGCGGGGGATGTGGCGCGCGATGACGTTCTGGCTGGGGCCTTTGGGCATGACGCGCGACAGAATGCTGCGCGTGTTGAGCTCGAGCCACAGCAGAACGGCGGCGGCCACCGCGGGCACCAGCGCGACGATCGGGAGCCAGAAGGTGAGCGCGACGGCGGCCAGCGTGAGTAGATGGCACGCAACGTGTGTCCACGATGTGGTCCTGAGCGCGTTGAACTCCTGACGCTCGACCTCGAGACCACGGGCGCGGAAGACGTCCTCGATATAGTCCGCGGCGCTCGCCTCGGCATCAGTCGCCGCGGGACGCGGACCTATGACCTCGGCCAGTTGCCGGACGTGTTCCATGACCTCAGGCATCGGGCCTCCCGGTCTTCGTGATCAGACGGCGCATCCGCCGTCCATCATACAGCAGGCACTCACCTGGCCGGCGGTGCCGACGAGTCGAACACGGTGCGCCGGATAGTCGACTGCCGCGTCTTCCCGTACACCTCGATCTGATCGACCGCGACCAGATCGTGCGGCTCCTGACGCGAGAAGTACAAGATGGCCGCACCGTGGGGGATGTGCGGGTCCGGACGCAGCTCGGTGAAGTGGATTCCTCCGGTGGTGCCCGAGCCGAGGAACACCGTCCCGTCCGTGGTGTGGAGCGAGGGCGAGTGCGTGTGCCCGGAGAGCACGATCGTCGCCGCGCCGGCGAACACGCGACCCGACGCGGGGTCATGCACGGCCACGATGTCGAAGTCCTGTCCCATGCGGGCGCCGGCTACCACATCGCCCCGCTCCGCCGCGCGTTCCGAGTCCGGTTCGACGGCGGGACTCGCCCCCGAAGGATCACCGATACCGAGGACGGCGAGGCCACCGGCCGTCACCGTCGTCTCCCCGTCGAGGACGGTGACGCCACTGTTCGCGATCGCCGCGACGGTCGACGGCGAGTCGTGGTTGCCCGGCACGAAGATGTACGGGCGACCGCTCATCTGTGCCACTGCGAGTGCGGCCTCTTGTTCGGTTCCGAAGTGTGAGATGTCCCCGGTGTCGATCACCAGCTCCACGTCATATGCCGAGGCCAGATCGAGGGCCAGTTGCATGCCGACCGGATCGAGATGCAGGTCGCTGACGTGCAGTACACGGTACGTGTCCGGCAGCGATCCACCGCCGACATACGATTGGTCCACACCGTAGTACGCGGCGAGGTCCCTGGCGAGCGAACCGATCTGCCGCTGCAGCGTCTCGACATCGGCGATGCGACCCTCGACCAGCGCGATCGCCTGGGGCGCGTAGCTCAGCGCCCCATCGTACGACGGCTCCTGGAAGGCGACCGCATCGAAACTAAGAGCCGCGATCAGCAGCCCCGGGCCGAGGAGGGCGAACACGACGAGACCCGACGCCGTGGCGACGCGCCGGGACCGCGCCAGAGCCCAGGCGACCAGCACTGATGCCGCCACAGCCCCCGCGAGACCCTGGAGACCCGCGAGCGCGACCGCTCTGCCGAGTGATCCCCCCCATGCCTCGATGTCGGCGGTCGACGGTACGCCCTCACTCGCAAGCGCCATGACCCCGGCGACGTCCACCTCCTCGAGCGTGAGCCTCACCGAGATCGGGCCAGCGTGCGTGTCCGCGGAGACGCTTCCGAACGGTGGCAGGACAACCGTGAGCACGCCGTCGACGGAGGGCGAGAGTCTGACACCGATCCGGGCCGGTCCCACGGAGCGGCCCGACGAGGCCGCCGGAGAGAACACGGCCAGGCCCACCAGGATGGCCAGGAGCGCGAAGCCGATCGTCCGCGCTCGCTCGCCTTGTGCTGATTCGATCCACCGTGAGATGCGTTCGGGCGTGTTCATGCGTCAACGATACCCCGACGTGCGCCCATATGATGCCGTTCGCATCCGGATCGACCGTGCGTTACTGCCCCATCTCGGGCATGCCGCCCTGGTGGCAGTCGAAGCACTCGCTCATCCGGTAGACGGCGTGCGCTTCGACCACCTCCGCATCACCGCTTCGGCAGGGACATACGCTTAAGCCGCGCTCTCGCCGAGGATCGCGTCGAGATCGGCCTGCGCGGTCTCGCCTATCGGCTTGATTGCGAAGTTGTCCACGAGCACCTGCAGCACCGCAGGGGTGATGAACGCCGGCAGGGTGGGCCCAAGCCGGATATCGGTGATACCGAGGTGGAGCAGCGTGAGCAGGATGGCGACGGCCTTCTGCTCGTACCACGACAGGATCATCGAGAGCGGCAGCTCGTTCACGCCCACCTCGAAGGCCTCGGCGAGTGCGACCGCGATCTTGATGGCCGAGTAGGCGTCGTTGCACTGACCCACGTCGAGCAGGCGCGGGATGCCGCCGATGTCACCCAGCTTCTTGTCGAAGAAGCGGAACTTGCCGCAGGCGAGCGTGAGCACGACCGTGTCCGACGGCGCAGCCTCCACGAACTCCGAGTAGTAGCTGCGGCCCGGCTTGGCGCCATCGCATCCGCCCACGAGGAAGAAGTGACGGATGGCTCCGCTCTTCACGGCCTCGACCACCGTCGGGGCCACCGACAGCACGGCGTTGCGGCCGAAGCCCACCATCACGCTACCGCCGTCGACCTCATCGGTGAAACCGGGAAGCGCGAGCGCGCGGTCGATGACGGCGCTGAAGTCGCCGTTGGCTACATGCACGGCTTTCGGATGTGCCACTCGGCCGGTGGTGAAGATGTTCTCGGCGTACGTGTCCTTCGGGAGCTGGATGCAGTTGGTGGTCATCAAGATCGCGCCCGGGAACTCGTCGAACTCCTTGCGCTGGTTCTGCCACGCGGTGCCGTAGTGGCCATAGAAGTGCGGGTGCTTCTTGAGCTCCGGATAACCATGCGCGGGAAGCATCTCGCCGTGCGTGTAGATGTCGATGCCGAGGCCCTCGGTCTGCTCCAGCAGTTCCTTCAGGTCCTTGAGATCGTGGCCCGAGACGACGATCGCCTTGTTGGGCCGATGTCCGAGCGGAACGCTCGTGGGCACCGGGTGGCCGTAGGCGCCGGTGTTGGCGGCGTCCAGCAGCTCCATCACGCGCAGGTTGACCTCACCGGTCTTGAGGGCGAGCGCCACCCAGCCGTTGAGGTCGATGCTCCTGTCCGACAGCGCCGTGAGCAGCTCGTGCTCGAACGCGTAGACGACCGGGTCGGTGTGGCCGAGCACGCGAGCGTGGTCGGCGTACGCCGCGATGCCTTTCAGGCCGTAGACGGCGGTCTGCTGGAGCGCCTGGATGTTCTCATCGCGATCGTGATCGCTGAAGATGCCCACAGCCTCGCCCTGCGCGACAAGCGCGGCGAGATCTGCGGCCGGCTCGAACGCCACGGCCGGATCCTCGGCCGGCACGGTGCCACCGGCGGCCTCTACCTTGGCCCGAAGTGCGGTCTTCACCTCGTCGCCACGGCGGATGAGGCCCGCGAGGTGATCGGGATCGAAGTCTACGTTGGTGACGGTGGTGAAGAGCGCGCCGTTCACGAACTCATCGGCAACGTCGTCCGTGAACCCGACCTTGGCACCGGCGACCGCGATCGCCGCGATGCCTTTGAGCTCATGGATCAGCAGGTCCTGGAGCGCTGCCACCTCAGGCGACTTGCCGCAGACACCGACGGTGGTGCACCCCACTCCTTTGTTGGTCTGCTCACACTGGTTGCAGAACATGTGCTTCACTCCCTCATGCTCGCGCGCCCCGCCCCATGGCCGGACACGATGGTGGACTATCCGTGGATGAGCGTCGGCAGACAACGCGTGCATACCCACTCGCTGCGGCCTTGCTGGCGCACCGGCAGCAGCGGCGCGTGGTCCTCGCCGGTGCCGCAGCGGAAGCAGGCCTGCGGGATGTAGGTCCTCATCTTCTCGGCGATGATGGGCTCGGCGGCCTCATGGTCGAACGGCACGGTCTCGCGCACCTCGATGGTGAGCGCGCCGGCGGGGCACACGCCGAGGCAGAAACCGGCGCCGTCGCAGAGCTCCTCACGGATGACTTTGGCCTTGCCGCCGACGATCACGATCGCGCCCTCGGCGCACGGCGAGACACAGAGGCCACAGCCGGTGCAGAGCTCCTCGTCGATCTTCACGATCTGTCTGGTGATGGTGGTTGACATGCTTATGACTCCTTCGTCTCGACGGCCTTGGCGGCCATCGTCTTGCGCCATTTGCGTGCTTCCAACGCGTGCTTGATGCCCGGGATCGCGTAGCCGTGCCACATCGAGCGCGGGCCGGCGTAGCGCATCATCTGACGCTGCCACTCCGACTCGTCAGCCTTGTAGCAATGCGTGTCGCAGTGCGCGCAGAACGGCTTCGGGTCCTTCGGGCAATAGGCGCGGCGCTTCTCGGCGTACCTGATGTGCCCGGCGCACTCATCGCACAACCGCGGTACCCGCCGGCCGTACACGCCGAGCGCTGAGGCATCACTCACGAGCGGCGTGCGGTCGCGGTCGCGATGATTGCCTGCGCAGTAGATCGAACACAGGCCCGTCACGGTCCGGATGTCGCCCTGCACGTTCCTGTCGCGCACCCGCTCGGCGAAACGATCGCTCAACGCTCGTCCCTCCCTGACGTCCACGGACATGGCACCGCTCAGGGATGAACCTACCCGACACCGCGCCGGTCGTCCTTGACGGACGTCAAGCCGACCCCGAATGTATGACCGTCTGGAAGGAGACATCCGTGGCCGAGGTTCGGAAAGACACGATAGCCGCACTTCGGGCGTGCCGTTTGTGGCGCACCGCAAGCGACGCCGGGGTGGAGCGCCTCGCCGCGGCGAGTACCGTCGAGGAGGCACCTCGCGGGACGATGCTGGCTGCCGAGGGCGATACCGCGGACCGCATCGGCGTGGTCGTGACGGGCCGCGTCCGCGTCTACCACTCCGCCGCCGACGGCAAAGTGCTCGTACTCGAAACGCTCGATCGCGGCGACGCGTTCGCCGCGGTAGCAGCGCTCGCCGGCGGCCGCTACCCCGCGAACGTCGACACGGCCACTCCCGCCGTCATCGCCCGGGTGCCGGCCGAGGCGCTCTTCGCGTTGCTCGCCGACGAACCGGACATCGCACGAGCGCTCATCGCGGACCTCTCCGAGCGGGTCCTCGGCCTGACGCGCGTGGTGCAGACGCTCGCGCTCGATGTCCCCGGCCGCCTCGCCCGCTATCTCTTCCAGCGATCGCTCGCCGCGGGGGAAGCCACGGCCGAGGGATTGCTCGTGCCGCTCGGTATGTCGAAGACGGAGCTCGCCCGATCGCTCGGCACGGTTCCCGAGACGCTCTCGCGCGCCCTGGCGCGTCTGCGCGACGACAGCGTGCTCGACGTTCGCGGCAGCGATGTCATGGTGTTCGATGTGGGCGCGCTCGCGCGTCTCGGCAGCGGCTACGACGAGTAGCGGCTACCCGCGCTCGCCCGCCGTCCGCTGCTCGGCGAGCCGCTCCTTCACGGCCGAGGCACCCTTCTCGAGCGTCCCGGCGAGCAGGAATCCGGCCAGCAGCACGGCGCTTGCGACCATCTCGGCCGGATACAACCCGACGGTCTGCCCCGCGCGCGCCATCGAGCCGGCGCCGGCGATGATGAGCGTTCCCACGATGATGAGCACGTTCGCCCACACACGGTAGCGGTACTCCTTCTTCGGCCAGAACTTGATGATCGACCAGGTGGAGCCGCCGAGAAGCAAAAGCGTGCCGGTGATGTTGAACGGCAGCGACATCACCCGCGGGAACGACCGGCCCTCGCCGAGCGCGGTCCCGCCGACGGTGATGCCCGCCACGAGGTTGCCCTCGATGAGCTCGGTCGTGAACACGCCGTACAGGAACACCGCGAGGCAGCCCAGTACGAACGCGAGGTAGATGGTCGGCAGCGTGCGCTTCTTGGTGATCAGGTAGAGCGTTCCGAGGCCGAGGAAACCGACCATCGAGGCCGCGAGCACGATGTAGAAGCGATAGACGGTGGGATCCCACGTACCGGTGAACTCCGAGTACGCTTCCATGACCGCAGCCACCGCGTAGAAGGCGAAGCCCACCGCCCACGCAAGCTGATGTGGCTTACGACGGCGGAACCACTGCGCAAGCAACAGACCCACGTAGACGAAACCGATGACGCCGGTCGCCAGAGGCCACCAGCCACTCGACCAGAACGCGTCGCCCATGTTCTCCCCCTCAGTCGGTCGCGGCCGCTGTCTCTCGCAGCTCGGCCACACGGTCACCCGCACTGCGCGCACGTTCGCGCGCCTCGAAGTAGCGCTTCGACGGCTCGGCCGTGACCGCGTTGTAAGCGTTCGCGATCGGATCGCGCACCGAGGCCGGAAGCGCCTGCGCCATCGCCACGATCTCGGCGTCACGCGCGTTGTAGGCTTCGAGCTTCGTGTTGGAGCCCGCGATGTCGCCGGCTATCCACAGCGCGTCGATCTCCTTGGCGAGTGCGATGAGTGAGATCTTGGCATCCACGTATCCCGTGAAGGCCGAGAAGTCGGCCTCGGGAAACGAGGCGGTAGCACTCGCGAGTAGCGACTGCGCCGCCTGGAGCTTGCCCTCCGCCTGGATGGAGAGGTCGTCCGAGGCCTTGACGCTCGCAGCGGTGTGTTTGTTGAACTCGACGACCGCCTGCGCGCTCAGGTCCTCGGCGGCCTTGATCTCGGCAACCGCCTGGTCCGCGTGGACGATCGCGGCGGCCGCTTTGGCGTCTGCCTCCAGGATCTCCGGCGCGATCTCCATCATCTCCGCGCGCGCTTCCGCGCTCTCCCTGATCGCCTCGGCGAGTTCGACCTTCTCGTCCGGCAGGCTCCCGATCGCGTCGTCGACGATCCGTGCGGCCTCGAGTGCGCTCTCTCGAACGCTCCCGGCGAGCGCGATGGCCTCCGCGGTGCGGGTCGGCTCGGCGGCGGCGATCTCCACCTGGACCGCCTCATCGACCACGAGCAGGTCGGCCTCCGCGTTCTCGAGAATGGTCGAAGCCCGGGCGATCTCGGCCTCGGCCGTGCGAACCTTGCTGATAGCGCGCCAGCCGTAGACGCCGGCGACTGTCAGCGCCGCCACCACCACAGCCGTGACAAGCCAGCGCAGCCAACGGCGCCGCGGCGACGCCGGAGTGGACGGCGCCGATGCTGCGGGTGCGGATCCGGCCACGTTTCCGGAGACGTTCTCGAACTCGCCCATCAGGCCCTCCTTCGTCCTCACTGTTGTAACCTTGCCCGCTGCCGAGGGCAACCACAATCGGCCGGATTGAGGGGCGTCTGCATAGAATTCACGGGCAAACGCATGTTGCTCTGGCACACGTGTTGCTAAAATGGCCGAGGGTCGTGCGACCCGTCCTCTCCTCCCCCCCTCAGGGACGGGGCATTCGCCGCCCACTTGAGCCAGGCGCGCATCCCCCCGCGCGCCTGGCTTCTTTTATGTCCTGCATGCTGCCCTCGCCGCCCGACTCGCGTTAGAATCGCCTCGGGGAACGTCTCGGAACAGGAGATGAGAGTGCCGGACAGTTCGGAACGGCTCGTGAATCTCGCGCTCCTGCTCGCCTCGTGCCCGCGGCCTCTCACCGCCGAACAGTGCCGCTCGGCCGGGTTGGGCTATCCCGCCGGCCAGGACGATGTGGCATTCATCCGCATGTTCGAGCGCGACAAGGACGCGCTGCGCGTCTCCGGACTTGTCATCGATGTGACCGACGACGGCGAGACCGAGGCGTATCGCCTGAACGCGGAAGCAACGTACGCGCGGCCGGTCGAACTCGCGGCCGATGAGGTCGCGGCGATCCGCGCCGTTGCGGCCGCCCTCGCCGGCGATGTCGACTTCCCCTTCCGGCAGGACCTCGCCTTCGCGCTCGGCAAGCTGGGGGCCGCCGGCGTCGAAGGATCGTTCGCCACCACAGAGCTCACGGAGGATGACGGCTCTGCCGGCAGGGGCCTGGACGCGCGCGCGCTTGCCGAGGCGGTGCAGACCCGCAAGACCGTGACCTTCGGCTACACGAATGCCGCGGGAGAGACCCGGCGCCGCACCATCGACCCCTACGGAGTGTTCTTCCGCGAAGGAGTCTGGTACGTCACCGGGCGCGACCAGGATGCCGACGCCATCAAGACGTTCGCGGTGAGTCGCGTGCGGGATCTTGACGTGAACCCCTCCCGCCCGCGGACGCCGGACTTCGATAGGCCCGAGGGATTCGACGTGCGTGAACACGAGTTCCTCCCGTTCCAGATCGGCACGGCCTCAGCGACAGCCCAAATCCGCTTCGAGCCCGATGTCGCGTGGCGCGCGCGCGGACTCGCCCGGAGCCGCGGCTCGCTCGACGACCTTCCGGACGGCTCGGTGGTCTGGACGGTCCCCGTCGCGGACCTTGCCCGGCTTGCATCGTGGTTGGTCGACCAGGGGCCGGGCCTGCTCCCGGTGGAGCCTCCGGAGTTGTTGGAAGTCCTGAGCGACGGGCTCCGCGCGGTGGTGTCCGCCCATGAGTAGGCAGCTCGACAGCGGCACGCGTGCCCGGCGGCTCCTGGCGCTGCTGCCTCACCTGCGCAAGGGCGACCGCGTCCCGCTGGCGGAACTCGCGAGCGCCGTCGGCTGCACCGCCGAGGAGGTCGCGGCCGACCTGACCACGCTCACCATGTGCGGGATCCCGCCGTTCTCGCCGCTCGAGTTGGTTGCGCTCGACATCGACGGCGACGCGGTGTCGGTGTATATGGACCCGCCGGGTCTGCAGAGGCCGCTCAGGCTCACCATCGGCGAGGCCCGCGCGATCAACGCGGCGCTCGACGTTGCGGGCTACGCCGACGACTCTCCGCTGAGAGAGCGTCTCCAGGAGGCCTGCTCGGGATCGGTGTCCCTGGAGGACCTTGAGCGGACGGTACGCGCCGGCACGGCGCCCGGCGGCATGGCTGAGACCTACGCGCAACTCGCGATGGCTGCCGAAGACCACGAGAAGGTGCGCATCGCGTACTACACTGGCGCGACCGGGCGAGTGTCCGAGCGCGTCGTGCACCCCTGGGCGCTCGTCCAGCGCCTCGGCGTGTGGTATCTGATCGCCTGGTGCGAAGCGGCCGGCCAGGAACGGGTCTTCCGCCTCGACCGCGTGCGGGACATCGAGCGGCTCGGGGTCGGGTTCGCCCCGCCGAGCGAGGTGTCGACGGCGGTCACGCCGGACATCTCGACCCTTCCGAGCGCCGAGATCGTCTTCGTTGCCGGCGCACGCCTCCCTGACGACCGGCAGTGGCCGGGCGTGACCTACGAGTCGCGGAAGGACGGAACCACGATCGCGCGCGTCCCCTATCAGTCGCCCTCGTGGATCGCGCGTCGCGTCGTGGCGTTTCTGGGGACTGCCGAGGTCACCGGACCGCCGGACGTACGCGACGCGGTGCGGGCGCTCGCGAGCGACCTTCTGCGCAAGGTGCGGTAGCGCCTACACGGGCCGGCCGAAGCGCGCCCGGATGACCTCTGCGAGTGCCCGGGCAGGCAGACGCTCGACATCGCGCACAGGCAACGCTTCCAGGAACCGGTGCGCGTAGGTCTTGGGCCCCACGAGACGCGCATCGGTCAGTACGAGACACCCCTCATCGGTGGACGAGCGGATGAGCCGGCCGGCCGCCTGCTTGAGTTCGAGAACGGCCTCCGGCAGGTAGTAGTGGGCCCACCACTCGCGGTCGCGGTCGCGCCGCTCCTCCAGAACCGGGTCGTTGACCGGGCCGAACGGCAGCCGCGGGACGACCACACATCGGAGCGTGTCGCCCTTCGCGTCGAAGCCCTCCCAGAACGACTTCGTCGCGAACAGCGACATCCGCTCGTCGGCGATGAACTCGTCGGCGATCCGCTTCCGGGAGACACCCCGCTCCTGCACGAGCAGACGGAGCCCCTCACGCTCGAGCGGGAGTGCGAGACGGCGGTAGAGCTCGTCCATGTCGCGGCGGTTCGTGAACAGCGTCAGGACCGACCCGCCCATCGCCGTGTGCACGTCGAAGAGTGTGGTCGCAAGCGCTTCTATGTAGCCCGCGTAGCCGGCCGAGCCGGGCTGACAGGGTTCGGGCAGGTCGGTGGGAACGAACACCGCCATCTGCCGCTCGAAGTCGTAGCTGCTCTCCAGCCTGAGCGTGCGGTAGCCATCACGCGCGAGGCGGTCCAACCCCACCGCGCGCGCAAAGTGTGAGAAGTCACTACCTGTAGCGATCGTGGCCGACGTATACACGACCGAGTACACCTTCGGGTAGAGCTGTTCGGCGAGCGTCTCGCCCACGTCGAGCAGGAATGCATCGAGGCGCTCTGCCGGACGGTCCCGCCGCTTGTCGACGGTGACCGAATACACGTACGCGTCGTCCGTGCCGTCGAGCACCGCCACCAACCCGGCGAGCTGCTCCGCGATGCCCGAGAGCTGGCCGACGAGGTCGGCGCGCTGCTCGGCATGCACGTCGGCCTGCGCCTCGAGCGCGGTCACCAGCGCCCGCCCCCGCTCGAGCACCGCCTCCAGCCGCCTGGCGAGCGAACGCCCCACGCCGGCAGCGATCCCCCACGGGCCGCTCTCGCGAAGCTCGCCCGTCACGCGCAGCTCGGCGCGATCGTACGTGCTCGCGCTCGCGGCGCCGAGGTCCTTCACGAAGTCGAAGAACGATGCCCCGATCACCGCGGCCTGCTCCACCAGCTCGCGCATCTCGTCGATGATCCCGAGCGTGCCCGCCGTGTCATCCTCGCCCTCGAGCGCGACCTTTGCGCGCAGCGCGCTCAGGAAGCCGCCGCGCCCCTTGGTGTGAAGCCCGCCGAGGAGTCCGCGCACCTCGGCATGCCCCACGCCGAGCGAGAGCTGGTCGCGCGCCTCCGCCTCGGCGGCGTGGGCCTCGTCGACGATCCAGTGGCGGATGGCGGGCAGGATGCCGCCGTCGGTGGTGAGGTCGCGGAAGAGCAAGGCGTGGTTCGTGACCACGATGTGTGCGGCCCCCGCACGCCGACGCGCGCCGTGCAGGTAGCAGTGGTTCGGGAAGTAGCGACAGCGCTTCTTCGTGCAGTCGGAGAACGAGGCGAGCGCCTGAGAACGCAGCGCCTGCGGCCAGTGGAGGTTGAGCGCCTCTTTGTCGCCCCAGGTGGACTGCGCGACCCAGGTGACGAACATGCCGAGCGCCGCCGCCGTCTCCGGATCCTGCGGCAGATCGAGCATCCGCTGCACCTTGCGCAGGCACAGGTAGTGTTCGTAGCCCTTGAGCGCCGTGTACCGGAGATCGCCGCCGAGGACCTCGGCCAGGCGCGGGAGCTCACGGTACATCAGCTGGTCCATGAGCGTGTTCGTCTTGGTGGCGACACCCACGGGCACGCCATTGCACTGCGCGAACCGCGCGGCCGGCAGCAGGTACGCCACCGACTTGCCCACGCCCGTGCCCGCCTCCACAGCCGCACAGTGCGCCGAGGTGAACGCCTCCAGCACGGCTTCGGCCATGCGCGCCTGTTCTTGGCGCGGCTCGTACCCCTCGTACATGCGCCCCACCGCGCCGTCGGGTTCGAACTCGGCGAGCAACGCGCATGCGTCGGGAGCGGTGAGCGACGTCTCGCTCGCATCGGCGAGCGTCTCGAGCCGCTCGGTACGCAGCCGGTCGGTCCGCAGCTGTCGCAAGTCGAACGGTCGGCCCGCAACGCCGGCGGCCAGGTGCGAGAGCAGCGGGCCCGCCGACCAGCCCGGCACGGAGGCGGCCAGACGGGCAAGTTCGTGCAGGATCGCCGGAGACAGATCGCCGAGCGCGGTGAGGGCGATGCGCCACACGCCGAAGAGCGCCTCGACATCATCCGGCGCCCGATGCGACCGCCCGGACTCCAGTCCGAACGCTCTGGCGAGGTCGGCGAGCCGGTGCGACCTCAGACGCGGCAGCGCCAGCCGGACGATCTCGAGCGAATCGACCCAGGCGCCGCCCGGCCGGGGGACGGCACACCCGGCCGCCTCGAGGAAGGTCCGATCGAACGTCGCGTTGTGGGCCACGATGGTCCGCCCGCCCACGAACTCGACGAGCGCGGCCGTGACCCGCTCGATGGGCGGCGCGTCGGCCACCATCGCGTCGTCTATGCCTGTGAGAAGCGTCGTCTCGTGCGGGATCGGCCGGATCGGCCGGACGAGCGAACTGAAACGATCGAGCACCTCCGGCCCCCGGGCGATGAGCGCCGCGGCTTCGATGATCTCGTCGCCCACGGGATCGAACCCGGTGGTCTCAAGATCGAGGATGACGACCTCGTCCTCGAAGCCGAAGACCGTCTCTTTCGCGCGCGCGGCCAGCGTAGAGTACGCACGGACCACGTCGGGATCCGTGCCGGGCTGGAGATATGGCGCGAGCGGGTCGGTCAGCATGCACCGAAGCGTAGCACGGCATCCTGACCCCGATGTGAGCCCGATGTGAACCGGCTCCACCGCCCGGGTGCGACCGGACACGAAAGAGGCGGCCCCCTGGTCGGGCGCCGCCTCGGCAGTGCGATGGGACCTCTGTGCTAGTTCATCCCCGGAAGGGTGCGCGACTTCACAAGCAGCTTGTCGCCGTCCTTCACGAACGTCCAGAGATACTGGAAGTTGCCGCCGGGCATGACCGCGGTGGCGGTCACCTCGGTCTCGTCGCCGTTCTCGGTCACGCTGTCGATCGTGTACGAGGTGATCCCGTAGCCGGTCAGCTGGCTGGCGAACGCGGCTTCATCGCCATACTCGGTCTTCTTAGCGGTGGGGAGCATCGCGAACGCGGTCGAGAAGTCGCCGCTGACGACCGCATCGAAGTACGCGGTCACGTGCTGCTCGGGGGTGAGCCCCGCCGCAACGACGGTTGCCGTGGCCGGGTCGAACTCGGTCGTGGTCGCACCGGGCATGCCCGCCGGTGGAGTGACCGAGGTCTCGGTGGTCGACGTATCCGTCGTCGTGGTGGTGTCGGTGGTGCCCTTGTCCGCGAAGACGAAGTACGCGACCACCGCAGCCAGCAGCACGATGATCACCACCAGGAGGATCATGACCGACTTGTTCTTCGGAGCGGCCGTGCTCTCGGTGCTCTCGTGCGTCTCTTCCATGCTTGGTCCTTCCGAATGCTTGCCTGAACGGCGCCTGGGCGCTCGGACAGCTTACGCTTACGGACACGGCGGCGCAACGCACGGGTACAATCAGCGAATGGTGCGCCAACGGAGCATATTCGACGTCGTGGGGCCGGTCATGGTGGGCCCCAGCTCGAGCCATACCGCGGGCGCCGTACGCCTCGGTGCACTCGCCCGCGCGATCGCGGGCGGCACTCCGCGTTCGGCCATGGTCACCCTCCACGGTTCGTTCGCATCCACGGGCTGTGGGCACGGTACCGATCTCGCGATCGTCGCCGGTCTGCTCGGTCTCATGCCCGACGATACCCGCATACCTGAAGCGCGGGCGCTCGCCTTGGCTCGCGGCCTCGATGTCCAGTTCACCGAAGCCGACCTCGGTGACGTTCATCCCAACACCGTGGAGTTGGTCGTGGAGACCGCGACCGGGGATCGTGTGACCGTTCGCGGTTCGTCAGTGGGCGCGGGCGACGTCGAGATCACACTCATCGACGACTTCTCTGTTCGGCTCACCGGTGAGTTCCCCGCACTCGGCGTGATCCATCACGACCAACCCGGCGTGGTGGCGGCGGTATCCGCACGCCTCGCCGCCGAGGGCGTCAACATCGCGTCGATGCAGGTGTACCGGGAGCGCCGGGGAGCCCGTGCACTCATGATCATCGAGACGGACACCATCGTGGAAGAGGGGGTCGCTGCGGCGATCACCGGCCTGGATGGCGTGATCGGCGTGCGGACGGTGCCTGCGGTCTAGGAACAGCGGCATCCCGGCAGGCCGCCGTTCGCGCCGAACGGCGGGGGACGGGCCTTGTCGGCGGCGTGCAGCGTAACAAGGTCGTAACCCTGCTCGCCTGCTCGCGAGCGTGAGAAACGGCCTCGGCCACGAGCCGGGTGGCGATCCCCCGGCCGTCGCGTTCGGCGATCCAGCCGGCGAGCCGTCCGCCGGCGAACGCAGGCTCCGCCCATGGATGTCGCCGGTCATGGTGGAAGACGCTACCGCGTGGCACACCCTTCGCGCGACCGGCACGACGAGCACGCTCCCGAGCACGAGATCAGCTTGAGCGCGTTGCAGCGCGGACAGCGGATGCCCTCGGCCACCAGCCCACAGACCGGGCACGGCGTTCCCTTGGACCGCCCGTCACTCTTCGGCGTCTTCTCGCTCATGCGATCGCCTCCAGTGCTCTCGCAAGCAGCCCACCGATGAGGAACGCCACGCCGATAGACCCAGCGAAGAGCCCCGCGAGGTACCGCCAGCCGCGCTCCTTCAAGATCACCATCATGCTTGCGATGCACGGCACGAACAGCGTGATCGTCACCATCGCGACGAACAGCTGCGCGCCGGTCAGGTCCATCGTGAAGAAGCCCGCCGCGCCGAAGTCGCGTCGCACGAAGCCCATCACGAAGGCCGTGGCCGCCTCGGCGGGGAGATGCAGCCACGAGACGGTGAGGGGTGTGGCGGCACGCTGGATCGCGGCAAGCGCCCCGGAGATATCGAGTACCGAGATGAGTGCCGTTCCGGCGAGGAAGAAGAGCGCCACCTCACGCATGAAGCCCCATACCTTGACCCACGTCTTCTTGAGCACGTTGCCCGGACGCGGCAACCTGAGCGGCGGTAGATCGATCAGCAGGTCGGTCGAGACGCCCGGCGTGAGGCGATCGAGCAGCGTGCCCACGCCCACGAAGATCGCGAGCAGCACCGCGAAGTACCCGGCCGTATACCAGCCGCCCACGCGCGCCATGAGCGCGGCGATCACGGCGATCTGCGCGGAGCACGGCACCGCTATCGCCATCAGCGCGGTCGCGATCAACCGCTCGCGCTTGCTGCCGAGGATGCGTGTGGTGAGCGTGCCCATGGTGACGCAGCCGAGACCGAGGATGAGCGGGATGATCGCGCGGCCGTTCAGCCCGATACCGGTGAGGGCGCGATCGGCGAGCGCGGCGATCCGCGGAAGATAGCCCGAGTCCTCGAGCACGGCCATGAGCAGATAGAAGCCGGCAACGAGCGGCAGGATCACGCCCAGCAGGTAGGTGACGGTCATCGTGAGGACACCGAACTCGCCTGCGAGGAAGGTGTACGCGACCGTCGACTCGGTGGTGAACGAAGCAACGACGCCGCGAACGAACGGCTCCCAGTAGCCGAGCATCAGGGTCTCTTCCGTGAAGCCGACGATGTCGCCGGCGACCCACACGCCGAGCACCAGGTACACGATCGCCAGCAGCCCCGCGAGCAGCGGAAGTCCGGTGTGCGGCTCGAGCATGATCCGGGAGAGACGTGCACCCACAGACAGCCCCTCGTCCGAGGCCGAGAGGACGTGCCCGACGATATCGTTCACGCGCTCCCGCCTGCGCGAGTAGATGCCGTCGCGCATGCCCCCGGGCTCCAGGCCGAACCGCGCCGCGATCTCCTCATCTCCTTCGAGAACGAGAAGCGCCGCGGCGCGCGTGCCGGTGTGCGCGGCCACGGGCAGGAGGTCGGCATCGATACTGTGGTCCGCGTGGCCCAGCCGGGCCTCGGCAACGCGGGCGGTGAGCGCGTCGATACCGTAGCGGTCCACGGCAACAGTCTCGACCACCGGCACGCCGAGCAGGTCCTCGAGCAGGTCACGATCGATCGCGACTCCCTGCGCGCGTGCCTCGTCGGCCATATTGAGTGCGACCACCAGCGGCAGCCCCATGTCGATCATCTGAAGCGTGAGGAACAGGTCGCGCTCCGGGTGGACCGCATCGACCACGTTCACGATCACGTCGGCCTCAAGGATCACATCCCGCGCCACGGCCTCCTCATCGTTGAAGGAGCCCACACCGTACACGCCCGGCGTGTCGAGCACCTCCCACCCGGCATGGCGGCCACGCATGATCTCAACGGTCGTGCCGGGAAAGTTGCTGACGTCGACATACGTGCCGGTCAGGCGGTTGAAGAACACCGACTTGCCGACGTTCGGGTTCCCGGCAAGCACGAGTCGCGGTGCGGCGGTCTGGATGACGGCGGTCACGTCAGGCTCCCCCGCCCCGCACGCGGATCCGCCGCGCGAGCCCCCGGCCGACCGCGATCTCCTGCCGCCCCGAGCGCAGAACGACAGGTCCGGCCGGCACGACGGTCACACAACTCACAGTGGCGCCTTCGCCCATGCCGAATCGCAGCGCGTGCGCACGCGCGGTCGGGCACTCGATGGATTCGATCACGGCCGTGTCACCCGCGTGGAGCGACGCGAGCGTACCCGGCTCCTCCGCGGCGCGTCCGAAACGGTGGCGCCTGCCGTGGCGTTCAAGGTGACGATCGGCGCGGACCTCCACAGCTGTCTCCTCGTGGCTAGTTAGTACCTACTAAGTTGTCTGCGTTGGCCATGCTAACCCACGTCCCGCCCTCAGTCAACCCGCACACCACTGCGATGGTGGGGCGCACGACACACCTCGGCTACAATCGGCACAGGCTATGACAAGGGAGACTGTCCGATGGCACACACGACGTTCACGGCTATGGCCGATGCGGCCCGCGTCCACGGCTCGCTCGGTATGGCGGCGCTCGCACGCGAGAGTGAGGAGAGCGGGCACGACATCGAGACGCTCCGCGCCTCGATGGACACAGAGCTGGGGGTGATGGAGGAGTCCATCGCGAGCGGACGTGCCACACACGCACGCTCGCGCTCCGGGCTCACAGGTGGCGACGCCGCCCGGGTTGCGGGCGGTCCTGCCGTCGTGGGCTCCCCGTTCCGGGATGCGCTCGCCGACGCCCTTGCGGTGGGCGAGACGAACGCCCGCATGGGACGCATCGTCGCGGCCCCCACCGCCGGCTCCTCCGGCGTTGTGCCCGCGGTCCTGCTCGCCCTCGCGCGGACGCACGACTCATCGCGCGCGGATGTCGTGGACGCGCTGTTCACCGCTGGAGCGGTTGGCGCAGTCATCGCTTCGAGGGCTACGCTGTCCGGCGCCGCGGGAGGATGTCAGGCCGAGATCGGCGCCGCCGCCGCGATGGCTGCGGCGGCGGGGACCGAGCTGTGCGGTGGCGCACCGGAAGCGTGCGGGCACGCCGCCGCAATCGCGCTGCAAGCGCAGCTCGGCCTCGTCTGCGACCCTGTGGGCGGGCTCGTGGAACTGCCGTGCGTCGTGCGCAACGCTACTGGCACCGCGGTCGCACTGACCGCCGTCGAACTCGCGCTGTCCGGCGTCCGCTTTCCCATCCCCTTCGACGAGGTGGTCGTAGCGATGGGGCAGGTCGGCCGAAGCCTTCCGCCGAGTCTGCGCGAGACGGCGCTCGGCGGCCTCGCCGCGACGCCCACCGGACGCGCGCTCGGTGAGAGAGCCTGTGCGCCGGGAAGCGGGACAAGCGTAGACTGATGGTGCGTGTCCGGTGGAGTGCGGTCGCGGCGGAGTTGGGGGGCGAGCGATGGCGGGTGATGACGGCGCGAAGCGTGGCGCGTGGAGCAGGCTCCTTCCCGCCCGTCTCTCGACCCGGCTCACCGCGAGCATCGTACTGACGGCCGCAGTCGTCTTCATCCTCGTCGCGACGGTCGTGGGCGTGACACTCAGCTACCAGACCCGTTCGGTGGCGACGGTCACAGCCCGGAGCCAGTACGCCGAAGCCTGCAATCAGCTCGATCTCCGAGCGAGCCAGCTCGATGCCCTCATCATCGGTTTCACCGATTGGGGCGCCTTCTACACACAGACCCTCCAGCCCGACGAGGAGTTCATCGACGCCGAGTTCGACCCCTGGCTGCGCGAACGTGCCTCCGCCTCCGCGGTCGTATGGATCACGACCGGCGGCGACGTGGTGAGCAGCTACGGCAGCACGGGTGATATCGACGCGCTGGTGGCCCTCGCTCAACGCAAGTCCGCCGGCGCGCGCGGCCCGATGTCTCTTCCGAGCGGACCCGCGGTGATCGCCGTCCGGCCGATCATCGGCGACCCCCCCTCGGACGCCGTCGGATACGTGGCGGTCGCCCGCACTATCTCGACGGGCTGGTTCGAGGACAGCGGCCTCGGCACGATCACCGTGAGCACGGCGGACGAGATCCCCGGACCGCCGCGGGATTGGAGCGACGTCGACCCGCCCCGTGGTTACGAGGTGATGCTCAGCAAGTTCGACGGCGGGCTGTTCGTCACGCGGGCGGCCCTGCGGGGGGTCGACGGGTCCTCCGTCCTGGTGTTCGAATCATCGAGGCCGGATCCCTGGCTTGGCGAGGGACGCGCGTGGAGCATCGTCCTCGTCCCCCTGGCCATCGGACTCGTGGTGCTCGGTATCGCCTACCTGCTCGGCTCGGCACTGGGCAGGGACATCGTGCGGCCGCTCCGATCGTTCGTCGGGTATATTCAGGACCAGGGCTATCTGGCGCTCCAGGGGCTGCGCACCGACGAGGAGCTGTTCATCGAGCCCGGACTTCCCGAGGACTTCGCGAATCTCGGCGTGGTGATCACCGACCTGATGACGCAGTTGCGCATCAATCAGTCCGAGCTGATCGAGGCCGGAGATCAGGCGCTTGCAGCCGAACGGGCTTTCCGGACGGTTGTGGAGGAGTCGCCCGAGGTCAAGATCCTCGTGCGCAGTGGCGTGGTGGAGATCGCCAACCCGGCCGCCGCCCACTTCTTCGGACTCCAACTCGGCGACCTGCTGCGCGCCGAACCTGACGGCCTCTTCTCGGGCATACGGCTCCTCGGCGAGGACAACGCCACGCTCGACCTCCTCAACATCGCCCGTCAGGCGCACGACACGCCGGTGGTGGCCCGCTGCGTGACCGCCGACCAGCCCGACCGGTGGATCGAGTTCAGCGTCGCCTTCATCGACCCGCTGGGTGTGGACTACGTCATCTCGGCACGGAACATCACCGAGGAACGCCGGTTGGAGGCACTGCGGCAGGAGGTCCTGTCGCTCGTCTCCCACGACCTGCGCAGTCCGCTCACCGTCGTTCGCGGCTATCTCGACATCCTCGACCGGCCGCTCGATGACGACCGCAAGACGACCGCTGTCGACAGCGCGCGGCGCGCTGCTCAGCGGATGGAGGGCCTCCTCGACGACCTTCTCCACGCGACACGGGCCGAGGCCGTCTTCGCGCCGAAGGTCATGCGACCCGTCGACCTCTCGGTCCTGGTCGAGGGAGTCGCCACCTCGCTGCAGATGGGCGCCGGGCAGAGTATCATCACGTCGCTCGAACCCGGGGTGATGGTCCTCGGCGATCCCGTCCGACTCGAGCAGGCGGTCACCAACCTGATCGGGAACGCGATCAAGCACGGCCCCGCCGAGGGCGAGGTCCGCGTCCGCGTCGAGACCCGCGATGATCGCGTCATCGTGAGTATCGAGGACGATGGACCCGGGATCCCGGTCGACCAGCGCGAGCACGTCTTCGAGCGTGGCGCGCGCGGCAGTGCCTCACACGCGACGCCGGGGATGGGCCTGGGCCTCTACATCGTCCGCGTCGTCGCGGAGGCGCACGGTGGCCTGACCTTCGTTGACGACTCGGAGACCGGCACGAGATTCATCCTCGACCTGCCGGTCGTGAGGCCCGACGGAGACGACCTCTAGCACTCGAGCGCAAGCGCGACGAGGCGATCGCACAGATCCGGGAACTCGATGCCGGCAGCGCGCGCCGAGTCGGGAAGCAGGCTCGTCGACGTCATGCCCGGGATCGTGTTCACCTCGAGCAGGAACACCTCCCCCTCGGCTGTGACGATCGTGTCCGACCGCGACATGCCGCGGCAACCGAGCGCGCGATGCGCCGCGATAGCGATGCGCTGGCATTCCGCCTGCGCCGCTTCGCTCACGCGAGCGGGGATGATGTGGCGACTCATGCCGGGCACGTACTTCGACTCGTAGTCGTAGAACTCGTGCTCGGGTACGACCTCCAGGGTCGGCAGCGCCTCGAGCTCGTCATTGCCGAGCACGCCCACGGTCACCTCGGCGCCCGCCACGAACGACTCGACCAGTACGGTGCTGTCATACCGGAATGCGAGTTCGATAGCGGGAAGCGCCTCGGCGGGACCGTGGACGATGGACATGCCCACCGACGAACCCTCGTTCACCGGCTTCACCACGAGCTTTTCGCCGAGGGCAGCGACGATGGGCGCCTCGCTCCCGGGCATGGAAGTGAACGTCAGCCACGGCGGCGAGGCCAGCCCCGCGGCTGCGAAGATGTGCTTCGAGGCGACCTTGTCCATCGCGAGCGCGCTGGCGAGTACCCCCGAGCCCACGTACGGCAGTCCGAGGATCTCAAGGAGTCCCTGGATCGTCCCATCCTCACCGAAGCGGCCGTGCAGGCAGATGAACGCGACGTCGAAGTGGCCGGTGCGCAGGACTTCGATGAAGCCGAGGTCGGCGGTATCGATGCTCGTCACCCGGTATCCCCGCTCGCCGAGTGCGCCGGCCACCTGCTCACCGGTGTGGAGCGAGACCTCCCGTTCGGCGGAACGACCGCCCATGAGTACGGCGACCTTGAGCGGCGTGACAGGACTCACAGCGTGCCTCCCGTGGCGACCAGTTCGAGCACGAACAGCGTGGCGATCCAGATGGCGACGCCGAAGAAGGCGACGAGCGACCCGCGGGTCACCGCCGAGGCGAACAGCCCGCGCCGCGCCTCCCTGGGCCGGCGCGCGCGAGCGAACGCCCAGACCGCGACCGACAGGACCGGCCCCAGCGCGGTGAGTCCGACCCCCGACCACAACAGCGGCACGTACGCCGGCAGCCAACGTGCGGGCGTATCGGAGTCCGCGCCATAGAGCAGGTACGCCGAGAGCCCGGCAAGCACGACCCATAGTCCGAGATAGCACGCGAACGGGACCCAGGTGAGCCCGCCGCCCACAGCCTCCACGAGCGCCGCGTCGGCAGAGTCGGGCACGACGACCGGTGGCGCCGGCGACTCGACCGCAGCCTGCCCGGCGGCTTCGCCGGGAGTGCTCTCCACGGGTTCTCCTTCAGCCGCCGGCTCCGGCCCAAGGGCTTCGCGGAGTGCGACGTCAAGGTCCGCCGCGGCCTGGTCGGCCGTGTCAGGACCGGGCACCGAAGCGTCGTCGCCCGCGGTGATGTCGTCTGAGTCTGACAAGCGGATACTCCCCTCGCGGCCCTTCCGCGCCAGTCTAGTCGAGCCACGCAGGTCAGACAACGCCGCGAGCACGGCTGTGGAGAGTTCGTGGATTCGGCGCCGATCCCCCTTACTATGGCCCCGCGCTTGCATACTATGGGGGTACCGCGGCCACGCCGCACGGAAAGGAAGCTGACTATGGACACGAACAACAGGCCCGACGCTCCTTCGCCCGGCTCCGGGTTGGAAATGACGTCGCACGACGCCGCTACTCCGGCCGAGACGCCCCGGGCGGAGCCATCGCACGAGTACGCGGCGCCCGCGCCGCAGTACGTCCCACCGGCCACTGCACAAGAGGTGGCGCCCGCGCCGGTGGTCAGGCCGCACGGCTCGCACGCGGGCGTGCTCGCGGCGGCGGTCGCGCTCTCCCTGTTCGTCGGAACCGCAGCCGGATTCGGCGGCGGGTATGCGGCATACGTGCTCCTGCCGGGGACGGAACAGGCCGACGGCACCTCGGCGGATGAGCCGCGCCGGGTCGAGCTCGTCAGCGGCGAGACCGAGGAAGTGGTGGCGGCCGTGGCGGCGGTCGGACTCCCGAGCGTCGTCGACATCGCCGTGACCGGAGAATCCGCCTCTTCCGATGGCAGCCTTCCCTCGACGCATCCCGACGTCCCGCTCCAGGGCGAAGGCTCGGGAGTGGCATACCGGGAGGCCGAAGAGGGCGGCACGTACATCATGACCAACGAACACGTTGTGGCCGGCGCGACGTCGATCATCGTGACCGACTCCAGCGGGGAGAGCTACGACGGCCGGGTCATCGGCTCCGACAGCGAGAGCGACATCGCGGTCGTGCTCGTCGATGCCGACATCCCGGTGATCGAGATCGGTGACTCGGACGAACTCGTCGTGGGCGAGCTCGTCGTCGCGATCGGCTCCCCGTTCGGGTTCGAGCAGTCGGTCACCTCGGGCGTCGTCTCGGCGCTGCATCGGGCGCTCACCGACTTCGGCGGCGCCGAAGGACAGTATCCGTACGTCGACTCCATCCAGACCGATGCGGCCATCAACCCCGGCAACTCCGGCGGTGCCCTGCTGAACCGCGAGGGCGAGTTGGTGGGCATCCCGTCCGCCATCTACACGGAGTCGGGCAGCTCGGCGGGCGTAGCGCTCGCCATTCCATCGGATCGCGCGGTCCAGGCGGCCGACGACCTGATCGGCAAGGGCAGCGTGGACACGCCGTTCCTCGGCGTGCTCGGACAGACGGTGAACGAGGCGTTTGCTGCCGAGGAAGGCCTCCCGGTCGACGAGGGCGCGTACATCGTCGAGATCACCGCAGGCACAGAGGCCGAAAAGGCCGGCCTGCAGCCGGGCGACGTCATCGTCGCGGTCGACGAGAAGCGGATCCGCTCCATGGACGACCTCATCCTGACGGTGCGCCAGCGGACGGTGGGCGACGAAGTCACCCTCAGGCTGTGGCGCGACGGCGAGGAGATGACGCTCGACATGACGATCGGCGCGAAGCCGGCGAGCGCTTCTCAGTAGCCGGCCCGCTCAAGCGGACACGAAGGGGGCGTCCCGCGGGACGCCCCCTTCTTCATGTCCTCGCCGCCAGGACCGCTACTTTTTCTTGCGCGTCAGCACCACGGCCGCCGCGGCCACGGCTACGACCGCGGCACCGATCGCGATCCAGAGCAGCGCGCCCGGACCCCCCTCAGCCCCGGCATCCCCTCCAGCTTCTGCCGCAGCGTCGCCTGCGTCCTTCGACTCAGCCGTGGGGAAGACGGTCTTGGTGACCTCGGCCATGGTGGTTGCCGGTATCTCCACACCGGCCTCCTCGGCCATCTCCTCGGGGCAGGAACGGTAGTAGAGCGTCGCCTTGACCGTCACCGCACCGGTCGCCATCGGGAACGAATAGTCGTTCGTGGTCGACTCCCGTGGTGCGATGCGGTCATCGCTCTGGATACCGGCGGCGTCCCACATCTCCACGGGGTAGGAGCCGTCCGCTCCCTTGAGGACCGTGCCGAAGTCGCGCCGCTCGCTCAGCAGCTCTGCGCCGGTGTCGTCGGTGGCTGTGACCTCCAGCCACATCTGGCGCACCTCGGTCAGGCCCGTGGGCAGATAGTGCCCGGCGCCCACGTTGGTGATGGTCGTCTTCACGGCGACTTCGCCGCTCTCCTGCACCTCGGGGGCTTCCAGCTCCAGGGTCGCCGCGGCCTTGAGGTTCGCCTCCGCCAGAGCCGCATCGCCAAGGCCGACGTTACCTCCCGCGAAGGTCATCGAGTAGATGTGTTCGCGCTCCGGCCCCATGCTCGCGGCCTTACCCGGATTCGGCTTCGTCACACCTGCACCCGGAGTCTGGTGGCAGTCCTGACACACGATCCCCTCCGCCGCGTAGGGGCTTTCGCTCCACTCGGTGTATGTGGCCTCGAGGTGCGAGCCGTTCGTGGGGTGATCGACGTTGTGGCATGCACCGCAGAACTCGGCAGTCTCGTGGAACTGCGAGTACGCGGCCGCATGCGGTGCCTGCGGGTCCTTCAACTGAGCGACCCGGACGTCCTCGGGGTTCACCTGCTGTGACGCGTTGCCGATCGGCGCGTCGGTGCCGACGGTGCGATGGCAGAACGTGCACGTGACGCCCTCCGCGACCACTCCCGTAGCCTCGACCTCGCCGAGCTCGTTGACATCACCGGACATGCTGCCGATCGGGCTGTGGCACTGGATGCAGAAGGGCGTGACGGCACCCCCCGTCGCCTCGTCGCCCTCCTTGAGCTTCAGGAGGTAGATCGGGTCCGTGAGGGCCTGCGCGTGCATCGACGGCTGCCACTGCCCCAGCAGCGCGGCGTGGCACCCGCAGCCGGTCGACGGCCCGAAGCTCGTGCTCGGCATCGATGGCAGAGCCGTCCCCGCCGCCGGTATGGCTGCGAGCGCGAATACCACGACGAGTGCGAGCGCGACACCGTTTCGACGCTTCATCTCATACCTCCCGGATGATCTGGCTGACCGTTCACATCGTCTTGGACGCCTCAACGCTACCGCACGTCGGTCCCTCTGGCCGCATACTCCCGCCCAGCGGACGTCTGGCGGCGACGGACGGTCATCGGCCGATGCTGGTCGTCGCAGGTTATGATGGTGCGCGTCAGCACACCACGACGAGAGGAGCGAGTCATGATCGAGCTCTACCGCTGCAAGGGTTGCGGATACCTGCACGTCGGCCCCGCACCGGAGCGTTGTCCCGTGTGCGGCGCGCCGCAGTCGTTCTTCGTTCCTTCCGAGGGGCCGGGCGACCTCACCGGAACCGCAACGCTGGAGAACCTGAAGGCCGCGTTCGCCGGCGAGTCGCAGGCGAACCGCCGCTACACACTGTTCGCCCGGATCGCAGAGCTCGAAGGCGACGAGACCGCGAAGGCCGCCTTCGACCACGCCGCCACCGAGGAGACCGCGCATGCGCTCGGACACCTCGCGTACATGAGCGGCTACGGCACGACGGCCGAGAACCTCGTGACCGCCTATAACGGCGAGGAGTACGAGACCGCCGAGATGTATCCCGAGTTCGCCCGGATCGCCGAAGAGGAGGGCTACCCCGAGATCGCGCAGTACTTCCGCGCGGTGGGTGGCTACGAGCGCCAGCACCGGGACGGCTTCAAGAAGGCGCAAGGGTAGTATGCCCACCCTGAGCCCCACCGACATCGCCACGCTCGGACCCGGGCAGCTCGCCGACGCGCTCGCCGCGCTCAAGCAACCGTCGTTCCGGCGTGGGCAGTTGGTGGCATGGCTCTACGGCAGGCTAGCCACCTCGTTCGAGGCGATGAGTGACCTGCCCGCCGGGCTGCGGGCCGGCCTCGCCGAGCGCTTCTCGCTCGTCCATCCGGAGCTTGCGGAGGCACAGCGATCCGCCGATGGGACACGCAAGTACCTCTGGCGTCTGCCCGACGGGGTGCTGATCGAGAGTGTCGGCATCCCCTCGGGCGACCGTCTCACCGTCTGCTACAGCACCCAGGCGGGCTGCGCGATGGGTTGCACCTTCTGCGCGACCGGTCGGGGCGGCTTCGTTCGCGACCTGCTCCCGGGTGAGATGGTCTGGCAGGTCGCACTGGTGGCCGAGGACTTCAAGATGCGCGCATCCAACGCGGTCGCCATGGGCCAGGGCGAACCGTTCAACAACTACGACGCCACACTTGCGGCACTGCGGCTCATGAACGACAAGAAGGGCCCGGGGATCGGCGCGCGACATCTCACGATCTCAACGTGCGGTGTCATCCCCGGCATCGAACGTCTCGCGCGCGAGCCCGAGCAGTTCACGCTCGCGGTATCACTCCACTCGGCCGTACAGGCAACGCGCGACCGCATCATGCCGGGGGTGCGCCGCTGGCCGCTCAAGGACCTTCAGGAGACGCTCATCGACTACACGCAGCGGACCGGTCGGCGACCGACGTTGGAGTTCGCCCTGATCGGCGGGCAGAACGATACCCCTGCCGAGGTCACAGCGCTCCTGGCGTTCGCCCGGGGCTGGATGTGCCACGTGAACCTCATCCCGGTGAACCCGGTCGAGGGGGCGTCGGCCGGCCGGCCGGCCGACGCGCGGGTGGCCGAGGTCGCGGCGATCTTGAGCGCCGCGGGTGTGGAGACGTCCGTCCGGGTCGAACGTGGCACGGACATCGAGGCTGCATGCGGCCAGCTCACCCAGCGGCACCGCCCGTCGGCCGGGTGACGGCGCACATCCCCCCGAGGCCGGGACACGTCTCGCACTGCTCGCGCTCATAGGATGCGCGCGGCGGGTAGCCCTCGGATGCCATGCGTCCGATTATCGCGCTCACACTCGACTCGATGCGCTCGCACTCCGCACGTCCGTACTCGAACGAAGTGCTCCATGGCCGCTCCAGCTCGAAGAAGACGATTCGGACCGCCGTGGCCCCTGCGGCGAAGGCGGCGAGCGAGTAGCACTCGCCCTGCAGCCGGTACCGCTCTACGGCCTGTTCCGGCGTGAGCGGGCCGGTGCCGGACTTGTAGTCGACGATCAGCGCCTCATCGCCTGTCCACCCGATCGCGTCGATGGCGCCAGCGAGCACCGTGCCCGCCACAGGTACGGTGATGGGTGCCTCACGCGTGACCCTGCCCGCGGAGAACAGCTCGCGCGCGACATCCGAGGCGAGATAGCCCGCGACGGCCTGCGTGAGCCGATCGTGCAGTCGGCGGTCAAGCCCCGCGGCCCGGGCAGCCATCTCGACCGACGGCTCCGGATCGTCCTCGGGCGAACGCATGCGCTCGAGCACCGCGTGCGCGGCGCTGCCGAAGATGAGCGCGTCCCCTCCCTGTGCCGCGGGCGGAGCAGGTAGCTTGAGGATGCTGGTCAGGAAGAAGCGGTATGGGCAGCGCTCGTAAGTCGCTAGCCCCGTGTAGGAGACCCGCGGTGGCACAGCCGGCACGGACGGGGCGGGCGCGGGCACGGCCGGATCCGAAACCACGGTGCGTTCCACATCACCCGCCGACTCGAGGGTGACGTGCCGCGACGGGTCCGGATCCGTCGATGTGTCGCCCGCAAGCTGTGAGGGGACGAGCAGCCGCACGTCGACGTCAGGAGCAGGATGTGTGAGTACCGACTGCAGTGACCCGGGGCTGCCGCCGCTCAACGCCTGACGCAGGCGACCGGTGAGCGAGTCGTCGGCGTCCTTATCGGGCTTCGTCCGGCCGATCACGGTGAGCGCCTCCTCGGCGCGGGTGCAGGCGACATACAGCAGCCGGACCGACTCGGCCTCTGCCGCCTTCCCCGCTCCGGACCTCACACGCTCCGAACCGATGGTGTGCACGCTCCCACCGGCGCCCGGCAGCGCCATGCCGAGCAGCGGATGTCCATCGATCCGTTCGACGGCGATCGACGGGACGCCGGGCTCCCTGGTGAGTCCGGCGACGATCACCACCGGGAACTCCAGGCCCTTCGCGGCGTGGATGCTCATCACGCGCACGGCATCGTATTCACCGTCGAGTGTGGCCTCTTGCTCGTTCGTCGCGTGCATCTCACGCAGCGTGAGGTAGGCGAGGAAGCCGGCGAGGTCGCCGCCGCAGGTCGCCTCGTACTCGGCCGCCATCCGCGCGAGCTTGAGGACGTTCGACCACGCCCTCGTTCCGCCGGGACCCGATGCGAACAGCACGAGGTCGGCGTCGAGCGCGATGAGCGGCTGCGTCACTGTCTCGCCGAGGGGCCGCATGCCGCGCCGATCGCGCGCGTCGACGATCGCGGCGACGAGACGGGCCGCCGCGCCTGCGTCGCCATCGGACAGGTGGAGATCAGTGCTCGTGAGCGCGTCCCATAGATGGACGTCATGCTTGGACACGTCCCGGGCCGCCGCAAGCGCGTCGGCGTGCCCGCGGACCGAGACAAGAGAATCGGCCGAGAGCCTCACCAGCCGCCCTGCGAGCACGATCGCCATCGCTGCATCGTCGAGAACGTTGTCGATGACGTGAAGAAGGGCGCGCGCCTCGATGATCTCGGGGCAGTCGAAGAAGGCTCCCCCGGCCGCGAGATACACGGGGACACCCCGCGCTGCAAGCGCGCGCTCCACCTTCTGGCCGCGTCCGCCCGACAGCGCACGCATCAGGACGGCGATCGCGCCGGGCTCGATGCCTGCCTCCAGATACTCGCAGACGCTGTCCGCGACCGCGGCCGCCTCTACCTCCTGCGCATCAGCGCCCCGGGGCTCCGCCCAGTCGATGAAGCGCGCCTGCAGACGGGCATGCCCGGCGAACTCCGCGTCGACATCGGTGCGGCCGGATGGGGCACGGAGCGGTGCATACGCCGGGCCGAGCAACGCCGGATGTCCGAAGAGCGCGTTCACGGACCCGAGCAGCGGGGGTGCCGTTCGGTAGTTCACATCCAGCCGACGGCGGTCATCGACCGTGCGTGCACGCTCACGGAACACGCCGACATCGGCATGACGGAAGCGGTAGATCGACTGGTTTTCGTCGCCCACCGTGCACAGGTTGCCATTCGAGAGCAGGCCGATGATCCGGGCCTGGAGCACGTTCGTGTCCTGGAACTCATCGAGCATCAGCATGGCGAACCGCGACCGGTACTGCGCGACGATCGACGGATCGGCCTCGAGCAGCCGAAGTGTCTCGGTCTCGAGGTCTGTGAAGTCCAGCACCCCCCTGTCTCGCTTGGAGCGGGCATAGCGCCGCTCGAACGACTCGATGAGCGCGAGGAGCGGCACCTCATGCTCGGCGACGAGAAGCTGTGCGACACCTTGCCTTGCTCGCTCGATCGACGCGGCGGCGGCGTCCACGAGTTCGTTCAACCCCTCGACCGACGCGAGGCGCCGAAGACCGGGTGAACCGAGGCACACAAGCACCCGCTCGTCCGGACCGCCGGCCGCGAGCCCGTCTCGGATAAGCCGCGCCACCGTCCTGACCGCGGCGATGTCGCCTTCGACGGTCTTGCACGGGCGGAGCCGATCCAGCTCCCCCGCGATCCCCTCGAGTTCGGCCGCCGCCCCCCTCAGTTGCGCGACGGCTTCCTCTCGCCCGACAGTGCGGATGCTCTCCGGCCCGAGGCCGAGTGACCGCATGCTCGCGCTCACGCGCAGCACCGCAGACGCCACAGGCTCGAAGCCGTAGGCGTCAAGGAGCGCGGTCATGCCCTCATCGGCGTCGAGGCGTTCCTCGATGGCATCGTCGAGTGCGCTGGCTTCGAGCGCCGACGCCTCGACCTGGTCGAGCACGCTGAAGTACGGATCGATGTCCGCGGCGAAGGCGTGCTGTCGCAGGATGCGCGCGCACATGCCGTGGATGGTCGATATCCATGCCTCGCCGAGCGCACGCGCCGCGGCGTGGTCGCCTGCATTCACGAGAGCGCGCCTGATCCGCTCCGCAAGCTCCCCCGCGGCCTTCTCGGTGAAGGTCACGGCGAGGATCTCCCGGGGATCGCACGCGGCGTAGGGCGCCTCGCCGAGGACCGCGCTCACGAAGCGCGCCGTGAGCACGCGTGTCTTGCCTGAGCCCGCGCCTGCGGCGATGAACACGTCGCCTGGTCCGGTCGATACCGCCGCTTCCTGATCGGGGTCGAGCTCAGGCATGGCCCTGCCTCCATTCCGCGCAGAATCCACGGGCGGGGCAGTACGAGGGGCACGTCGCGCCCCGCGGACGAGCCGCGATCTCGCCCGAACGAATCCCTCGGACCGCGCCTTCGGCGCGCGAGACCGCTTCGGCGATCAGCGCCTCGATGTCGGCGGCGGAGCGCCTGTCAGTCCGGACGAATCCCTCCGCACCCATCGCCTCATCGATGAAGCCGCGCGGCTTGCCGCCGCCGATCGGCCGGTAGACGCCACCGGCGACCCGCCTGCCGAGCCGCCGGCCGGCCACTGCGGCGTACAGAGGCGCCTGCACGATCCCTTCATCCGCGAACTTCGCCACCGCGCGACCATCCGCCGCGCGACCGAGCTTGTAGTCCGTCACGACCAACTCGGCCCTGGTCACATCGATGCGGTCCACTCGTCCGGCCAGAGAGAACCCGCCGAAGTCCTCCGGCGGGTCCTCCCCCGCCCCGAACGACCACTCACGGTACGCGGGCACGAAGCCCGGGAGCAGCGCGGCATCCGCTTCGACCACTCTAAGCGTCTGGTTGACGGTGGCCCGGGTCGCCGCGACCTCGGCCGTGCTCGTTGCGCCGCATTCGGCGAGCGCCGCTCGCGCCACCTCGGCGTGCACCTCACGCGCGATGCCGAGTGACTCCGGCGTCACTCTCGGACGCCCGCTGCGCGTGAGGTACTCGTCGTAGAAGCGTCGCATGATCTCGTGGGCAAGCCTGCCCGCAGCCGACCTGTCGAAGCGCTCGTCAAGCTCGCGGGGCCGGATCATGCGGTCGATATACCATCGGTACGGGCACTGCAGGTACGTTTCGATCTCGCTCGCCGAGAACACCGTTCGTTCGGCGTTCACCCGTCGAACCGCCTCCGACTCCGGCGTCAGCGCGGTGTGCGCGCGCCGACGCGCCTCGATGACCGCAGGGTGGAGCCCGTGTGGTCCCGCCGCCCGCGCCGCCTGAGTACGAAGCGTGCGGCGCGGGCTGCGCGGAGCACCGTCCTGCTCATCCTGCGCGTCGAGCCTGAGAACATGGTGAGGAAGACCCGGGGGCAGTCCGGCTTCGTCGCCGCCGGAGCGATACAGATCGAGCACCTCCTCGAGAAACAGCGAGGGACGCAGCGGCCGGCCTTCGGCGTCATGCGACTGCCAGCTGAGCACGAGCTTGCGGGTCGCGCGTGTGGCTGCGAGATAGAAGAGGAGCCGCTCAGCCGACACGTCGTTCCTCGGAGCGACATCGATCCCCGCCCGCAGGAAGACATCGCTCACACCCGGTGCCGAAAGCGCACCCTCGCCGGTCGTGAGCGGGAACTCGCCGGTCGTCAGACCACCGATGATCACACAATCGTAGTGGCGTCCGCGAACGCGCTCGACACCCATGACTTGCACCCGGTCATCGCGGTCTGCCGAAGACAGCATCACCTGCGCCTCGCGAAGCGCCGAGGCGAGCGTCGCGCCACCCGTACCGCTCTCGCCGAGTCCACTCATGCTCACGACGGCGGCCATGAATTCCCGTGCCGCGGCAGCGTCCGTGATGAGCTCCGGCGTCGCCTCCGAACCCTGCGAATGAGCGCGGCGCAACATCTCGTTCGTAAGGAGATACCAGCGTTGCGCCGCGCTCGGATCGCCGACACTGCGAGTCGCCTGACGCACCCGCGCCACGAAAGCTGCGCTTTCGGGATGGCGTCGCCGAAGCCATGACTCGATGTGGCGCAGTCCCGTCTCGCGCGTCCGGCGGACATGCGCGTCGAGTTCATCCAGCACTTCGTGGGGCGTGGGCCCGTACGCTGAACGCAGTACGTCCGAGAGCTTCTGGTACGCGTCGGCCGCAACCTCAAGATCGAGTACGAGCAGCAGTGCACGGCCGAGCCCGGTGGACTGCAGCGGGACGCCGGCATCGAACTCCGCCTCGATCCCCGCCTCGGCAAGCGCCGTCCTCAGTTGCTGGACGTGCGGCGCGGCACGGCGGAACACGACCGCGATCTCTCCGGGGCTCGAACCCTCGATCAGGGCCTCCTGGACCTCGCGGACGATCCGGGCCGATTCCGCCTGGGCGCCCCACGCCTCGGAAAGGACGACCGCGCCCTTCGCCTGCCGGGGGTCCGTGCCGGAGGCCGCGAGCGCGGCCCCTATGTGCGCGATCTCATCCGGGAAGCGCCGGGGTGGCGCATCGACGCGACGAAGCTCGCCTGTCGAGGCGAGGTCTTGCACCAAGTCAGCGCTCGCGTGGGTGGCGGGGATACGTTCATCGAACACGAGGCCGATAGTCACATCGGTTCTTTCGGAGAGTGCGACGACGAAACGCTCCTGCGCCCGGGTAAGACTGCTGAACCCGTCCACCGCCACGAGCGCAGGGACCTCGACCTGCTCAAGCCGCTCACATGCCAGCCGGTGAGCCGCGGCACGCTCGATGAGCCCCGCCCGACGGAGCAGCCGCTCGTATATTGTGGCGCATTCGAGCAGGTCTCCCCCGGCGCCACGATCGTCGGCGACGCGAGCGATGGTCCACTCCACCTCGGCAGCGCGCTGCACTACCGTCCTGAGTGCACGAACGACGCCCCTCGACTCTCGAAGCGAGCCTCCCGATCGCGGCCGCCATGACCTGACAGCTTCTTCCAGTAGTACTAGCTGCTGCACCGGTGTGATGATCGGGCGACCATCACCAAGCAGGCCCCAGAGGGCATCGAGGTGGTTGTCGAAGGCGCGGATGTCCACCCCGACCACGACGTGATGCGCGAGGTCGTTGGTGACACGTGAAACATCGCGCGCCGATGGAAGAAGCAGAAGCACTCGCTCCCCGCCCCGGGCGCGTGCCAGTGTCTCATCACGGATTGTCTCGGCGACTCCGGCATTCGCCGGGCCTACTACGACCTGAAGCGGCATTGCTCCTCCTCATCGAGAAGCCTACCGCTGAGCTGTGACATCACGAGGACATGACGGTACGTGAGTACCGCTGCACGCCCTCTCTGACCTCTTGGACCTTCCGCCAGGCCACTTCTTCGTCCTTGCCGAGGTAGTGGTCCATCTTGCCACCGATGGACTCTACGGCGGTTTCGGCGCGCTCAGCCAGCACGCGCGCGGCGTCCGCCACACGTGTGGCCTCACCCATCAGCCTCTGCCGGGTCCTGGCTCCGGCATCGGGAGCGAGCATCAGGCCGCCGATGACGCCGAGGGCGCCCCCGACGAACAGGCCTATCAGGAAGTACTCGAGGCGCTTACCTGTCATTCGATCACCCCCTTCGTCGAGGTGCCGTCCACTCCTTCGGTCAGAAGCCTCATTATCCGCTCCAGATCCGCTTCGTCGTGGAAGTCGATCTCGATCTTACCTTTGGTCGCTGTCTGTCGCACTCTCACACTCGTCATAAGTAGTCGGCGCAGCTTGCGCGCGACGATCTTGTACGACTTCGGGGCCACCGGCCGCTGTGAGTGGATCGAGGCGCCCGCGGCGAGCAACTTCGCGAGACTCTCGGCCTCACGCACAGACAGCCCCTCATCGACACACTTTCGGGCGAGTGTATGCCGCCGATCGTCCTCATTCACGGACAGGATGGCACGGGCATGCCCGGCGGAGAGTCGACCGTCATACAGCAACTCCTGGATATCGTCCGGCAGGTCAAGGAGCCTGAGGGCATTCGTCACCGCAGAGCGAGACTTTGAGACACGGTCCGCGAGCTCCGACTGAGTCATGTTGTATTCCGCGATCAGACGGCGGTATCCACGCGCCTCTTCGATGGGATTCAAGTCCTCTCGCTGCAAGTTCTCGATAAGAGCGAGCGCGAGGGCCTCCGTCTCCGTAGTTGCCATAACCCTGACCGGGACCCGCTCGAGCCCCGCCATTTGCGCTGCCCGCCACCGGCGCTCGCCAGCGATGATCTGATAGCTCGCGCCCTCCGGGCGCACGATGATCGGCTGCAAGATCCCCACCTTGCGTATGGAGTCCGCGAGTTCGCCTATCTGGTCGTCTCCGATGTCCGTGCGAGGCTGCAGCGGGTTCGGCGCGATGTCTTGCACATCCAGCTCCAAGACCTCGCTGCCAACCTCCTGGCCCGCGCCGGGTATCAACGCAGAGAGCCCCTTGCCCAATCCGCGCTTAGACACGAGCGATCACTTCCTTCGCCAGATCCCTGTAGGCCTGTGCGCCCCGCCCCGTCGGGTCGAAGAGTGTGACGGGCTGACCGAAACTCGGTGCTTCTGACAACCGCACGCTTCGGGGTATGAGTGTCTCGAACACCTGCTCCCCAAAGAAGTCCTGTACCTCGTGTACGACCTGCTGTGAGAGTTTCGTGCGCGCGTCGAACATTGTCATCACCACACCGAACACCTCGAGCCCCGGGTTGAGCTGTGTCTTAACGAGGCGAACGGTCTGAAGAAGCTTCGTGAGGCCCTCCAACGCGTAGTACTCGCACTGAACAGGGATGAGAACGCCGGTTGCCGCGGTAAGCGCGTTGATGGTCAGGAGGCCCAGAGATGGGGGACAGTCGATAATGACGTAGTCGAAATCCCCGGCCACCGGACCGAGCACCTGCTTCAGCTTGGTCTCACGACTGAAAGCAGAAACAAGCTCAATCTCGGCACCAGCGAGCTGGATTGTCGAGGGAACGACGAATACCCCGTCGACGCCGACCGGTTCAATCAACTGCGCCAGCGGAACATCCGCCAGCAGCGCGTCGTAAACGCACTGCTCGCGCTGGTTCTTGTCCAAGCCGTAGCCCGACGTCGCGTTGCCTTGTGGGTCGAGGTCGATCAGAAGAACGCGATCGCCAGTCTCCGCGAGTGTCGCCGCGAGGTTGACGGACGTCGTGCTCTTGCCGACACCCCCCTTCTGGTTGACCACCGCCAGAATCACCGGGGTGGCCCAGCTCGAGCGATTGGACTGAACAGCGCCTTCGATCACACGTCCTCCTCCCATGTACTGACGCGCACAGTATACGTCACCGGTCTCAAGCGCGGAATAGCCAGACTTCAGCCCAACGGTTCTCGTTGGGCGGCGCCCGGACGCCGCGGAAGCGGTCGGCGCGGCTTTCCAATCTTCTCGAAGACAAGTACAGTGCGCCGTTCCCCGGTTGGAAGGGCATACTCGACGCGCGCTGACTCTGCCATTCCGCAAAGCGGCTCTGCGCGTCTCGCCCCAGTCAGCTCCTCTTCTGACGGGATGCCCTTGAGGGCGATCAGCCGTCCGCCGGTGCGCAGGAGAGGAGCGGCCAGCTCGAGCAGGGACGCCGTCACGCTCACCGCGCGTGCGACGACAACATCCGCCGACCCGGAGACGACTGACACAAGCTCCTCCGCGCGCAACGGTTGAACCGGCACCTGGAGGCCCAGTGCTGCGCATGAGTGCTCAAGAAACGCAGCCTTCTTCTTCACCGACTCGCAGAGAACCATCTCAGCACCGAGAATCGCAAGGGGGATTCCCGGGTAGCCTGCACCGGATCCCAAGTCCACCACAAGACCCGCAAGGGGCTCGACGTGAGGGAGGAATGCAAGGGAGTCGACTATGTGTAGCGAGAGCACTCCCTTCCGGCTAGTGATCCGGGTCAGGTTCATGACTTGGTTCGCCTCGAGGACGAGGTCTGCATGCTGTATCAGCAGCTCGGCCTGCGCCTGCGTCACCGTAACTCTTGCAGAACGCAGGGCGTCTACAACGGCTGCGGGGCTCAACCCAAGAGAGTCTCTGGAATGTTTCACGTGAAACATACTGCACTGCGATCGCCTGTCGTGCAACCACTGTCCCGTGTCCGTTCAGCGGCGTCATCGCCCAAACTCCACGAGTCGTGAACTCTAGACAGCCACTTGAGGTGCTCAACGCGGGTGTTGTGGGCAAGCGCCAAAGCGCCCGCTGGGACAGGCCGCGACGGACTCTGGGCCTGCGAGCGTGTACCGAGGACCGGTGGCATCCTAGCACGTCCGACGGGTATCCAGCCGACTGCTACGCGCAGGGCACCACGTGCAACCGCGCTCACGGAAGGCCTCGCGAAGTGTGGCGGCAACACGAAAGGGCGCTCATCGTTGATGGGCGCCCTTTCGAATGAAGTCGAGTTGACTACCTTGGATGCACGACCACGAGACGGCGAGGCTCTTCGCCCTCGCTCTCGGTCCTCACCCTCCGGTCGTCGCGCAGCACCACGTGCACGACACGCCGCTCGAAACTCGTCATCGGCCGCAACTGCACGGGCCGGTGCTGGCGTGAGGCGCGATCGGCAGCCCTTCGCGCGATATCCTCCAGCTTCAGTCGGCGCCGATGGCGATAGCCTGAAACATCGACCACGAGCGGGTACCGCTGATCCAGCCGACGATTGGTGATGGCTGAGACAAGGATCTGAAGCGCATCCAGTGTCTTGCCGTGACGACCTATCAGCAGTCCGAGGTCGTCGCCAACGATGTCCAGGATGATCTCTCCCTCGTCGCCTTCGTACTCTTCGACGCCGCCCTCGATACCGAGACGCTTCATGATGTCCTGTATAGTGGCAGCCCCTGCGTCAGAAATGGCGTCGAGCTCCTCGTCGGACAACTCCGGCATCTCTCCGGGACTCGTTGCGCTGACGGGGAGAGGCTGCGCCTCTTCGGCGTCATCGGCGTCATCGGCGTCTTCCGGGTCTTGATCATCCGACGACGCTGAAGCTGCAACGCCAGGTCTCAGCCAGACTCGTACGCGAGCAAGCTTCGCTCCAGCTCCGAAGAATCCCGAACCCGGCTCGGACAGAACCTCGTACTCTACCGCGTCCTGTTGGACGCCCATCTCATCGAGGGCAGCATCCAAGGCCTCTTCGACCGTGGGACCCTCCATGATGGTCTCGCCGATCATGCGTGCTCCTCCCGAGCCTTGTAGACCCGTGTCTGTATCAACTGCTGTACGAGACCCAGCAACCCTTGCGTCGACCAGTACAGCAGGACGCCTCCGGAGACCGTCCAGCCAAAGAACAACATCATGCCACCCATCAGAATCGACATCTGCTTCTGTTGCGCCTGAGATCCGGGCTGCATCAGCTGCGGCACAACGGTCATCAGGCCGAACAGGATGACGAAGATGATATATGGGAGCGCGGAGCCCAGCCCAGAGGCCTTGTAGACTTGACTCGCTGACATGGTAATATCTGGCAGAATCACCCAGAATCTGGAAGCCGCCTCGGCGGCCGTCTCCGAAAGCCCGGCAATGTGCTCCTGGAACAAACCTGGCGTCTTGCCAGTCGTCCCGAGCACGCGGAAGAGCGCGATGAACACCGGCATCTGCACCAGCATCGGTAAGCAACCGCCGAATGGGTTGACCTTGTTCTCCTGATAGAACTTCAGAGTCTCTTCCTGCAGCTTCTCCTTGTTGTTCTTGTACTTGTCCTGCAGCTCCTTGATCTTCGGCTGTATCCGCTGCAGCTCATACATGGACTTGGTTTGTTTGATAGTCAGTGGAAGCAGCAGCAATCTGATCAGCAGCGTCAGTCCTATGATGGCGACTCCGTAGTCTCCCACCACAGAATGGAGCTGTTGCAGCACCCAGAAGAGCGCTTGTTCTATCGGCTCGAGCACAGGACTTCGACCTCCTCGGTGAGGGCCATGTACGGGGGTGTGGTTCCTCGTCCACTCCCGATTCGGGTCGGGGGGTTGTTTGCAGCCTACACACTATACTACGCGCGCGCCCACATCCGCACACTCACGGCACGGGATCATATCCGCCGGGATTCCATGGGTGGCACCTTCCGATCCGCCTTAGCGCCAGCCACCCGCCTCGAACGAGACCGTATCGCTCGATGGCGACGAGCGCGTAGTTCGAGCATGTCGGCGTGAAGCGGCAGGATGGCGGGAAGAGAGGGGAGATCAGGCGCTGGTAGGCACGGATGCCAAAGTGCACCGCGACGGCGAGCGGATTCCTCACGGTCGTGTCTCCAGAGCGGCTATCGCGGCGGTCAGTGCTTCATCGAGTTCACCAGCGGCTGCCGAAGCCGTTCGCGTTCGCGCAACCAGAGCCAGGTCCCACCCCACACGGGGGCCGCCGGCTCGGCGCATGGCCTCACGCATGACCCGCTTGGACCGATTGCGCCACACGGCACCCCCCAAGCGCTTGCCCGCGACGAACATGACCCGCCCGGGTGCGTCGGTGCCCTCCGGGGATCGGGCGCCCAATACAAGAAGCGCCGGGTGAGATACCCGGCGCCCACCGGCGAACAGCCGGTCGATGTCTGTGTGTGCGGTGATCGTCCGCATCGCAGGCCCTGTCGGCCCCTGCGTGCCCTCAGCTACGCCGCGCTCGGACACAGGACCTTGCGGCCCTTGCGGCGACGCGCAGCCAGGACCGCACGGCCTGCCTTGGTCGACATGCGCTTCCGGAACCCGTGCGTCTTCGCGCGCTTCCGGTTGTTCGGCTGGTATGTGCGCTTCACGTGACTACCTCCAGATCGGTGTGTCCGGGCTGGCCCGGGCACAAGCTTGGTGATTATAGCGACGCCTGTCGCGCGGTGTCAAATGAAGGAATCGAACGGACAAAGGGGGACGGGGGCGCACGCGAAAATAGTACGAAATCTGTGGACAATGTGGAAAACCCAGGACCCAAGCGCGTCGGGCCTGTGGATAACCCCATTACCCACGTTGTTGGCCAGAGACCCGCTCTGTTACAATCGGCGTCGCTCTTTCCTGTTGGTCGATGCACGTCATTTCGTGAGACTCCGCAGGTCACAGCCCCGACAGTGCAATCCTCCGCAAGGAATTGCACTGACGGGGTGGATGGTTATCCACAAGGGTCGAACGGCATCGTGATCACTTCTTGACAGTGTTCCGAGTGTTTCCACACGGCGAGCGGGTTCTCCACCGGTCATCGCCGCGCGGAAAGCAGGGTGGGGTGCCTGAATTGCTATCACCTGCCTGTTCGACTGCTGTTCGATGGTTTGAGTGGAAAGACTCTCCACAGGTGTGGAAAGTTCTGTGGAGAAGTTGAAAACCCGCTGTTCACAGGGTTTCAGGTTCGACGGCTCAAGTGAGACCCGAGCCTTATGGACACGGCCCTCACCTGCGGTTTGTCAGACCGTGTGTGTTGTGTGGATTGTGGATTGTTGTGTGGATGACGGTGGCTTTGAGGGGGTTGTGTGAAGTCCTTCTACGACCAACAGGGTGTGATCGGTGTGCCGCAGTCGGCATCGGCAACGCCGGTCGCAGACCCGCGCTCGAGCACCTCGGCCCTGGTCGCCGTCTACGATGCCCTCACAGCCCCTCCCCGTGTCGAACAACTTGCCTCAGTGTCTGCCGGCGACCTCATCGAGTCGCTGTCTGCCCGTGTGTATCACCTGTCGCGGGAGGCGGGCGGACAGGTGCCGTTCGTGGTGATCCGTGAGATCGTCGAGAACTTCATACACGCGGGGTTCGACGAGGTGGTGGTGAGCGTCCTTGACGGCGGCCACACCCTCCGCTTCGCGGATCAAGGACCCGGCATCCGAGATAAGGACCGCGTGTTCCTTCCGGGGTTCACCACGGCGACGCATGAGATGAAGCGAGTGATCAAAGGTGTTGGCTCGGGACTCCCTGTAGCCCGGGAGTGTCTGAGTTTCTCCGGCGGGACGATCGAAGTCGATGACAACCTTGGCTCAGGCACGGTGGTGACACTCCGGATGAGTGCGCCCTCGCCGACGGCACCCGCCGAGACCGAGGTTGTTCGGGATGAGTACGAGCCGCCCGCCCTGACGCTTCGCCAGAAGCAAGTGCTTTCACTCGCCATGGAGCTTGGTTCTCTTGGACCCACGGTCGTGGCCCGGGAGTTGAGTGTCGGCCTCTCGACAGCGTATCGCGACCTCGAGCATCTCGCGCAACACGGACTCATCACGGCCGATGAGTCCGGTAAACGAGTACTGACAGAGCAGGGCGTTCGGTGCCTTGACGCACTTCTTGGGAGATAGGGTGGCGAACAGATGATGGTCGATGTTCAGAAGGTTTGGCAGGACACCTTGGATGTCGTGCGCGAGGAGTTGAACACGCCGACATTCAAGACCTGGTTCGAACAGACCTCTCCTCTCGGAATCGTCGACCAGGAGATGGTGGTGTCGGTCCAGAACGACTTCGCCCGCGACTGGCTGGAGACACGCTACTCGAGCCTCCTGGCTTCGGCACTCACGCAGGTCACCGGGGCCCCGATGGCGGTGCGCTTCAGTGTGCCCGGCGATGTTCCCGCCGAGCCGGCAGTGGAGCACTACCCTGCAGACGTCGTCCCGGTCACCGACCTTCAGACGCCTGACATCAGTGAGGCGGAGGAGCTCGAGTTGGACCCGAAGTCCACGTTCGACTCGTTTGTCGTCGGGCCTTCGAACCAGTTCTCCTATCATGTCGCTCTCGCTGTCGCCGAGACACCAGGAACGGCCTACAACCCGTTGTTCATCTACGGCGGCGCCGGTCTTGGGAAGACTCACCTACTGAAGGCGATCGGGTCGTACGTACACACCAACTACCCTTATATGAAGGTCACGTACGTCACGAGCGAGCAGTTCACCAATGATTTCATCCGGTCGATCGGCGACAAGAACCGCACCGCCGGTTTCCGCCGCACCTACCGGGAGAACGACGTCCTCCTCGTCGACGACATCCAGTTCATCGCCGGTAAAGAGGGTACGCAGACCGAGTTCTTCCACACCTTCAACACCTTGCGCGAAGCCGGAAAACAGATCGTGATGACATCTGACCGGCCCCCGGGGGAGATCGGAAACATCGAAGAGCGGTTGCGGACCCGTTTCGGTGGCGGTCTCATCGCCGACATCCAACCACCGGACCTCGAGACCCGGATCGCCATCCTTCGCAGGAAGGCACAGGCTGAAGGGCACTCGGTCCCCGATGATGTCCTCACCCTCATCGCGGACCGTTTCTCGAGCAACATCCGGGAGTTGTGGGGGGGCCTCTTGAGGGTGGTCGCCTTCAGCTCGGTCACCCGCCGCCCGATCGACCTCGATCTGGCCCAGAGTGTACTCAAAGACATCTTCCCCGAGCGCTCGGTCAAGCCGATCTCCATCTCACTCATCAAAGAGGAGGTCTCCCGGTTCTACGGAATCAGTAAGAACGACCTTGTGGGGAACAAACGTTCTCAGTCGATCGCATACCCGCGCCAGATCGCGATGTACCTCTCTCGTGAACTCACAGACCACTCCCTTCCGAAGATCGGGACTGAGTTCGGCGGTCGCGATCACACCACCGTCATATACGCCAACACGAAGATTCAGAGACTGATGACCGAGCAGCGAGACGTGTATAACCAGATCCAGACGCTCACGAATTCGATTCGTCAGCGCAACTAACACAACCTGTTAGGAGTCGGTGGAGTATCTGCGCGATGTTGTATGAATGTTGGGGATGAAACGAGCGGCCTGTGTGATTGTGGATAGCCTGGTACAGTTCTCACACAGGCAGCCCACAGAGCGAGAGACCGTGGTGACCTGCAAGAAGTGACAAGTTCCACACTATCCACACCACCTACTACTACGGCTACTGACTGATATATATCTCTTTAGAGACAGAGAAGGGGCGGGACATGAAGATCTCGATCGCACGCGGTGAGTTGTTGGAGGCCCTGTCGGTAGTCTCACGGGGGCTGTCCTCAAGGACCACGCTGCCGATCCTATCAGGGGTACATGTCGCAGCCCATGGAGATACGGTAGTCTTTCAGGCGACCGATCTCGAAGTATCCATCAAGACCTCATGTAAAGGGCGTGTCGAACAACCCGGTCAGACCGTCCTCCCCGGCAAGTTGCTGACCGATGTCACAAGGAGTCTTCCGGAAGCGGCGGTCACGATCGACACAACCGCACAAGGTGTTGCCGCGGTGACCTGTGGGCAGTCCTCTTTCTCGATGAAGACACTCTCCCCCGACGACTATCCGAAGTTCCCTGAGGTCGACGCATCCCAGACGGTGACACTTCCAACGGATACGTTCTCCCATGTCGTGCACCAGGTAGCACGCTCAGTGAGCCGTGATGAGACACGCCCGATACTCACCGGCATCCTCGTCGTCGTGGAGGAAGGAATCCTCCGGATGGTGGCGACCGACTCCTATCGCCTCTGTGTGAGAGAAGTCCCGCTTGAGGGAGCGGGTTCAAACATCGAGCTCGTCGTCCCCGGGAAAGCAATGGAGGATGTGGCGAAGCTCATCGGCTCGGCCGAGACGGTGTCGTTAGGGGTGGCCGAGAACCAGGTGATCTTCTCGTTCGGAGAGACAACCTTCGTCTCCCGGCGGATAGAAGGGACCTTCCCCAACTATCGCCAGTTACTGCCCAAGGAACACACGACCCGAGCCGTCGTCGACCGCATGGAACTTCTCGAAGCGGTGAAGAGGGTCTCCCTCATGGCACAACACAACACGCCGCTCCGCGTGAGGATCGCTGTGGCGGAACACACCCTCACACTCTCAGCCGCGACTCAGGATATCGGTGAGGCGGTCGAGGATGTCCAGGTGACGCCCGAAGGTGAAGATGTGGAGATCGCCTTCAACCATGCGTACCTCCTCGACGGCGTCTCGGTCGCCGAAGGAGACACCATAGCCCTCGAAGTGACGAGTCCTCTGAAGCCCGGCGTACTGAAGCCTGCACAGGGCGACGATTTCACCTACCTGTTGATGCCTGTACGACTCGGCTGAGAAGCGGCCGTTCGTGCGTATCAGCCGGCTTCGCCTGCGGGATGTCCGCAATTACACCCACTGGGAGATGCGGCCCGACTCAGCCCTGACGATCTTTGCAGGCCCCAACGCGGTGGGTAAGACGAACATCATCGAAGCGATCCAGTTGATCGCTACGGGCTCATCGTTCAGGAACCCCCGGTGGGAAGAGATCGTGCGGTGGGGCGCACCAAGCGCAGCGATCTCGATGACAGCCGAAGGTGATGGCTCACACGCCGAGGTGGAACTACAGGTTGACGGTACAGGGTCCCATACATGGCGCGTGGGTGGCAGTGTGAAGAAGCGGGTAGCTGACGCTTGCCGCTTCGTCCCGGTGGTCGCGTTCACGCCCGACGACCTCGCGTTGGTCAAAGGACCGGCGGAGCAACGGCGCTCGGCCCTCGACTCCTTGGGAGAGCAACTCTCGACGACATACGGCGCGCTTCGGCGAGACTATGCGCGCGTCGTGCGCCAGCGGAACGCGCTCTTGCGCGAAGGGGCGCAGCAGGCGGACCTGGAGCCCTGGGACGAGCAACTCGTCCGCCTCGGCAGCCGGCTCCACGTCCACCGGCGCCGGCTGGCCCGGCAGGTTCTGGAAGAGGCAGCGGAAATATACGCACACCTCGCGGGGGGAGAATCGATGGGTGTCCGCATGTGCGACCGCTGCGGCCTCGGCAACGACGACCTCTCTCTCGAGGTTTCAGGGGAGCTGGCGGACAGCGCGCTTCGTGCCGAGATCGACCGCCGCCGTCTCGATGAACGTGCGCGGGGCGTCTCGTTGGCCGGACCCCACCGCGACGACATCACATTCCTGGTGGGGGGCCGCGATGCCCGAGCATTCGCGAGCCAGGGACAACAAAGGACGATCGCTCTCGCGTGGAAGTGGGCCGAGGTCGTCGTCGTGACGCGCATCCTCAACAAGACGCCGGTGCTACTTCTGGATGATGTGATGTCGGAGTTGGATGACATGCGGCGAGGCGCCCTCACCGATCTTGTGCAGCGCGATGTGCAGACATTCATCACCACCACGACGACCGGCTATTTCGACCCGGCCCTGCTCAAGGCGGCGCGGGTCGTGAGCCTGGGGGGAGCGTCTTAGGTGGCCAGGATGAAGAAGACCGTCCCTCTCGGCGACCTTGTCTCAGGAGTACTCAAGCGCGCCGACAAACAGGGCAAACGTTACGGGGCTCTGGCGGTCAACGCCTGGCGAGAGGTCGTCGGCGATGAGATCGTTCGCCATACACGCGGTTTCGCGCTGCGTGATGACCGCGAACTCGTCGTCTTTGTCGACAGTGCCGCCTGGGCGAACCAACTGTCTCTGATGTCCGATGAACTGCAGGTCAGACTCAACTCATATCTGGGTGAGAAATCGGTAAGCAGTCTGCGCTTCACTGTCTCCCGTAAGGTCGCCGACGAGGTCGGTTGGGAGGAGTTGTCTCGCGACACCGAGGACTACTACGCGCATGAGGTGAGCAGACCGATCCCGCTCGACGGCATCGAGCTCGATCAGGCCGCGCAGGTCGCCCGCACTGTGAAGAACACCGAGCTTCGCGAGGTCGCCCTACGGGTCATGATCAAGGATCTCGAACAGAAGAAGGGAACCCGGTCGGGCGGAGGTCCGGAAGGACCCGAAAAGGCCCTCTGACCAGGCCGAGAATGCGGGTCATAACCACCAGTTGTGGTATACTTGAGCAGGGTTAACGACAATATGTCGTGGTCGTTCCGGTCCCCGCTCCAGCACCCTGCACCTAGCATCACAGCGAAGGAGTCATAGTGTCCGAAAGCTCATACTCCGGCAAAGACATCCAGGTCCTCGAAGGCCTCGAAGCGGTCCGCAAGCGCCCGGGCATGTATATCGGCTCGACTGGCCCCAAAGGACTCCACCACCTCGTCTACGAGCTCGTCGACAACTCCGTGGACGAAGCGCTTGCGGGGTACTGCGGCTGCATAGACATCATCATCCATCCTGATAATGCGGTGTCGGTCATCGACAACGGACGCGGCATCCCCGTGGACAACGTCCCAAAGTACCGGAAGTCGGGCGTCGAGGTGGCGCTCACGATCCTGCACGCGGGCGGCAAGTTCGGCGGGAGCGGCTACAAGGTCTCCGGTGGCCTGCATGGCGTGGGTGTGAGCGTCGTGAACGCGCTTTCGAGCCGGCTCGAGATCGAGGTCAAGCGCGATGGCCATGTCTGGGAGATGGCGTTCGAGCGCGGCAAGCCGCTCGGCTCACTCAAGGCCACCGGTAAGTCGAAGGCCACCGGGACGAAGGTGAAGTACTGGGCGGACCCTGACGTCTTCGAGACTACCGAGTACTCGTGGGATACGCTCGCGTCGCACATGCGTGAGACGGCGTTCCTCAACAAGAACCTGAAGATCACCCTCACCGACGAGCGCGAGCTCGAGCCACGCAAAGAGGAGTTCCGCTACGCCGGCGGCATCATCGACTTCGTCAAGTACCTCAACGAGAAGCGCGAGACGATCCACGCCAAGCCGATCTACTTCGAGGCCGAGGGTACGGAGGGTCTGGTAGAGGTGGCGCTCGGTTGGAACACAGGCTACTCGGAGACCGTGCTCGCGTTCGCGAACAACATCAACACCCACGAGGGCGGCACACACCTCGACGGCTTCAAGAACGCGCTCACTCGCACGATCAACGACTACGCGCGACGCCAGGGCATCCTGAAAGAGAAGGACGACAACCTCTCGGGGGAGGACATCCGCGAGGGCTTGATCGCGGTCATCTCGGTGAAGCTCACCGACCCGCAGTTCGAGGGCCAGACCAAGACCAAGCTCGGCAACACGGAGATGCGCTCTTTTGTGCAGTCGGTGGTCACGACCGGGCTCGCCGAGTTCCTTGAGGAACACCCGAAGCCCGCGCGCGCGATCGTGACGAAGTCGACGCAGGCCGCCAAAGCGCGTATGGCCGCCCGGAAAGCGCGTGAGCTGACGAGGCGTAAGGGGCTGCTCGAGAGTTCGACCCTGCCCGGCAAGCTCGCCGACTGCTCGATCCGCGAGGCCGCGCTCACCGAGATCTACCTCGTCGAGGGTGACTCGGCAGGTGGCTCGGCGAAGCAGGCGCGGGACAGGAGCTTCCAGGCGATCCTTCCACTGCGAGGCAAGATCCTGAACGTCGAGAAGGCGGGCATGACACGCGCCCTCTCCTCACTCGAGATCCAGGCGATGATCACAGCGTTCGGCGCGGGAATCCAGGAGGAGTTCGACCTGGCACACGCGCGCTACCACAAGATCATCATCATGACCGACGCCGATGTCGACGGAGCGCACATCCGTTGCTTGATCCTGACGTTCTTCTATCGCTACATGCGCGAGATGATCGACGCGGGCTACATCTATATCGCCCAGCCCCCACTCTACAAGGTGAGCTGGGGCAAGAAGCACGAGTACGCGTACAACGACAAGGAGCTGCAGAACATCCTCGGCGGACTGAGCGAAAGCGCGAAGTATTCGCTTCAGCGATACAAGGGCCTGGGCGAGATGAACCCGGAGCAGCTCTGGGAGACCACGATGGATCCCACCAAGCGCACGCTTCTGCAGGTATCGCTCGACGACGCGATGGCGGCCGAAGAGGCGTTCATGGACCTGATGGGCGACGATGTCGAGCCACGGAGACTGTTCATCCAACGGCACGCCAAGAACGTTCGCTTCCTGGATGTGTAGCGTGTGATCTGTCCGGAGGCCCGCAATGCCAGATCAGCAGAAGCCACACTTCGAGCCGCCGCCCTGGGAGCAGGAGGCCTTCGAGCGCTTCCGCAAAGAGCAAGAAGAAGTACGCGCTCGGGAGGAGTTGGATGCGGCGCTACGGGCGGTCCGTTCGCCGGAACCGAGCGAGGTCCGGTCACCGGAGCCCGAGGAGCCGGCCGAGCTACCTGCAGCCGTGCCGCCGGCCGAGACTCGGGAGCAGGGGGCGCTCGAGGCCGAGCAGCCGACCGCGCTCTCGCAGGCGCGGATCAACGCGATGCTGATCGAGCTCAGGGGCGAGGAGCCACTGACTCCGCCCGTGAACAAACCGCTGACCTACGGCGCGATCGCGTGCATGACGGGGACCGGCACGTACATCATGATCCAGTCGGCGTTGTTGTTCGGGGACGTGAGAACCGACGCAGGCGCAAGCTCGTTGCTCGCCGGCGCGCTGTCATTCGTGGTGCTGCTGGTAGGTCTCGGCTTTCTCGGTGGTGCGCTTCTGTTGTTCCGCAAGTATCGTGAGCATCTGTAAGGAGAACGCTCAGTGACTGACCAGGAGATCGCCGCACGCGTAACGCCCATCGACATAGAGGATGAGCTGAGGCGCTCGTTCCTCGAGTACTCGATGAGCGTCATCGTCGCGCGAGCGCTACCGGATGTTCGTGACGGGCTCAAGCCGGTCCACCGCAGGATCCTGTACGCCATGCACGAGTCGGGGCTCACCCCGAACCGTGCGTACAAGAAGTCGGCATGGACCGTCGGTGAAGTGCTCGGCAAGTACCACCCGCACGGCGACACGGCGGTCTACGACACGATGGTCCGCATGGCCCAGGACTTCGCCATGCGTGTCCCTCTCGTGGATGGTCACGGGAACTTCGGCTCGGTCGACGGTGACTCCGCAGCCGCGATGCGGTACACGGAATCGCGCCTCGCGCGCCCCGCGATGGAGCTGCTCCGTGACATGGAGAAGGAGACCGTCGACTTCGGTCCCAACTACGACGAATCCCTCACCGAGCCGCTCGTCTTGCCGGCGCGATACCCGAACCTGCTCGTGAACGGTTCGGCGGGTATCGCGGTCGGTATGGCCACCAACATCCTGCCCCACAACCTTGGCGAGGTCATCGACGCCACCTGCGCTCTGATCGACGACCCTGAGATCACCACCGAGGGCCTGATGGCGCACATTCCCGGTCCTGACTTCCCGACCGGGGGCATCATCATGGGCCGCGAGGGCATCGCCAAAGCGTATGAAACCGGCCGCGGGTCCATCAAAGTGCGCGGCAAGGCGTATGCCGAGCAGACATCCACCGGGCGCATGCGGATCATCATCACCGAGCTTCCGTACGCGGTGAACAAATCGAAGCTCGTCGCGAAGATCGCCGAGCTCGTGCGCGAGAAGAAGCTCACCGAGATCTCGGACCTCCGTGACGAGTCGGACCGCAAGGGTATGCGCATCGTCGTCGAGCTCAAGCAAGTGGCGATCCCCCAGGTGGTGCTGAACAAGCTCTACAAGCATACGCCGCTCGAGACAGGCATCGGCATCATCCAGCTGGCGCTCGTGGACGGCGTGCCGAGAGAGCTCGGCCTGAAGCAGATCCTTTCGTATTACGTGGAGCACCAGAAGGACGTCATCGTGCGGCGCACGCGCTACGACCTGCGCAAGGCCGAGGAACGCGCCCACATCCTCGAGGGCTACATGATCGCCCTCGACAACATCGACGAGGTCATCAAGATCATCCGCGCAAGTGCGGACGACTCGGAGGCCAAGGCGCGTCTCATGGAGCGCTTCGCGCTCTCCGAGGCGCAGACCGACGCCATTCTCGAGATGCGCCTGCGTCGCTTGACCGGCCTCGAGCGCTCGAAGACCGAAGAGGAACTCGCCGACCTGCGCGAGAAGATCGCCTGGTACCAGAAGATCCTCGGCGACATGACCCTCGTCCTGCGGATCATCAAAGACGAGATGGTCGAGATCAAAGAGAAGTTCGGCAGTAAGCGGAGGACGGAGATCGCCGGCGCCGCGGCCGACCTGGACATCGAGGACCTCATCGCTGAAGAGGACATGGTCGTCACGATCACCAAGGCCGGCTACGTGAAGCGCCTTCCGGTTGCGACGTATCGCCAGCAGAAGCGTGGTGGTAAGGGCATCTCGGGTGTGAACCTCAAGGAGAGCGACTTTGTGGAGCAGCTGTTCATCAGCTCCACACACGACTACGTGCTCTTCTTCTCGACGAAGGGCAAAGTCTACCGGCTCAAGGTGCACGAGCTCCCGGTGGGTTCGCGACACGCGCGCGGCACGGCTGTCGTGAACCTGCTGCCGTTCGCGCAGGACGAGCGCATAGCGGCCGCGATCACCACGCGCGACTTCGGTGCTGACGAGTACCTGCTCTTCGCAACCGCCCACGGCATGGTCAAGAAGACGGCCATCGGGGCGTACGACCGCAGTCGCCGCGATGGGCTGATCGCCATCAACCTGCGCGACAACGACGAGCTCATCGCGGTCCGTCGCGTGAAGGAAGGCGAGCGCGTGATGATGGTCTCAGCCGACGGCAAGGCCATCAAGTGGGATGAGAGCGACGCCCGCCCGATGGGACGCGACACGATGGGTGTCCGCGGGATGAACGTGAAGGACGACGATCGCATCCTCGGCATGGAGATCGCCTACCCGGGCTCGGAGCTCTTCGTGGTGACCGAGCGCGGCTACGGCAAGCGCACGCCGGTCGATCAGTATCCGATCCAGAACCGCGGCGGCATGGGCGTGAAGACCATCCAGGTCACGCCGAAGAAGGGTCGGCTCGCGGGCATGAAGATCGTCATGCCCGGTCACGAGCTCATGCTCATCTCCGACGAAGGTGTGGTCATCCGCGTGAAGGCGGAGGACATCAGCCAGCTCGGCCGCTCCACGCAGGGTGTGAAGGTCATGAACGTCGCGGAGAGCGACCGCGTCTCGGCGATCGCGCGCGTGAGCGGCAAGAAGAAGCGGAAGCCGGCAGCGCTCGAGGGCCAGCAGGCACTCATCGATGAGGCGCCGGACCGTGTTCCCGGCATGACCGATCTCGAGGCCGAGGCGGAAGACCTCGCCAGCGAGGAGTTCGACGAAGAAGAGTAGTCCCGCGCCGGCGTCGCCGGAGCGGTACGATAGGACTGCACGACCGCGCGCTCCTCTGTGGAGCGCGCTTCTTCGTGTCGTATGAGAGGCACGGTATGTCTCGATCGTTCGACCCCTGGTCCCGGCTGCTGCCGAAACGCTATCGTTCCGTCGTGCGCGGATTCACCGCGAACGCCCGCCGGTATCTGGCGACCGTGTCCCTGCAGAACATGGGGTACGGCGTCATCGGAACGGTGTTCGCGATCGAGCTCAAGAGCCGCGGGTTCAGCGAGTCGGTCGTCGGCGACGTAGAAGGCGCGCTCGCGCTCGCCGCCGCGGTGGTGTGCCTCCTGCTCCCGCCGCTGGTCGGCTCGTTCGGATACCGGAAGCTGATGATCACGGCGGGCATCGCCCTCGGGCTGGCGCGCTTCGGGCAGGCGTACGCACCGACGGCCGCGATCGTCGTCGGCCTCGGCCTGCTCTACGGGCTCGGCGATGGCGCGATGCAGACGCTCTCGACCGCGTTCCTGTCCGAGAACATGGGCCGAAGCGGCCGAACGCAGCTGTTCACGGCGGACTTCGTCATCCGCACCGCGGCGATGGTCGCAGGGTCCCTCGTCGGCGGGATCCTGCCTGCGCTTCTCCGGTCGCTCACCGGCGAGGCTCAGGCGTATCGGCTCACGATCGTGGTGGCCGCCATGCTGATGGCGGGAAGCAGCATCTTCGCCTCCGGCATCAAGGACCACCACCACAAGAGCAGCAGGGTGTTCGCGGGTTGGTTCGAGTCGCTCCAGCACTTCTCGTCGTGGGGCCGGGTGGCCCGCCTGCTGGTGCCTGAGATGCTCATCTCATTCGGGGCCGGCCTGGTGATGCCCTTCGTCGCTCTGTTCTTGAAGCACCGTCTGGGCGCCACGGTGACCGAGGTCGGCGTGATACAGGCGGTGAGCGCGCTTGCCATGGCCACGGCCGCACTCGCCACACCCCGGCTTGCCAGGAGGTTGGGACTGGCGGGTACCGTGGTGATCACCGAGCTCGCGTCGCTACCCTTCCTCGTCTTGATACCCTTCGCCACAGGTCTGCCGGTGGCGGCGTTGCTGTTCTGGTTGCGCGGCATGCTCATGAACATGTCCTGGCCGATCTACAACCAACTCTCGATGGAGGGGCTGCCGGCACAGGACAAGCCACTCGTTGCCGGGTGGGTGCGCTTCGGGTGGTCGGTCGCCTGGCTCGGCGGTAGCGCGCTCGGCGGGCGGCTGATGGCGGGCTCATACACCACGCCATACTTCTACACGGCCGCACTCTACGCGGCGGGATCGATCGCGACCTATCTGCTCCTGCGCAAGATCCACGTCGAGGAAGCCGATGAGCCGGGCGAGCTCGCACACGAAGCCGCATGATGCTCCGGCCGGGCCGCGCGATGCGGCACCAGATCGTGACCGGGTTAGAGAGGTGCGGATGGTAGGATTGCCTTTGTGAACACACGCACTCCCAGCGCATCGCGCCTCATCGGTCCCGCAGCGGTCCTCTTCGACCTCGACGGGACCGTGGTCGATACGATCCCGCACATCCTCGCATCCTTCCGTCATGCCACCGCCGATGTGCTGGGCGAGGCGCTGCCCGACGAAGAGCTGATGCATCACGTCGGGGTGCCGCTCGCCCGCCAGATGCGGTACTTCACCGACGATGAACAGGTGGCCGAGCGCCTGCTCGCCTCATACCGCGAATTCAATGGCCGGACGCATGACGAGATGGCGCGCCTGTACCCGAACACGCGCTGGGCGCTCGAGGCGCTTACCGGCACGGGGCTGCCGATGGGTATCGTGACTTCGAAGAGCCGCATGATGGCCCGGCGGGCGATAGACCTGTTCGACCTTGGGCGGTACTTCCCGGTGCTCGTGACTGCCGACGATACAACGACGCACAAGCCCGATCCCGAGCCGGTGCGTCTCGGGGCGTCGCTGCTCGGCGTCGACCCGGCGCGGTGCGTGTACGTGGGCGACAGCCCCGCCGATATCGAATCGGGAAACGGAGCCGGTGCTGGCACCATCGCTGCTACATGGGGGGTCGCGTGCCGGGACCGGCTCATGGCGGCGTCTCCGGACGCTGTCATAGATGACATCTCCGAGTTGCCAGCGCTACTCGGCATCATGATCTGACCAGTCCGACCTTCGGGAGGCGTTCGTGTCGAAGAAGAGCAAAGCGATCATCGCGGTCGTGGCCGTCCTCACCGTCGGCGGTGCTGGCGCCGCGTTCGCGGTGAGCACATCGGGCGTGCACGACGTTGAGGTCGCCGATGTGACGAACGAGGACCTCGCCGTCGTCGTCTCGGCGGCGGGCGCCGTGGAGGCCGACACGCGAGTGGATGTCTATCCGCCCACTGCGGGGACGCTCGCCACGCTCGATGTGGCCGAAGGAGATGAGGTGCGGGCGGGCCAGGTCCTGGCGACCATGGACACGGCGCCTATCGAGATACAGATCGCGCAGGCCGAGGCGGCCTACCGGGGCGCCATCGCCCAGCGAAGCGCGATCACCAACTCGGCGCCGGGCTCCTCGGACCTGAAGGCAGCCCAGGCGGCGGTCGATGCGGCGTGGTCGGGCTACTCGCTCGCGAACGCCGCGTATGAGGCGGCTCAGGCCGGCATCGGCGCCCCCTCGGCGAGCGATATCGCACAGGCGCAGGCACTGGTCGCCATCGCGCAGACGAGTGCGACCACCGCGCAGTCCGCATACGACAGCTTCTACACCAACGTCTACCTGCCGGCGCCGGAGCCGCGCGACGCCACACTGGAGTCCACGCTGGTCGCGCTCGCGTTCGCGCGCGACCAGGCGGCCGCGAGTCTGGTGGACGCGCAGACCGCACTCGCCGCGCTGCTCGCGGCATCTGATAACAGCGTCGCCATCGCGCAGACGAAGGTCGCGCGCGACCAGGCGTATGCCGCCTACCTCGGCGCGCAGTCACAACGCGACGCGCTCGCGAGGGCGTCGAACGTGAGCGGTGCGCTCGCATCCGCGGATGCAGCGGTGGCGGCGGCGGAGTCCGCACTTGCGTTCGCCAGCGAAACGCTCGAGCGCGCACAGATCGTCGCCCCGATCGACGGGGTCGTGCTCTTCTCGGGCTCCTCGGCGACGTCGCTGTTCTCGGCCACCGGTGCAGGCGGCGGAGGCGGCGGCTCGCTGTCGGTGGGGGCCTCGGTCACGCCGGCATCCGCGCCCTTCGCGATCGTGCCCTTCGAGACGCTCGCCTTCAAGGCCACCGTGGACGAAGCGGACATCGCGCGCGTGGAGGAGGGGATGTCGGCGCGCATCCTGCTCGACGGCATCGCCGCTACCGAGTTCACCGCCGAGGTCGTCAACATCGGTATAGAGTCGCAGCTTACGGCCACCGGCGGGACCGCCTTCCCGGTACTGCTCCGCTTCCAGGCGCAGGGCGAGCCGGTGCTCCTCGGCATGAACGGCTCGACGGACATCGAGGTCGAGACGATCGGCAGCGCGACGACGATGCCGATCGAGGCCCTGCTCGAAGACGGTGACTCCACCTACGTCTACACCGTGCGCGACGGACGCGCCCGGCGCACCGATATCGAGGTGGGCCGGATGACCGACACGCGGGTGGAGATCCTGTCGGGCCTGGTCGACAGCGATGAGGTCATCGTGAGCGGTGTCGCCGAACTCACCGACGGCGCGCGCGTTCAGGCGGAGCGGCAGTGACCAAGCACTCTCCCGAGGCGCCGCGCATCGTACTCGAGACGCGCGACGTGACCAAGACCTACGTGCTCGAGAGCATTGAGGTCAACGCGCTGCGCGGCGTGGATGTCGCGATCCACGAGGGCGAGATGGTCTCGATCATGGGTCCTTCGGGCTCCGGCAAGTCCACACTCATGCATATCGTCGGGTTGCTCGATCGTCCTACATCCGGTCAGGTCATCCTGGAAGGCGAGGACGTCTCGCAGTTGATGCCGAACGAGCTTGCCTCATTGCGCAACCGGCACATCGGCTTCGTGTTCCAGTCGTTCAACCTCCTGCCGCGCACGAGCGCCGTGGCCAACGTCGAGCTCCCGCTCGTGTACGGCGGCATCGCCGGCGCCGAGCGCACGCGCCGCGCGCGCGCCGCGCTCGAGCGCGTGGGGCTGGGCGACCGGCTCGGCCACACATCCAGCCAGCTTTCGGGTGGGCAGCAGCAGCGCGTGGCGATAGCACGCGCGCTCGTCAACGACCCGAGCATCGTGCTCGCCGATGAGCCCACCGGCAATCTCGACTCACGCTCGGGCGTGGAGATCATGGCCATACTCCAGGAACTCCACGAGCAGGGGATCACCGTCATCCTGGTCACGCACGACGACCGCATCGCACGCCACGCATCGCGCATCATCCGCGTCTTTGACGGACGTGTGTCCGAGGACGCCGAGGTCGCCGACCGCGTGAATGCCGCCGAGGAGATGGCGGGGATTCTGGCCGAGGGTGACGGCGAATGAACTTCACAGAGAGCTTCCGCATCGCGCTGCGCGCGTTGTCGGCCAACAAGGCCCGGAGCATGCTCACCATGCTCGGCGTGATCATCGGCGTCGCGGCTGTGATCCTGCTGGTGGGCATCGGCACGGGCGTGCAGGACGAGGTCACCGGCTCGCTCGAGGGCCTCGGCTCGAACCTGCTCTTCGTCGTCCCCGGGCAGTACAGCGCCAGCACGGAGACGGGCGGTCCGCCGTCGCGCTACTTCACGCTCGACGACGCCGACATGCTCCGGCGGCGCGTGGAGGGCGCGAGCGCGGTCGTGCCCGTCATGCAGGCGAGCTCGACCATCAAGGCGGGTAACCGCAGCCTCAGGGTCATCGTCGCCGGCGGTACCGAGCAGGGGAGTGAGGTCTTCACCTCCGAGCTCGCTGATGGGCGCGACTACCGCCGCAGTGAAGTTCAGGCGGCTTCGCGCGTGATCGCACTTGGGTACCGCGCCGCCACCGAGCTGTTCCCGAACCAGGATCCGCTCGGCAAGCAGGTGACCCTGAACGGTCAGCGCTTCACTGTGATCGGCCACTATAAGTCGCAGGGCGGCGGACTCGCCGGGGACCAGGACCTGCAGGTGCAGATCCCGATCACCACCGCACAGAAGCTCTTCGGAGACAGCGACATCTCGACGATCGTGGTGAAGGCGGGCGATCCCGACGAGGTCGACCTCGTGCGCGGAGAGATCAAACGTGCGCTAAAGCCGACGTTCGGCGACGAGTTCACCGTCTTCTCGCAGGAGCAGACGCTCGGGATCCTCTCCGACCTGCTCGGCATGCTCACCTATATGCTCGCCGGTATCGCCAGCATTTCGCTTCTGGTGGGCGGCATCGGCATCATGAACATCATGCTCGTGAGCGTGAGCGAGCGGACGCGTGAGATCGGTATCCGCAAAGCGGTGGGCGCGCGCACCTACGACATCCTGTCGCAGTTCGTGATCGAAGCGGTAGGCCTCTCGGTGCTCGGCGGGCTCATCGGGATCGCCGTGGGCTTGGGTGGCGCGACGCTCATCGAAGCGGTCTCGCCGGTGCCCACGAACGTGACACCGTGGGCGGTCGCCATGTCGTTCTTCTTCGCGCTGGCGGTCGGCGTCTTCTTCGGCGTGTATCCGGCATGGAAGGCGAGCCAGCTCGATCCGATCGAAGCGCTCAGGTACGAGTGACGCGCGGCCCCGCTAGGACCTGAAGTCGTTGGGGTCGACGTGGTCGAGGAAGTCACGGAACCGCTCGACCTCCTCCTCCTCGTCGACCTCGGTCACCGCGACGGCCGCCTCCTCGAAGATCTCCTCGTCTATGTACACGGGACAGCCGAACCGCAGCGCGAGCGCGATCGAGTCGGACGGACGCGCATCCACAGCGATCTCGCGATCCTCGCCGCGCAGCACGAGCGCCGCGTAGAAGGTGCCTTCCTCGAGGCGCGTGATCTCCACCCTACTCACGAAGAAGCCGACGGTCTCGAGCACCGACTTCATGAGGTCGTGCGTCATCGGCCTCGGCGGCTCGATGCCCTGTATGCCGAGGAGGATCGCGGTGGCCTCGGCGTGGCCGATCCAGATAGGCATCGCCCGGTGCACGGCTCCCTCGGCGTTGGTCTCGGCGGCAGGCACCAGCAGCAGCACGGGCTGTTCGGTCACCGCATCCAGGCTGAGGCCGGCGATACGTACTTCGAGCATGTGCCAGACTCCTTCGCGTCGCGGATCCCTCAACCCTATCATGCCCCTCCCGGGTGTGTGTGACGCATCCCGCACGCCGGCCGCGAAGCGAGTTGCCGGGATTCTTGACGCTCGTTCGAGGCGTGGGCTATGGTATGCAGGCTGTTCGCAGCACGGGCCCATAGCTCAGCTGGCTAGAGCGCACGGCTGATAACCGTGAGGTCGGAGGTTCAAGTCCTCCTGGGCCCACCACAGACAACAAGGTGGACGGGGTTTCTCTCCGTCCACCTTCTCTTTGTCCGGCCGCGAACGGGCGATTCTCGAGTGCCTGCGACAGGGCGCCCCTGGCGTATTCGCGTACCGTGCGGGACTGTGTGATGATTGCCCCGAAGAGAGAGGAGAGTCCCCCATGAGACTCACGCTCAGGATCCTTGCAGTAGCGTCGCTTCTGGCGCTCAACCTCGTCCTGATGGGCGCCAGCGGATGCACCGGAGACGATAATCTCGCGATCGAGGCCACGGAAGACGCGCTGCGAGAATCCGGCGTAGAGGGCTACGATCCCGATGAAGGCGATGCCAAGGAGATCACCACCAAGGACAGCGAGAGTCATCAGATGATCGCGAAGATGCGATTCCTCGAATACGGCATGTCTCCGAATCTGGATGACTACCGCAGCGTCTATCTGGTGGACATGACCGACGAGAACGGGAACACCGTGACGGCAGTCTGCTACAACGAGGACGGCGAAGTCCTCTCTCTTCTTCCGAAGAGTCTGACCGACAAGTAGGATCCTGGCCGCAGCCGGGGCAGACGATCTGCGCGCGATCCTTGACGTCTATATGCTTGCCCCCATGAACGCCGGGGAGTGCTGCCTCGTCGTTCCAGCAGCTATTGGCCACGTCGCTGACGCTGCCGAGGACGCCGCCGAACAGGCCGGCCGCTCTTCCCGTGCTCGCACTCGACGGGAGCGCGCTGTTACAGCTCGTCCTCGAGCATATCCGCTATGTTCTTGATCTCCTTGACGCGCCACACATCCTTGTCACCCACGGTCTCCTTCGCCATACCGAGGACGTAGGTGACCTCTTCGCCCTCTTCGATGGTGATGATGGTGAGCTCGGCGGTATCGTTCTCGACCGACGTCGAGGTGACGGTGTACTCGGGGAACGGCACCTGTCCCTCGTCGAGCGAGTCGAGTGAGAACTCGCCGGAGAGCTCGTCGACGAATTGACCCTCGGGCAGGATCTCCTCGCCGAGCATGCGGTCGGCCTCGTCCTCACCGACTTCCTCGACGAGCGTGGCGTAGTCCTCGGTGGACTTCACGTAGTCGAGGAAGTCCGCGTATGCGGCGGTCGACACCGACTCCGCGTCGAAGTACTTGTCGAACGCGGCCGAATCGCCGTCCAGTGCGGCCTGGTTGAGCGCGGCGATCGAGTCGGCCGGCTCGCCGGCGGCGTTGTACAGCGTGATCCCGAGCACGGCGAGTACGCCACAGCCGACCACTCCCAGGCCGACCAGGCCGAGGAGGATCCAGAGCCACGTCTTCTTCTTGGGCACGGCGGGGACCGGCGCGCCCGGCTGGGGCGCGTACGCCTGCGGAGGCGCGGCGACCGGCGGCTGATACGCCGGGGCGGGGGCCTGCGGCGGGTATGCGGGCGGTGGTGGGGTGGCAGGTGCGGGATCCTGGCCTGCGTAGTCGGCCATGTGGCATCTCCTCATGTGCTGATGCGCGGCTGATGTCGCACCGATTGTGCACTCAGGGCACGGAGTCGTCAAAGGCGCGCCGAACGCAGAGGCCCAGGCCAGGATGGGGCATACTGACAGGGGAGTGAGCTCCGGGGAAAGGACGTGAGGCGTGCCATCGATCCTGATCACCGGAGTCTCGTCCGGACTCGGCCGGGCGCTGGCGCTGCGGGCACACGCTGCCGGATGGCGCGTGGTCGGCACGATCCGCGACAACACCACCGCCGAGGAGAACGGGCTGCCTCCGGACATGACCGTCTACCGCCTTGAGCCGCGCTTCCTGCACGCGGTGCGTGCGTTCACGGAGCGCTATCTCGCCGACCACGGAGCGCCGGATGTGCTCGTCAACAATGCCAGCACCGTGGTCTACGCCCCGCTCGAGGAGGTTCCGGCCGAAGCGCTTCGCGACCTGTTCCAGGTGAACGCGCTCTCGGCGATAGAGCTCACCGTGGCGCTGCTGCCCTCGATGCGCGAGCGCGGCAGCGGGACGATCGTGAATGTGAGCTCCGTGGGTGGGCGGATCGTGCTCCCGTTCTTCGCGGCATCCAATGCCACCCGGCACGCGCTCGAGGCATTCAGCGAGGGTCTCTGGCACGAGCTCAAGCCGTTCGGGATCCGGGTCAAGGTGATCGAGCCGGGGTACATCGACACCGCCGCCGATGAAGCGGCCGCCGTACGCGCGGAGCCGTCAGGGCCGTACGCGCCGTACCTGTCGGCCATGAACGCCTTCCTTGACGGCATCAAGAAGCGGACGAGCCCTGAAGACGCGGCCGACGAAGTGTGGCGCGCGATCATGGACCCATCGAGCCGGCTCAGGTATCCGGTGGCCGCCCATGCCCGCGGCTTACTGCGCGCCAGAGCGCTCTTCGGCGGCGCGTTCCTGCGCTTCATGCACGGCCGTTGGATGCGCTCGAGCGAGTAGCGAGGCCTACGCGCCGAGCATCGCCACGACCACGGCGTGGGTCGCACCGTCGTCCAGCAGCGGAACACGAGTGCCCTCGATGCGCGTGCCGTCCAGCGTGATGTGCGAGACGCCACGGTTCACGCCGCGCGGGTTCTCCACGGCGATCGCGTAGGTCGATGTGCCGAAGCGGTACGTCACCTCGTAGCGGTCCCAGTTCTTCGGGATGCAGGGATCGATGGCGAGGAAGCGCATGCCGTTCCCGGCGATCGTGCGCAGTCCGATGACGCCGCGGAGCGCAACCTGGAAGAACCAGGCGGCCGAGCCCGTGTACCACGTCCAGCCGCCGCGACCGGCGTGCGGATCGCGGGCGTAGACATCCGCGGCAAGCACATACGGCTCGACCTTGTAGCGCAGCACAGCCTCGGCGTCGCGCGTGTGACCGAGTGGATTGATGAGGTCGAGCAGTGAGACCGCTTCGTCTCCGTCGCCGAGCCGCGCGTAGGCGAGCGCTACCCAAAGGGCCGCGTGGGTGTACTGCCCGCCGTTCTCGCGGACACCCGGAACGTATCCCTTGATGTAGCCAGGGTCGTGCTCCATCCGGTCGAACGGTGGCGTCAGGAGCTTGATGAGCCCGTCGTCCCACTTCACGAGCTGCTCCTCGACCGACTCCATCGCACGCCGTGCCCGGTCGCGGTCGCCGCGCCCGGAGAGCACGGACCACGCCTGCGCGATCGCGTCGATACGGCACTCGGCGGACTCCGCACTGCCGAGCGGCGTGCCGTCGTCGAAGAATGCGCGACGGTACCACGAGCCGTCCCAGGCGCTGCGCTCGATGGCGGCCACAAGCGCGTCGGCCCGCTCGCGGAACTCCGACGCCGAGGTGCCGTCGTTGCGCAGGTCGCACACTTCGGCGAAGGAACGCAGCGTGACATCGAGGAACCATGCCATCCACACGCTCTCGCCCCGGCCGCCGATGCCGACCCGGTTCATGCCGTCGTTCCAGTCGCCGCCGCCCATGAGCGGGAGGCCGTGCACGCCGAGAGGGGCGAGGCGCAGGGCGGCGAGGCAGTGATCGTAGACCGTGGCGACCTGGAGGGACGGGCTGGGCTGGAGGTAGAGGTCCTCGCGGCCTTCGGGGATCGCCGGTCCCTCGAGGAATGGTGTCTCGACATCGAGCACCGACAGGTCGCCTGTAGCCCGGATGTACTCCGCTGTGACGTACGGGAGCCAGTGACGGTCGTCGACGAACCGGGTGCGCACGCCGCGGCCGGAGATCGGCTGCCACCAGTGCAGGACGTCGCCCTCGGGGAACTGCCGGCGTGACGCCTCGACGATCTGCCCGCGGGCCAGTTCCGGGCGGATGTCGAGCAGCGCGATGCTGTCCTGGAGCTGATCCCGGAAGCCGTAGGCGCCCGAGGACTGGTAGGTGGCGGTCCGCCCCCACACGCGACACGCGAGTGACTGGTATAGCGCCGTGCCGTTCACCATCGCGTCGAGCGTCTCGTCCGGCGTGCGGACCTGCACCGTGTCGAGCAGCCCGCGCCAGACACCGCGCACCGAATCGAACTCGGCCTGCACCGCTTCTTCCGAGCGCAGGCGTGAGACGAGTTCGTGGGCGGCCTCCACGGTCTCGGTCTGGCCGAGCATGAAGGTGACCTCCGTCTCCTCGCCCGGAGCCAGCTCGACGGTGAGCATGAGCGCGCCGCAGTTATCGTGGAAGCGGCCGGTCTGTCCGCCGAGCTCGCGGCGCCGCATGGCCTCGGGCGAAGCCGGGGTGTGGTTGCGCCCGATGAATTCGGTTCGGCTCGCGGTGTACGAGCCCACCGGCCGGCTGCAGGCGAGGAACGCCGGCCGGCCGGGGAAGTCGAGGTTGAACCAGCTGTGCGCCATGAGCATCGACGCGCTCTCGTCCCACCAGGTGACGACCCGTTGCTGCGCCTTGCTGCGGGAGTCGCCGAGGCTCCACTCGACGAACTGCGTGACCGAGATCCGTCGGGGCCTGTCACTGATGTTCGCGATACGGATGCGGGCGAGCCGCACCGGATCGTCTTCGGCGACGAACCAGTCGAGCGCGTGCACGATCCCGTGGCTCGTGTGCTCGAAGCGCGAGTAGCCGCGGCCGTGGCGGATGACGTGCGTGCCCTCGTCGAGGACCGGCAACGGAGTGGGGCTCCAGAACTCGCCCGTCTCCTCGTCGCGCAGGTAGATGCACTCGCCGCTGCCATCGGAGACCGGATCGTTGTTCCAGGTGGTGATGCGGTTCTCGTGGCTGTTCTCGGCCCACGTGCAGCCGATCCCCGCCTCGGAGACCATGGTGCCAAAGCGCTGCGTGGCGATGACGTTCACCCAGGGCGCGGGGGTCGTCATGCCTTTCTCGAGCACGATGACGTACTCGTCACGTTCGCGGTCGAAGCCGCCGTAGCCGTTGTCGAACGCCAGCTCCGGACGGGTGAACGCAGGCTCGGGATAGGGTGTCGCCTCCCGCGAGGGGACGAAGGGGTCGGGGTCCTCCGGATAGCGCGCGCGCTGGTTGAGCTGAAGTGCGATGGGACCGCCATCGCCGGTGATGAGCACGCGGGCGACGCTCTCGAGGAGGTTCTTGACCTCCGGCGCCATCTGGTCGGCGGTGCGCAGGTGCACGCCGCCGGGCTTGTCGGCGAGCTGCAATGCGTGGGCGGTGCGCATGAGCATGCGGAGCCGACCGTCGAGCTCCGAGGAGTAGGCGCTCGCCTTGGTGTTGAGGATGACCAGGTCGGAGACGAAGCCTTTGCTGCGCCAGTACTGATGTGCGAGCAGCGCCTGGCGCACGAGCGGCGCCTCCTCGAGCCGGTCGATCGTGACGAGCAGGATGGGGTCGTCGCCCGAGATGCCGATCTGCCAGAGGCCTGACATCTGCAGGCGGTTCTCGACCTCGGTCACGCGCTTGAGCCGTGAGTGCGGGTCGGTGAGCAGCATGCGTGAGGCGAGCCGGAGGAAGGTCACCGACTCCTCGGGCGTGATGCCGAGGTCGCGGAGCTCGATCTGGCTGGTGGACCATGCGAGATCGGCCGCGCGCTGCGCGTTCGTGATGTCCTGGTACTTCTCGGCGAGCGTGACGGCGCGCTCACGCGAGTCGGTGGCGCCGGTGATGTAGGCGAGCCTGGCGGTCTCACCCGGCAGGATCACCACGGGCTGGCGGATCGCGCAGATGGGGTCGAGCACGGCCCCGGTCGTTCCCGTGAGGCGTCCGTCACCTACGATGACCTGCGCATTCGCCGGGGTGCGCAGCCGGCCGAGGAAGGCCGCGCGATCGGTCTCGTACGTCCAGGAGCACGCGCCCCGCGTATCGCACGCGAGCGCGTGGAAGCCCCAGAAGCGCGGTTCTTCGGCCGAGCGGGGACGGCGTGTGAACAGCAGCGTGCGCAACTCCTCGACCGCCTCGGTCTCGACGAACAAGTTGCTGTACGCCTTGTGCGCGTGGTCGGCTCCGCGTGGCGCGAGCGTCACTTCGAGGTAGGACGTGACCTCGAGTGAGAGCGGTCCGTGGCCGTGGTTGCTGATCGTGATGCGCCGTACTTCGAGGTCGTCTTCCGGGGAGACGATCACCTCGGTGTGGGTCTCAACATCGCCATCGAGCCGGCGGTAGTCCGCCTTGTCCGCCGAGAACGTCACGTGGTAGTCGTCCGGCTCGGCGAGTGTGGGCTGGTAGGTGGCCGACCATACGGCGCCGGTCTCGACGTTCTTGAGGTAGAAGAACGTGCCCCAGCAGTCGCGCGTGATGTCCTCTCGGTAGCGGCTGACGGTGCGGTTCGTCCAGCGGCTGTAGCCGCCGCCGCTGTTCGTGACCATGACCGAGTAGTTGCCGTTCGAGAGGAAGTGCGTGGCCGGCACGCGCGTGTCGGCGAGGGGGTAGGCGCGCGTCACCGGCGGCGGTATCTCGCGCACCGAGCGGACGAACTCGACTTCCTCCACGCGCGGCTGGGCGAGCTGGAAGCGGCGCGGCACGCGTTCCTGCAGCAGGAGCTCGGTGGATCCGACGATGGGATCGGCGTGGAACCGTTCCTGCATTCGGAAGCCGGTGAGCATGTTGCCGAGCGACAGGAAGCTCATGCCCTGGTGGTGCGCCATGTACGCGCGGATGATGGCGCGCTCCTTGCCCGCCGGCACGCGGCCCGGCGTGTAGTCGATGGCCTCGTAGAAGCCGTAGCGGCCCTCGGCGCCCTGCTTTGCAAGTGCGCTCATGTTCGCGAGGGCCTCGCGCGGCGCGACCATCAGCGCCAGGACCGTAGCGTACGGGGCGATCACCACGTCTGCCGACAGGCCCCGCTTGAGGCCGAGGCCCGGTACGCCGAACGCCTGGTACTGGTAGGTGAGATCCACGTCTTTCGCGTTGAACGCCGACTCGGAGACGCCCCACGGCACGCCACGCTGTCTGCCGTACTGGATCTGGCGCCGGACGACGCTCCCGTAGGTGCGATCGAGCAGCGTGCCCGGCCAACTCTTCATCACCAGGAGCGGCATCAGATACTCGAACATGCTGGCGCTCCAGCTCACGAGTGCCGTGCCGCTGTCGGTGCGCGTGATCGCCCGACCGAGGCGGAACCAGTGCTCCTGCGGGGTCTCGCCTTTGGCGATGGCGAGGAAGCTCGCCAGCCGGCACTCGCTTGCGAGCATGTCGTAGTAGGAGTCGTCGAGGCGGCCCTCGGCGGCGTTGAAGCCGATCGAGAACAGCAGGCGGCTCTCGTCGAAGAGCATCGCGAAGTCGGTGTGTTCCCACATCTCGCGCGCGATGTCGGCGCCCAGGCGGAGTTCGGCCAGCAGCGCGATGGACGGGGCACGCCCGGCGCGGACCCCTCTGGCTACCCGGGAGGCCCATGCCGCATCGGGCCCGTCGTCTGCGGTCATCGAGTCGAGTGTGGCCAGGGCGTCCTCGAGGCCCTCGGCCAGACCGACGAGGCTGGGCACGTGCGCGAGGAGCGGGGCCAGTGCCGAATCGGGCGCACCGGCATGCGATCCGGCCGCCGTCAGAACGTCGGGAGCCCACGGGGCGCAGCCGGCGAGCAAGTCGAGCGGCGCGCGAACAGCGGCTGCGGCATCACGCACCGAGTCGGCCGCGCGGGCGAGGGCCACGTCGTCGTCGGCGGCGCGTGAGAGGACGCCCATCCGTGCGTCGATCCCGGCGGTCAGCGCTCTCAAACCCTCCAGGGCCGCCACCCATTCGCCGAGATTCTCCGGCGGCGTGCCCAGTCCGATGCGGCGCACGACCTCCTCGAGCGAGGTGCGGACCTCGGTGAGGTCGCCGTTGGCGCTGACCGAGGTGCGAACGGCCTGCAGGTCCTCGAGTGCGAGGCGCGCGGTATCGGCGATGCCGTCGAGCGTGGTCGCACTCAGCAGCGGGCGCTCGGACACCTCGAGGAGGGCGATTCGCAGCGCCACCAGGTGCCCCGCGAGGTTGCCCGAGTCCACTGTGGAAACGTACGTGGGACGGAGCGGCTGGAGTGTGAGCGTGTCGTACCAGTTGTAGAAGTGCCCGCGGAACCGCTCTATACCGGACAGCGTCGTGAGGGTGCGCGTCACGCTCTCGGTCAGACCCTCGACCGTGAGGTAGCCGAGGTCGTACGCCGTCACGTACGAGAGCAGCTGCAGGCCTATGTTGGTGGGAGACGTCCGGTGCGCGACCTCGCCCTTCGGGTCCTCCTGGAAGTTGTCCGGGGCCAGATAGTGGTCGTCAGAGGTGACGAACGTCTCGAAGAACCGCCATGTCAGGCGGGCGAGACGACGCATCACGGCCTCGTCATCGGCGGTGATGCCCGTCTCGGCAACGGTCGCCGGCCGACTTGCCTGCCACGCGGCAAGCGGTGAGAAGAACCACAGCACGAGCAGGGGAGAAGCCGCCAGAAGCGCGATCGGTCCGGCAGGAGTCGCCGCGATCGGCAGGGCGGCGAGCAGCGTGATCGCGCTCGCCGGTCCCATGCGGCGAACGAACGCCGCCGGTGCCGAGGCGCCCAGCCGGCGCTCGGACTCGGCAGCGGTCTCCCACTCCAGCATGTCCCGATGTGACACCGCCATACGCCAGAGGGCCCGTGCGATCGCGTCGGTCATCAGATATGCCTGGTGCGGCAGGACCGCGGCGGTGAGCGCGTTGCGCAGGACGTCCCGCTTGAGATCCGAGACGAACGTGGTGTGGTCGCTCCGGGTGTCCGATGGCGGACGCCGGAACAGCAGTGAATCGACCAGCCCGAAGAAGAGCGGGAACCCGAGCAGTGCCGTGACGGTCGCAAGCCAGACCCAGTGCGCGCCGGGCAACAGCGCGAAGCCCGCGAGCGAGAACACCATCATCAGCGACGGGTAGGCGCTCCGCCGAAGGTTGTCGAGGATCTTCCAGCGGTGCAGCGTGGTGAGCGGGTTCTTCTCGCGACCCTCCGGGGCGGGCACGCGGTGGAAGAGCCACGGCAGCGTCTGCCAGTCTCCGCGAACCCACCGGTGAAGGCGTGCGCAGTGCGCGATGTAGCTCGACGGCTGGTCGTCGAGCACCTCCACGTCGGACGCGAGTGCCGTGCGCAGGTACGAGCCCTCGAGCAGGTCGTGACTGAGCAGCATGTTCTCGCGGAACCGGTCGCCGAGTGCGGCGTTGAAGATATCGACCTCGAAGATGCCCTTGCCGGTGAACGACCCCTCGCCGAAGACGTCCTGGTAGGTGTCCGAGACGGCTCCCGCGTATGGGTCCATGCCGGTGACTCCCGAGTACAGCCATGCGAAGAGGCTATCGTTCGCCCCCTCGAGCGACATGGAGACCCTCGGTTGCACGAGCCCGTAGCCGCGGCGCACCGTGCGTGTCGTGGGATCGAGATGCGCACGGTTGAGCGGGTGCGCGATGGTGGAGATGAGTTTGCGAGCACCGTCGCGTGGCAGCACGGTATCGGTGTCGAGCGTGATGACGAACGTCACACCGGGAAACCCGGCGGTCTGCGCGTCGACGACCTCGAAGGATGTGTCGGTGGCGCCGCGCAGGAGGCTGCAGAACTCGGTCAACGCCCCACGCTTGCGCTCCCATCCCATCCAGGTCTTGTCGTACTCGCTCCACGTCCGCCCGCGGACGAAAAGGCTGAACGGACGCTCGTCGCCGGTGCCGTACCGGTCGTTCAAGACCGCGATCCCCCGCCGCGCCGCCTCGATGACCGCGGCATCTCCCGAAGTGCGCTGCTCCGGGGCGCCCTTGAGGTCGGCCAGCACCGCGAAGCCCACATTGTGGTCGGTGTTCGCGAGGTAGCCGATCTCCATGTTGTCCACCACGTGCTGGGCAGCTTGCAGAGAGGTGAGCAGCGCCGTGTAGACTGCCATCGTGCGATGGGCTCCGGCCACCGGCTGGCGGTGATCGATCTTCGGCAGGGTCCGGGCGGGCCAAAGCGCCGCCGCCAGCCGGTTGACCACGATGAGTGCGACTTCGGAGACCGGTACTACCGAAAGCAGCGCGAGCGTGGCGGTGACCCACCCGTTTGCCGTGACCGTGTGGGCGAATGCGGCGCACCCGGCGGTGAGGAGAGCCGTGAGCCCGGCGAGGAGACCCCAGAAGATAGCGCCGCGCGCCGCGAGCGGACCACGGTAGATGCGCTCGCGCGCGTGCCGACGATAGCTGATGCTCTCCTCGAACGCGTACCGCCCGGCGCTGACAAGGTGGTAGCCCACGTGACTGCGCAGACCGTCGGCCGCATCCACCCGGAGCGCCTCCAGGCAGTGGCTCACCACCGCCTCGGCCACCTCGATCTCGGAATGCGGGCAGCGTCGCGCGATGCTTTCGATCGCATGCCGGTAGCGGTCGCGACTCACGAAGTCCATACGGCCGTACACGCCGGCCGGGTCCTCCCGGAGGATGTGTTCCACGAGGCTCGTGTCCTCGAAGAACTCCCGCCACTCGAAGCCGTCGAGGAAGCGGATGCTCGTGATCGCGTTGGCCACCGAGACCTGATCCGCCGCCTGCTGCTGGTGGGCGGTCATGGTGAGTCGCGCGAGGTCGACGCCACGCGTAGCGAGCGTCGCTTGGAGCCAGTCGGCCAGGGGGGCGAGGGCCACCTCCTGTCCTGCGAGTCGCTGCGACAGCCGCACAAGGAAGGGCGCGGGTGTATCGCTGTGGGCGCGGTCGAGTTCGGCCAGGCGCGCCGCGACAGCCTCCGTTCCCTCGTCGGCGGCGATGATGAGGCTGTCCGCGAAGCGGTTGCCGCTCACCACCGCCTGGTGCGCTTCGAGCACCCGGCGCGCGAGGCGCCGGAGATTCTCGATGAGCATGATGCGGAGCATGATCGGCACTGCCCAGACCTCGCCGATCATGAGCGGCGCCACGTCCTGGTAGGCCATGATGAAGAGCTCGAGCCCGTCGCGCTCGATGCGGGAGTCCGTGTGTGTGACCAGTAAGACGACCGCCTCGAACACCCGTGGGAAGTCCGCCAGCGGCCCGCTCTTCAGCGACGGCAACTCGGCACCGTAGTTCGAAGGGAGGTCGTCCCTGACGAGGGAGACCTGCTCCTCGATCAGGTAGAAGTTGTCGAGGAGCCACTCGGCGGCCGGGGAGACCGGTGTGCCGTCGTGAACGTCGGCGGCGAGAATGTGATAGACCTTCGCGAGCTCAGCCTCGGCGGCGTCGACCATGCCGAGAAGAGGCGTCTTTGCACGCGTGCGAGCTGAGCTCCACGACTGCTGTCCGGCGAGCACGCGTGCCGCCGCGATCAGGCGGTCCGTGCCCAACAACTCGCCGCGGATAGGTTCGTCGTCGGCCGGTAGCCCGATGTTGTTCGGCGCTCCTATCAGATCCACACCCCTGTCATCCTGGCGCCGTGCCGGGCACGAATCCCGCGCTGCGGCGTTCCGATGGTATTGTGCCACGTTCGGTCAGGCTGCGGCGCTCGGGGAGGTGCGGCACGGGGGTTGCTTATGCCCTGCCGCCGGGCGAGACGCATCGTCCCCACATGTGGAGGTGACATGAACCGCGCGAAGTCGATAGTGCTGGTGCTCGGGGCTCTGCTCATCGCGGGCGTGGTCATCGCACTCGGCTCATCAGGCGGAGACGGCGGCCTGGTGGACAACGCCGAGATGCGCGCGCTTATGGACGATGGCGTCCGCCTCGTCGATGTGCGGACGGCAGCCGAGTTCGAGGCGGGTCACCTGCCCGGTGCCGAGCTCGTTCCGTTGAACACATTCGAAGCGGCCGCCGCGGGCTGGGACCCGTCCGAGCCGATCGTGCTCTACTGCGCCACAGGGAGCCGGAGTTCGCAGGCCGCGGCGGTGCTGCGCGGTCTCGGCTTCAAGACCGTCTACGATCTCGGAGGTGGCATCGTGCAATGGGACGGCGAGGTCCTCGGCGGGGCCGCCGTGGCCGCCACCCCGGTGCCTGCCGCCGTAGGTGGCGCAGTGATGTACGAGTTCTACACCGATTGGTGACCCAGCTGCCAGGCAATGGCGCCTGTGGTCGACAGGCTCACCGGTGAGTACGAAGGCGTTGTGGAGATCCGCGCCTTGAACGTCGAGGATGACGAGGAGGCTGCGCGGCTCGCCTCGGGATTCCGCGTCCAGTACGTGCCTACGTTCGTGTTCGTGGACGCCGAAGGCACGACGGTCGAGACCCTCGTCGGCGAGGTCAGTGAGGCCGACCTTCGCGACGCGCTCGACGCCATCAGGTAGGCTGAGACCTCCCTCCAGGTACGAGTCGGCGGCGGCGGGGTACGTACTTATCACGTCGCGCCAGCGTCTGCGATCCATCGCGTGAAGCGAGGTGACCGTATCGGTTGAATGCGGTGACTAGTGTTTTCCACCGGGGTGGTCGATGAAGGGGCCCGCAGGACACGTGCGTAGCGAGTGTTCGTTCGTGTACCGCTACTGTTCCACTCGATGAGTATGTGTTCGTACCATCTACTACGTATGTGTGAGACCACGTGGATCGCGGGCTACCGGGCATAAGCCCCTGTAAGCTGTAGGGGTGCGGCCGGGAAGCGGGAATGCGCTTGCCGGCCAAGAACTCCTCAGGATGGCCCTTTGGAGGGGCGACTCGGGCGGTGCGAAGGCCGCCCCGGTGATGATTTGGAAACGGCGGGTGCGCACGTGCGCACCCGCCGCGTACGTTCGTGAGGAGGTTCGGCTAGATCGCGTCGGCGCCGCGCTCGCCGGTGCGCACACGGTACACGTCCTCGACAGGCGAGACGAACACTTTCCCGTCGCCGATCCTGCCCGACTGCGCAGCCTTGATGATCACGTCAACCGCGTCGCGGACCTCGTGCTCGCTCACCACGAGCCACACCATGACCTTCGGCAGCAGGTCGATCGTGTACTCCTGGCCACGCCACTGCTGCGTGATGCCCTTTTGGACGCCGTGCCCCTTCACCTCGATCACGGTGAGTCCCGCATGGCCCATCAGCGAGAGGGCCTCCTTCACGTCCTCGAGCGCCTCCGGACGGATGATCGCCTCTATCTTCTTCATCACGCCTCAACTCCCATCGGTGCTTCTGTGAGCGAGCCTGCACCCATCGCTCCGCTGCCGGCGAAGTCGGGGTAGGCGAGCACGCCCATCTCCGTGACGTCCAGGCCGGCCAGCTCGTCGGCCTCGCTCGAGCGCAGACCGGTGGTCTTGGACTGGACCTTGAAGAAGACGTACATCGTGCCGAATGCCCAGGCTGCTACCACGACACACGCGATGAGCTGTGCGAGGAACTGTCCGCCGCTTCCGTAGAACAGCCCGGTGACCGCACTCTCAATACCGTTCCAGCCGGCGCCGTACGTGCCGTCGGCGAACAGCCCGAGTGCCAGCATGCCCCACAGACCGTTCACGCCGTGCACGGAGACGGCACCCACGGGGTCGTCGATCTTCACCGTGCGCTCCCAGAAGATGACCGAGCCCACAACGAGCAGTCCCGCGACGGTGCCGATGATGATCGCGGCCCACGGGGTGACGAACGCGCAGGGCGCGGTGATGGCCACAAGACCTGCCAGCATGCCGTTTGCGGTCATCGAGGGATCCGGGTGACCCCAGAGCTTCCACACCAGGAACATCGCGGCGAGGCACCCGGCGGCACCGGCGAGCATCGTGTTGGCGATGATGATCGGGAAGCGCAGGTCGCCCACGGATAGCGTGCTCATCCCGTTGAAGCCCATCCAGCCGAACACCAGGATGATCGTGCCCAGGATCGCCATCGGGATGTGGTGACCGGGGATGGCCACCGGTGTCCCGTCGGCCTTGAACTTGCCGATACGCGGACCGATCACCAGTGCGCCTGCCAGCGCCGAGAAGCCACCGATAGCGTGCACCGCGCTCGATCCGGCGAAGTCCACCGCGCCGTTACCCAATCCGAAGTTCACGCCGAGCTGCGCCAGCCAACCCCCGCCCCAGATCCACATGCCATAGAGCGGGTACGTGAAGATAGCCATGTATACGCCGAACGGGATGAACGCCGAGAACTTCCAGCGCTCGGCCATGCCGCCCGTGACGATGGTTGCCGCCGTGTCCATGAACACCATCTGGAACA
>WOYI011370581.1_pt1 | contig 72608 bp, 85 predicted proteins | sample 6423411 | NCBI WGS metagenome assembly WOYI01 (sample SAMN13441803, study PRJNA592873) | oil field metagenome | biome: oil field; feature: oil-well bore; material: oil-contaminated soil; isolation source: oil-contaminated soil from oil-well borehole | place: Germany: Wietze | collected 2016-10-18 ...
CGGTTTGCTGCTGTCTTTATGATAGTTTTGGTGGGGTAGTCCGACAGGCTGCTAGTGAAACTGTTACTGGAAGCGGGCGCGAACACCGAGCTGGCCACGTACGACGATTTCACCGCGCTGGAACTGGCTGCCGATCTGTATTGCTTGCGCCTGCTCAAGGATGCCCGCAAAACCGAATATGCCTGAGCGAGGTTTCCCGGTGGCGAGTGTTCCGCAGCGCGTGCCGGGGCGGCAGATTCGCCTGCGTTTCGCCGATGACATCGAGCTGCGCTTCACCCCTGCCGAGGCCTCCAATCTGTCACTGGCATTGCTCGCCGTCCGTCGCGACATCAGTCCCGAGCGCGAAATCTACATGAGCCCCATCGCCAGCGACGACGCGTTCAACGGCCAGGTCGTGGAGAGCGGCATGCGCATTTCCGTGCGCGATGAAGCGCGCGGTATGGCGTATTGCGCGCGGTGGCGCGGGAGGTTCGCAGTAGTTGCAGATTGTTCGTAACTGCATCTCCCCAAGGCCACAGACAACCCTCTGTGGCCTTTTTGTTTTTTCACCGCTCGCCTCTTGGCTCTGGCGCACGGCTTGTAAGTAGAGCCTTGGAGAAAATCATGTCCTTACCGGCAGCATTTTTTTCTGTCGTCCTGATCTGGTCCACCACGCCACTCGCCATCAAGTGGAGTTCGCTCGGTATCGGGTTCAGCTTTGCGGTCTTCGCGCGTATGGCGATCAGCGTCCTGCTGTGCATCGCCCTGCTGGCGCTGTTCCGCATCCGCTTCCCGCTGCACCGCAAAGCGCGTATGGCCTATGTCGCGGGCGGCGTGAGCATGTTCGCCACGATGGCGCTCACCTACTGGTCGGCGCAATACGTCAGCTCGGGCATGATCGCCGTGTTGTTCGGGCTATCGCCGCTGATCACCAGCCTGGGGGCCATGCTGTGGCTGGAGGAGGAATCGCTCAGCCGCAACAAAATCGCGGACATGCTGCTCGGCGTACTCTGCCTGCTGATGGTGTTCTACGGCGGGCTCGACCTCGGCTCGAACGCGGGCATCGGCATCGTCACTCTGCTGTGCGCGGTCACCGCGCAGTCGCTGGGACTGGTGTGGATCAAACGCATCGGCGACGACAGTCCGCCGCTGGCGATGACCTGCAGCACGCTGGCCGTATCGCTGCCGCTGTTCCTGCTGCTCGGCCACGCGCTGAACAACGAAGCCATCCTGCCGCAGGTGTGGCTGGGCATGGCCGGCATCGTGCTCGGCCTGGGGCTGCATCAGTGGGGCGGACGCCGGGTGATAGCGGGATAAAAACCGCAGGAGGATTGTGACTACTGGCACTCGGGGACGGCTCATTCGGTGAGCCGCCCCCGCTTATTGTTATAGACTCGCGCGTCATTTTTCACCAAGAGTCTTATGCAGCGCTACTTCTACGCACTTGTCTTTGCCGCCTCGTTCGTTTTTTCGTCCCTCGCCTCTGCCGATCAGCATGATTTTGAACAATGCCGCCAGATATTCGCCGACCAGAATCCGCCTGTCGTTCTTCAAGCGCAAGCCAGGGAGACACGCGCACTCTGCTTCGCCTCCTTTGCCGTGTTGCATTCCGCTCAAAGTCGCACGCCGCTCTACGTCGCCGAGAAACTGAACCGCAAAACGTTGCAGGCTGCGCATGAGAAACGCAAGGACAAGTTCTTCGCCGATGCCCGGCTGCCCCGCTCGGAACGAGCCGAACTGGACGACTATAAAGGTTCCGGTTACGACCGCGGCCATATGGCACCCGCCGCAGACATGACCACGCCGGAAGCCATGGCGCAGAGTTTCTCGCTCGCCAACATGGTGCCGCAGGCACCGGCCAACAATCGCAAGGTATGGGCCAAGATCGAGAAAGCGACGCGCAAATACGTGTTGCGTGCACAGGGGGACGTGTACGTGATCACCGGCCCGGTGTTCGACGCCGCGCCATCCACCATCGGCAGCAACCGCGTCTGGGTACCGAAACAATTGTTCAAACTTGTTTACGACCCGTCCGCGAACAAGGCATGGGCACACTGGATCGACAATCAGGATCTTGCCAAAGTCGGCCGGCCGATCAGCTACACTGAATTGGTGAAACGCACGGGCATCAGTTTCTTGCCGAGCTACGGGGGCGGTTGAAGCGGCAACAGTTTTTCCCCGGATATCTCAACCACTTCAGGAATAGATCATGAGAACTTTGCTAAGAATGTTTTTCCGCACACTGCGTCTGGTGTTGATGCCGTTCATGCTGCTATGGGCGAAGCTGGCGATGCCGGAGGGCGTGGTGCGCAGTGCGGATGGCCAGCAGCAGGTCGAGCGCGAATGCGCAAAGATGGCGCTGTACCACTTCAAGACCTGCCCGTTCTGCATCAAGGTGCGGCATGAGATGGGCCGCTTGTCGCTGCCGATAGAATTGCGCGATGCGCAGCATGACGCGGAACATAAGGAAGCTTTACTGCAAGGCGGCGGCAAGGTGCAGACGCCCTGCCTGCGCATCACCGGCGACGATGGCCGGGTGCAGTGGATGTATGAGTCCGGCGACATCATCCAGTACTTGCAGCAGCGCTTCGCGTGATGGCAGGTGGCTGGCTTGGCAGGACAACGACTTCGCATAAGGAGCGATGTAACTGCTGATGTCCGTCCTCGGCCGATTGGCGCCACCCGGGCTCACAAACTCTTGGCCGCCTCTTCCACCGCCACGATCCTCGCCTCGCGCACCTTGTCGGCGATGAGGTTCTTGTCGGCGCAGGCACGTGCGATAACACCCGCGTTCACTGCCTGCGCGGCTTTGGCGCATTGCAGCAGATAAGCGGCCTGCGGGTAAGCGTCGTTCTCGTGGCCGGTGCGGCCGTGGGCGTCGGATTCGCAGGCATGCAAAATCTCGGCGAAGCGTTCCGGTTTGCGCCACAGGTCGCAGCGGTCAAACAGCTTGACGATGGTGTCGGGGCGCAGGTCGCGGGCGCGGTGGATGTTGCTGTGATATTGCGCGACCAGCAACGCCAGATCGCGACAGTCGGCCGGGACGCGCAAACGCGTGCAGACGGCTTTCACCAGATCGATGCTGCGTTGTTCGTGGCCGATATGTCGGGGCAGCGTCTCTTCCGGCGTGGTGGCTTTGCCCAGGTCGTGGCCCAGTGCGGCGAAGCGCACTTCGAGCGAGCGTTCGAGTTTGGCGGTATCGTCCAGCACCATCATCACGTGCACACCGCAGTCGATCTCGGGATGATGGTGCACGGGTTGCGGCACGCCGAACAGGGCATCCACTTCCGGCAATATCTTTTGCAGCGCGCCGCATTCGCGCAGCGTGAGGAAGAAGCGCGAGGGATGCCTTTCCATCAGGCCGCGCGACAGTTCCTGCCACACGCGTTCGGCCACCAGCGCATCCACCTCGCCGTTCGTCACCATGGCGCGCATCAGCTCAAGCGTCTCGGGCGCGATGGTAAAGCCGAAACGTGCGGCGAATCTTGCACCGCGCAGGATGCGTACCGGGTCTTCGGCGAAGGCGTCGCTGACGTGGCGCAGCACGCCCGCTTGCAGATCGGCCTGGCCGTGGCGGGGGTCGATGAGATTGCCATCTTCATCCTGCGCGATGGCGTTGACGGTGAAGTCGCGCCGCAGCAGATCTTCTTCCAGCGTGACATCGGGCGATGCGTAGATGTTGAAACCTTTGTAGCCGGCAGCCGTCTTGCGCTCGGTGCGCGCCAGCGCGTATTCCTCGTGCGTATCGGGATGCAGGAATACGGGAAAGTCCGCGCCCACCGCTTTGAAGCCGCGCGCTTCCATCTCTTGCGGCGTGCTGCCGACCACGACCCAGTCATGATCCTGCACCGGCAGGCCGAGCAATCGGTCGCGCACCGCGCCGCCGACGCAGTAGACCTTCAATCCCTCACATCGCGGAGGCATGAGCCGGTGCCTGCTGCGGTTTGTTGGTGCCGACCACGCCCAGTCGCTGTTTGAGCGATTCGGATGGATGTCCGAACAGTTTGGCGTAATAGATGGTGTTGCTCATCACCTTCATCACGTAATCGCGCGTCTCGTCGAAGGGGATGGTCTCGGCGTAGATCGCGCCTTCCAGCGGCACTTCGCCGCGCCAGCGATTGGCGCGCGTCGGCCCGGCGTTGTAGGCGGCGGAAGCGAGCACGGGGTTGTCGTCAAAGCGACTGTACACGCTCTTCATGTAATAGGTTCCGAGCCGCAGGTTCACATCCAATTGATGGATGAGACCTTTGCGATAGCCCTTCAGTCCGATGCGGTGCGCGGCCCAGCGCGCGGTCTCCGGCATGATCTGCATCAGGCCGGCCGCACCGACATTCGATTTTGCAAACGTGACGAAGCGGCTCTCCTGCCGCATCAGACCGTACACCCATGCTTCCTCGACACCGTGTTCGTCGATAGATGCTTTCAGGACATCGCGATAAGGCGCGGGATAGCGCAGGTTGAAATCGTGCAGCGAGACGGTGCGGACGGCGGCGTTGATGGATCGGTCGTACATCTCGTTGCGGCGCGCGACTTCGGCTGCCACCAGCAGCTCGCGGTCGTCCAGCCCGCGCATCGCCCAGTCCCATTCTTTCGCGGCCTCCGTGCGCAGCCCCATCTGGTACAACAGCACGGTGCGCTGTATCTCGGGACGGGCCTGCATCGCTTCCAGTTCCGGCTCATCCGGCACGAACCTCGCCGTCACGATCCCCGCCGCCGGCGCGGCCCCCAGCTCTTCCGCAGCCAGCTGGCCGTAGAAGCGATACTCGCGACTCAACGGCATCAGTATCGCCTCCGCATCGCGCTCATGTCCCAGCGCGATCAATGCACGCGCCTTCCAGTAGCGCCAGCTGCGTTCGTTCTGCTGCTCCACCGACATCGAACCGATGCCTTCCCACACCGCATGCCAGTTCTGCTCGCGCAAGGCGGCGCGCACGCGCCAGGCGAGTTGTTGCGGATTCAGACTGGTGTCTCCGGCTGCCGCATACCATTCCAGCGCGCGCGAGTCGTGCTGACGCGCCGCCTCGTAGCCGAGCCATGAATAGAAATATTGCCGCTCTTCCGGCAAGAAATATTTACCCAGTCGCTGCCACTGCACATAGGCAGGCTTCGCGGCCTGACGCGCCAGACGCTGCAATGCGAACATCGCCGTCTTGCGACGGCCGATGCCGGCCTTGTCCAACTTCACGCGACCCAAATAGCGTTGCGGATTGCGGCTTGCCTCATCCAGTTCCGCCAACGGCAAACGCCCGGCTGGCGGCAAGTAGTGCACCAGTTTCTTGGCTTCTTTCAACTCGCCCGTCTCAAGCAGATTGCCGATACGTTGCGCAACATCCTGTTCGGTGATCACGCCGAGTTTGATCGCGACATCGAATATGGCATCGCAACTGCCCGCATCCGCGTCGCCCCCGAACCAGAGTTTGCGCGCGGCACGCAATGCCAGCGCCTCATCTTGCATGCGTTGCCAATCCAGTGCGTAGCAGGTCAGCTCGGCGTCGGCATTGATGAGGTAGGGGTATTCGGCGGCGAATTCGTCCCAGCGTTTCTGCTTCGCCATCTCTTTCAACCATTCGCCACGGAACTGGTCGATCACCGGCGTATCTTCCTCGCGCGCCAGAAACTCGTGGATGGCGCTTGTGTCCTTGTCGTCCCAGTGCAGACGCAGGCGGTAATAAGTGGTGTAGGGTTCCAGCGGCGAATCCTGCAGACGCTGCAGCGCATCCTGCATACCCGCCTCCTTGCCGACGGCGAATGCCGCGCGCACAGCCATGAAATCCTTTGCTTCATCGGCAAGGGAAGGCAGGGGCAACAGCAGCAGGAATAGGCAAATTGAACGCATGAGGAAACCTTGAAAAACTCGCGTAGAGGATAACACAGCCGCCTCTTCAAACAGGCTTGGCATGGCCGCGTTGAGCTGATGGAAACAGCAGGAAAAACAACATGAAAGTAAATGAACACTTCCAATATATGGCTTGCAAATACAGGGATTGTAACCAGGAGGTATTCACCTCCTGGCTGTACTGCAACTCCGGATCACTTCATGGAAAGGATCCAGCTCACCAGCGTATTGATATCTTCGTCGCTGACGCTTTTCGGTGCGGCCGGCATCCCGACAGCGCCCCACACCCCCTTGCCGCCGGAACGGACCTTGGCCACCAGACGGGCTTGCGCCGTTGCATCACCGGCGTATTTGGCGGCGATGTCTTTCAGTGCCGGGCCAACCACTTTCTTGTTCGCATTGTGGCAAGCCGAGCAGGTGCTCTTCTTGAACAATGCCTCGTCGGCTGCGGCGTTACCGGCCAGCATCAGGGCTGCGGACAAAACGACTATGTGCTTCAACTTCATGGTACTTCCTTTCTTCTTCATGTTCCCTTCTGCCAGTGTGCAGAGGGCTTGCATTGCATGCAGCGGAACGGCGCTGCCCCGGGATTCGTTTGAATTTTGGTTCGATCCCAGTCGGCACTTGCGCCATAGCAACGCCGACAGCCGACGCATTGCCGCGCAATACGCGCGTGGCGGGCACCCGCGCGAACGGGGCGATATGGCAAACGTGCAGGGTTCGGGCGGAATGCCCGATGGATCAGCTCAGGACGGGCGGAGCCTGAGGCGGCGGCGTGCAACAGGCGGCACGCTGGCTGCGGATAACAGAGAGATAAGGCAGGTCGTGCGTTGGCACCGTCGGCAACTGTACGGACAGCGGCAACAATGGAGACTGCGGCAGCGCAAGCTGCGCGTAACGATGGAGATCGTCCGAAAGGCTGATGATCGCGGACGAATCTGCGGTCAGGCTATCCAGATCGGCAAGCTGCGCCGGGGCGACTGTGGCGATATGCAGCAAGCCGCTCTGCTCGCCCTCCGCGTGCGCGTGCACGAGCGGCGACACGCATTGCAGGAATGCGAAGATCAGGATCAGCAGGGAATGGATGAAGCGTTTCGACATACGGCCATATTTAACCACACAGCGCAGCGATTCGGCGCGGGGGGGTTGGTCTGATTTTGTCTGAATAAGTTCCGCCGAGTCTGCGGCAGGCGCGGTTCAGGCAAAACGCCCACGGGCGTGGGCGTTACTTGCGGCGGTGAAGCTGCTCAGCGCTGGTTCGCGTACATCTTGTGCAGAAAGGTTCCGATGTCCGCCTCGCCCAGCGAAGGCGGGAAAGCCAGATGCGCCGGAGCGATGCGCGCGCCCCCGGTCTGTGCCAGTTGCGGGTTCCAGCGCGCGTACATCACCTCGTCGCCATAATGCTCGACGACCTCAGCCGCGCGCTCGGTCTCGTAGCTGCCCATATTCATCACGATTGTCATTTCACACCTCCTTCACTGCGGCGCGACAACGCGCCCCTGTGAACAATGTATCGGCCTGCCGCGATAAATGCTTAGGCCGTTGCGTACTTCTCGATGCGGGCACGCACCAGCCCGATATGGCTGCGCAGTTCGTACAGGTGGCTGGAAAACGCCACCGGCAATCGCAAGTGATTGACTTTGTTCTCTATCGCGTCCAGCTCGCGCCGGAACCTGTCCAGATCGACCGGCGGCGGCGAGGTGTGCAGTTGCAATTCCAGGAAGCGCAGCTCGCCGTACAGCTTGTGGATGCGCGATTTGACCAGCCAGTTGTAGACCGCCGGTGCCAGGCGGCTCAGCGGGATAGCGAGCGCCAACAACGGCAGCAGAATGATCAGCACGCGGCTGACGAAAGTCGCCGCCCAGAACGGCAGGTAGCGGTCGAGAAACGGCGGGCCGGACTGGTAGAAATACTCGGCCTGGCTGCTCAACTCGAAGTCGGAATCCTTGTCGGACGGGAACTCATGCTCCTGTTGCAGCATGCCCGCATTGCCGTGCACGCGGGTGAGTACCTTGAGCAGCAGATAGGTCAGCGCCGGATGCAGTGTGTCGCGCGCCACCAGCGTGACAGTGGGTGCCAACAGATGCGCGCGGCGCGGCGGGATATTGCCCTGCAAGCTGAGCGCGCTCTCCGGCAACACCAGGTGATGCAAGAAGCTGTACTGACGTGCGATGGCCTCCGAATCATCCAGATCGACCAGCGACACGCCGCGCATGTTTGCCACCACGGCGACCAGCGGCGAATTCGGCACCCCGGTCAGGAAGATCACATCCACGATGTCGTGCCGCAACGCTTCCATGGAATCGTCCAGACCGATCTCGTACAGCGTCGCATTCTGTTCGTTCACCCCGGCCGCATCCAGCAACACTTTGGTTATCAGACGGGTGCTGCTCTCCGGCCGCCCCACCCCGACGCGCAAGCCCTTGAGCTGCGACAGGTGTTCGATCTTCTGCTTGCCCTTGCGGAAGATCCACAGCGGTTCATAGTACAGACTGCCCAGTGACTCCAAACCCACCGTGGATTGCCCGCCCGCCATGCCGCCCGGCACGAAGGCCAGATCGACACCGGAATCCGGCTGGCGCAATTCCTCCAGACTCTGCATCGGCCCTTCCGTCTCGCGTATCTCCAGCGTGATGCCGTCCTGCTGCAACAGCGCGCCGTACAAACTGGCATACGCCTGATAGTTGCCGTCTTCCTTGCTGATGGAGATCACCATCTTCTTCGGCGGCGCGGGATCGATCAGCCAATAGCCCAATCCGGCGATCACCAGCAAGGCGAGCAGATAAGGCAGCGTCGCCTTGAACGCCTCCATAGGCAAAGAGACGTGCAATTCCTCGCGCGCCTCCTCGGTATTCATCTCACGGTTCTCTTCAGCCACGATGCGCACCTTCCAACTCTGCGGCAAGCTCGCCGCGAACGGTGCGCATCATAGCCGTTCGCCAAACTTTCGTGGCGCGTCGGCTACAGGGCGGGGATCAGCGTCGCTTCGCTGCTGATGTGATCGGCGCTGCCCCAGGTGGTGACCATCTCCACGAACCAGCGCGCATCGCGCGGGTGCGGACAGAAGATGTCGTACTCGGCGAAGAAGCTGCCATCGCTGTTGAAAGTGATGCTGCCGCAACGCTCCTTGCACGCGTTGCGCCACACGCCTTCGTATCCCGGCAACTGGTTCGCCGGATCGACCACGCGCGTGAACTGCGCAGCGGCAAGGTCTATGTATGGGGCAGCGCCGGTCGCGGTGAACCGCTCGGCCTCCAACTGCAAAGCGATGACGATACGTCTCGCCATCGGCTCCAGCGCAGCAGGCAATTGCCGCGATGTGTCCAGTACTACCATACGTCAGCCGGTGCCTGCAGACGCTCGACCACTTTGCCGCCCAGCAGATGCTCGTCGAATATCGCGCTCACATCTTCCTTGGTCACATTGCAGTACATCACGCCTTCCGGATAGACCAGCACGTTCGGCCCCATCCCGCACGGGCCGATGCAGCCGGTCGGTGTCACGGCCACTTCGGCGAAACACTGGCGCTGCTGCCACTGCTGCATGAACTCGTCCACCACGGCCGCGCAACCCTTTGCGCCGCATGATCCGCGCGGATGACCGGCGGGACGATTCTGCGAACACACGAAAACATGTCTGGTTGGTTTTGGCATCTTTATGCTCCTGCCGGCATCGCTTGATGCGTGTGGCATTGTTTCGGACAGACACGCGCGCACGATCCGCAGCCGATGCAATCCAGCGCGTTGGCGATGGACATCACCATCATGTTGTCCTCGTCTTCGTCGTAGTTCTCGTCATCCTCGTCGCGCTCCAGCAGCTCGAACACGCTGCGCGGGCAGACCTTGAAACAACGACCGCAGCCGATGCAGTTGGCCGGATTCAGTTCGGTGATGAAAGTCGGTTCGTAAGGGGTGCCGCCCCGGGTTACGCCGGTGATGTTTGACATGGTCATACTTCCTTCTGTGCTTCGGATAATCTTGCGCTCGCTTCGGCCCATGCCTGGCAAGCATCGTAAGTGGATTGCGCGATGCCCGGCAGCTCCTTGTAGCCCGCCGGCAACTTGTCCTCGACCAGATCGTGCAACTGCCCCGCCCACTCCGTAGAGATGCGCTTCAGTTTCTTCACTTCCTTGTCGAGGGCTTTCAGTTCGTCTTCAGTCATTTAATTCTCCTTCGGAGAGGATTCAGGATTCTGGATACATGATTCAGTTAAACCCGCTGCTCCGCACTTCCCTGATTCCCGAATCCTGAATCCCGTATCCTGTTTTACATCCCCGCCACTTCCGGATGCTTGCCGATGATCTCCAGTGCCACGGAGAGCACCTTGTCGCCCTCGTCCTTCATCTTGGAAAGGCTCTCGTATCCGTAGCGGTGCACGTCGCGCAATGTCTTGTCCATCACCACCAGCTTGCCGACGGTGATCACGCCGCGGCCAAAACCTTCGTGCGTGATGTTGATCATCGGCACCGCCATCAGGCCGCACTCCTTTTCGATCAGCGAAGCGACCGCGTTGTAGAAACACTTGATGCGCGACAACAGGATCTCGTCCGGATCGCCGATGATCGGGATCTCGCGTTTCTGTTCCTTGGTCAGAACATACGGTGCCAGCACGCGCTCGGCGGGCCAGCCGTCATACGTGCCGTAGCTGTCGACGGCGCGCATCTGCTTGACCATCTCCTGGATGAAATCGGTGGACATCAACGGGTCTGCTGCGACTGCTTGATTCATGGTGTTTCTCCTTTGGTTGAACTTGTTTGCACGACTACACGCGGCGTCCATCCGGACACGCGCGCCAAAACGAAACCACTTGCTGCGCCGACGGCCGCGCCCATTGCTGAACCGACATCCCCATATCCCGAAGCGAGTGCAGCGCCGGCCACCGCCGTCACGCACGGCAACAGATAAGCCAGCAGCCCGGCCTTGACCAGATCACCCTCGCTCAGCGACAACTGCAACTCATCACCCGCGCACACCTGCGCATCGCAGGCCACGCCGATGGTCTTGCGCCGCGACGAAAAATATTTACCCAGCCCCGACACGCCGCACGACTCGCGCGATGCGCAACCGCCGCAGCCGGATTTCTCGGTCGGCATCACCTGCGCCACGCGGCCCTGCACCGCGATCACGCGAACCAGCGCGCTGATCATTCCTGCCACTCCTCGTCGTCCGCGAAGCTCTTGCTCGACTGTTTCTTCAGATATTTCGTCAGCCACACCGGCGGCTCGCTGACCATGCTCTGCTGCAAACCGCTCAGCAGACCGTCGATACACATGCCTTCGCCCACGCGCATCGGCTGGATGCCGCCCGCCAATAATTGCTGGATGGCCGATGCACCCGCCGCGTTGCAATACACCGCCGCGCAATCGCCCAGCAGTTCCACCTTCGCCGCCAGCTTGCCTTCATGTCCGTCCATCGCTGTTTCGATGAATTCGGCCACTTCGATCAATTTCGCTTCTGTCTCGCTCACTTCGTAGATGGCGAAAGATTCCGCCGCGCCGAAGTGCTGGTTCACCGCCTTGCGATCGCTGGTGGCGAATGCGATCTTCACTGTCATCGCTGTCTCCTCAGTGGGTTTGACCAGACGCAGGTGTCGCACGACTCACCCTTTCAAAATTGCTTCTCGCGTTTGCCCCTTCTCCCTCCTGGGGAGGGTCGGGGTGGGGGAAATGCTCCGCATTGCCTGTCCGCTGTGCATAGATGGAGACATACGGCTCCGGCTCGATGTAACCGTGCTCCACCAGCAGGTTCGCCAGATCGAACAGCGATTGGCGCGTGCCGCGATAGCCTACCCACAGGCGCTGATAGCCGCCGAGCAGGTCGTATTGCGGGAAGCCCGCGCGCAGCAGCGGCACGCCGAGGCGGCGCGCCGTCTCCACCGCATGCGAATTGCTGATTACGAGCTGCGCGCCACGGCTACGCGCGCTGTTCTCCAGGTCTTCCAGATCGCCGATGCCCACCTGCTCCGCCAGCACACTTTCCAGAATGTGCGCGCGGGCCGGGGCGACGGCCGCCACCACTTCGCAACCCATCTCCGTCACCAGTCGCGACATGCCGTAAAGCAGATCGGCATCCGCCGCGACGGCGACGCGCGCAAAACCCAGCATGAAGTGCGCATCCACCATCGCGTCCTGCAACTGCGCGCGCTGGCGTTCGATCTTCTCCGGCACCGGCTTGCCGCTGATGTCGGCCAGCGCGGAAACAAAACTATCCACCGCCTCCAGGCCCATCAAACAATCGAAGCGATAGTCCGGCACCTGTGTTTGCGCTTTGAGAAAATCCGCCGCATCGAACAAAGAATTCCCCAACACCAAGGTCGCGATGGATTCGCCCATGCTGGCGATGTCGCTCACCGGCGTGCCGCCCACGGTGAGCGGCAAGCTTTCCATCTCGGTGAGGTGACCGTCGAGCGAATCGCCGATGTCAGGCAGCACCAGCGGACGCAGGCCGAATGCCTCGATCAGTTCCTTGATGTGTTCCACATCGCCGGGTGTGAGGAAGGAGCCGGCCAGCACGTTGACCTGCTTCTTGCGGCGACCAACATTGCTTCCCACGTTCGTCCCCTCCCCCCCCGGGAGAGGGCCGTTTTTCGCCAGCACCGTTTCCAGTGTCGCCTTCACCGCCAGCGCATAACCGCTCTCCAGACAGCCGGTGAAGTCCGGCGTGTTCACCGGCACCACGGCCACGTGTGCGTACTCGGGATACTTGGTGTAGAAATCTTTCACCAGACGTTTGATGTCCGTGCCCTGCGTTTCGGAAAGCCCCGTGGTCGGCAGACCGATCATCGCGGGCTTGCTCTTCTCGCACACCGCACGCAAACCTTCGATCACGTTCTCGTCCGCATTCATCACCGTGGACACCTGATCCATCGCCGTGGTCTGCAACGGGATCGGCTCGCGGAAGTGGCGCACGAAATACACCTTGCCGAATGCGGTGCAACCCTGCGAACCGTGCAGCATCGGAATGGCTTTGTTGATGCCGAGGAAGGCGAGCGACGCGCCGACCGGCTGGCTGGCCTTGAGAGGATTCACCGCGAGTGCTTTGTTGCGTTTCAGTATCTCGGCCATGTCACGCTCCCAATTCAATGCCGGGCAGGGACGACTTCGCCCACGGCGCAGGTTTGCGCACGCCCGGCCACACCGGACTCTGTATCGTCAGCGCCAGTTGCCGCGCCAGTTCCACCATGCCGCTGTAACCCTCGTAACCGAATTCGCGTTCCTGATTGATGTCGAGGAAAGGGATGCGCGCCTTGAGCGCGGTGTACATGTTGCGACCGCCCGCGATGAGGATGTCCGCTTCGTATTCCTTCACCACGCCGAGCAGCGCCTTGGGGCTGCCGTCGGTGATCATCTTGGTCTTCTCGCCCATGATCTCGCGGATGCGCGCTTTGTCTTCCTCGGTGGATTTACTGGTGCCGGTGGCAACGACTTCCATGCCCAGGTCTTGCAGCGCGGAGACGATGGACCACGACTTCACGCCGCCGGTGTATAGCAACACGCGCTTGCCGCGCAGGCGTTCGCGCCACGGTTCCAGCTCGGCGTTGATCTTCGCCTCTTCCCTCGCGATCATCGCTTCGGTGCGTTCGGTCAGAGAAGGATCGTTCAGCAGCTTGGCAAAATCGCGGAAGGCATTCGAGGTATCGGTCACGCCGTAGAAGCTGCCTTCGAAGAACGGCACCTTGTGATCGGTTTGCAGTTTGCGCGCGATGTTGAGCAAGGCTTTCGCGCACACCACCATGCTGGCTTCGGCGCGGTGCATGGTCTGCACTTCGTGGAAGCGCGCATCGCCGGACAAGGTGCACAGGATGCGCAGCCCCAGTTCGTCGAACAACGGTGCCACGTTCCAGAACTCACCCGCGATGTTGTATTCGCCGATCAGGTTCACATCGTGCACGGTGATGCCTGGGCGCTGCAATTCATCAGGCACCGGCAAAGGTTCGCCCGTACCCACCACATATTTGAACATCGCCTCACCCGCGATGCGGTTGCCCAGATTCTTGGTGCCGTAGAAACCGGCACAGTCCACCGGCACCACCGGCACGCCGGTCTTCTCGGCAGCGGCCTTGCACACCGCGCCGATGTCATCGCCGGTCAGCGCGGGCACGCAGGTGTTGTAGACGAACACCGCCTTGGGGGAATAGGAATCGACCGCCTGCTTGATTGCATGGAACAAACGCTTCTCGCCGCGCCCCATGATCACGTCCTGCTCGGTCAGATCGGTGGTCATACCGATGCGATACAAAGTCGGCCCGGAAGAGCGCGTGCCGCGGTTGTCCCACGAACTGCCCGCACAAGCGATCGGCCCGTGCACGATATGCGCGACGTCGGCGATAGGCAGCAAAGCGATCTGCGCCCCGTCGAACGAGCAGCCGCCCGCCGTCGCCCCGGGCTTGGGTCGCGCACAACCGGATTTCTCCTTCTTGTTATGCGCGCAGGCCGGTTCGTTCAGCAGTTCGGCGATGTCCTTGGCTTGCATGGCAGTAGCTCACGAGTATTGACGCCCTCCTACTCGCAGGAAACATGCCAACCGACACATGGTTGATTTATTGGTAGTTTATGGGGATGCGATTTGTAGGAAAGCATACAATGCGCACCCATCCAACAAATTCAACGCCCCGCTTGGCATGTCCAATATATTGGACACATTCATAAACCGCCCGTTAGCATCTCCGCCATGTTGATCGACCTCAAAACCGCAGGCCAGCAGATACGCCACACGCGCCAACAGCTCGGCATCAGCCAGGCCGATGTGTCGCGCGCCACCATCGTCGGCCTTGAGAACGGCCCCCTCAACGAGATCGGCGTAATCCTGCTCAACCGCATCGTCGCCGCCAGCCGCATCGCGCAGCGACCCGTCGCAACCCCCGCCCCATCGCAACGCAAATCGGCAGACCTCAAACTGTCTTTCCCCTACGACTGGAGCAATCCCGCCATGAGCGACAGCGTGCTGATCGGCAAAGTGGTCGAGCGCGGTTTATTCGAAGACATGGCCAAGATCGCCGTGCGCTTCGGCGTCGCCTCCTGCGCCGCGCCGTCACCGCATTCACCACACGCAACAGCGCCGCCGCGCCCGGCCTGACGCGCATGCTCGCCAACATCGAACAAGCCATACAACAAAACTCCCCTCCCCCGCTTGCGGGGGAGGGGAGAGGGTAGCCATTATGGAAAAGATCGCCATCAAGCCGGAATTCATGCCCGAACGCACCCGCCGCGTGTTTCAAGCGCTGGCGAAAGAACCGCTGATGCAAGGCTTTGTGTTGATCGGCGGCCCCGCGCTCTCGATACAACTCGGCCACCGCCTGAGCGAAGACCTGGACTTCTGGCTGCCCGCCGCCGCCATGTCCAAGGAACGCGTCGATGCCATCCTCGACAAACTGGTCGCGCAAGGCATGCAGCAGAAATTCGCCATCCCGGCATGGAATATTTCGCAGGTGCGCATCAACGGCATCGACCTGCTCGCGCAAAGCCGCGACCACGTCGTCGACGGCGTGAAGATCACCTTCTTCGCGCGCGACGACACCCCCTACCACCACTTCGCCGCGATGAAACGCATCGCAGGCAAAGCAAAGTTCGACATCGGTAAGCGTCCAGCCGCCCCACCTGTTTGATTCAGCCGATTTGTGCAGATGGTTTGAGCGGCAGGAGTTCGTCGATCCGTTTCATGGTCCAGACCGGAAGTTTCTCCAACGTATCTTTCGGCTCGACCTATATATTTCGTTGATGAGCGGCATAGGAATTCCCTTACACCGAGGGAAATTCCAGCGACAGGTATCGTCGGAAGAGGAGGGCATCGTGCGCAGCCCCATTGCGATGGCGTGCTTCAAGCTATAATCCGCGCTACTTTCAAAGAGGCCCGCATCATGCGAATCACCCGCAGACTGGAATTCGATGCCGGTCACCGCATCCCCAACCACAACAGCCAGTGCAGACATATGCACGGCCACCGTTATGCCATCGAGATCACTTTATCCGGTGAAGTGGTGACGACCGAAGGCGTGTCGGAACAGGGCATGGTGATGGATTTCTCGGATGTGAAGCGTATCGCCAAGGAGCAGGTGGTGGATGCGTGGGACCACGCGTTCATCGTGTATCGCAACGACCGGACGGTGCTGGATTTTCTGGGGACTTTGCCGGGACACAAGACGGTGATGCTGGATGTGGTGCCGACCGCCGAGAATCTGGCGCGCGTGGCGTTCGATCTGCTCGACGGTGCGTATCAGGACACCTACGGCAACCATCTGCGACTGGAACGCGTGCGCCTGTACGAGACGCCCAACAACTGGGCAGATCACACGCGTTGATCCGCGCCCCACAGCCTGTTAGAACCTTCCATATTGCCCCGTCACCACCCTGTCGCGACCGCCGCGCTTGGCCTGATAGAGCGAGGCGTCCACCGACTGGAGCAGAGAATCAAAGAATCAAGGAGAATCAATGCAATCAATGAGGTCCGTGTTTTGGATTTTGAACGGGAGAAATGACATGCGGAAATATATTGCGAGGCTGGCCCCTTTGATTCCTTTAGCATGACGATTTGCTTGCCGACCAACGTGCAATAGAACACGCGTGCGGTGCCCTCTGCGCCTTTGTACCTCAACTCGAACAGCCCGCTGCCGAATGCCGCAGTATGCGGACTACCGAGATTGGCACCGTAGACCATTATCTTTGTAGTCAGCCCGATGTAGCGCCTGCAAGGTCGACGGCAAAGCCATGTTCTCTTGCTGCAGGGCTGCGTTGTAATAGGTAATGGTGTAAGTCGCGACCGCGCAGTAACAAATATGTTATTGCCGGGCAATGTCTGCTCAAGAAGCAATAATTGGCACTCGACCTTATTTGACCAGCTTCGACACCTGCCTGAACACCTCAGCCCCCGCGATCTTGAGCCAATGGTACGCCACGGCCTCCGTGCTGGCAGGTACGGCTCCGGCGCAGGTCATGACTTCGAGGGCGGTGTCGCGGTTGGCGGCGGCGCGGCCCATCACGGCGTTTTCACGGTGTGCACGATGAAGCCTTCGATGTGCATCGCCCTCTGCCGATTTCTTGTTCATGGTTTGCTCCAGACGCCTGATTTTTTCAATGATCGCAAAGCTGCCCGCATATTGGCGCTTGCCGTATTGACGCGAATCTCTGCGCGGGGATAATGCGCCAACCGTTGCAGTCCGCTGCGCTGCAACTTCCTATCTGGTGATCATCCGGCCATGCGCAATTTCGATCTCACGATTCCCCCTTCCAAGTCCACCTACGATGCGAAAGGCGCGTTGCAGTTTTTCGAGGCGGCGGGCGAAACAAAGTATGTGAAAGCAGGCAAGACGCTGTTCAAGGAGAACAGCCGTGCCAGCCCGCTGCTGCTGCAAAATGACAAGATGTTTTACCTGCTGGAAGGCGCGGTGGAGCTGACGGCGAACGGTGAGACGGTTGGGCTGGTGCGCGCGGGCGAGTTGTTCGGCGAGATGACGCTAATCACCGGCTTGCCTCGCACGGCGACGGCCAGGGCGAAAACGGATTGCCGACTCATCATGCTGGACAAGGAGCAGCTTCAGGCGGCGTTGCAGACTGCGCCCGAGTTCGCGCTGTTGCTGATGCACTTCATGATCGCGCGTTTACGCGACGCCATCGCACAGTTGAAATCGCAGGGGAACATGACCAGTGATGGGATGCTGAAAGACTCGGCCATCATCGACAAGAAACTACTGGATGATCTGGCAGACGAGTTCGACCGCAGTGCGCGCATACGTTGCCCGGAAGACAAGGTGATCATCCAAGAGGGGCAACCCGGCGTACTCATGTATGTGGTGCTGAAAGGCACGGTGGAGATCGCCATTCAGGGCAACACACTGGGCAAGATCGGGCCGGGCGGGATGCTCGGCGAGATGGCGCTGATCTCGCGTACGGAGCGCCTTGCCAGTGCCACCGCCAAGACAGACTGCGAACTGCTATCCATCAACCGCGATGTGTTTCTGAAGATGGTGAGCGCGAATCCGAAGTTCGCCATCTCGCTGCTCGGTGCAGTCGGCCACCGCGCACACTTCATTGCGTCGATGCGAACTTGACCGGCTGCTGATTTCGATTCGCGCCCCAATCAAATGGGGTGCGAATACTCTTCAGACGCCATCCGCTTTCTACCTTCCGCACCTCTTCTATTGCGGCATGAAACTGACTGGCAAAGCCGATGTTGCCAGTGCAAAGCCGCCGTCTCAACGTTTCATTTCACGTCGAACGAATCAGGTAGCGTTACCTTTTCAACGCCACCTAGCAGGGGAGTGAGCGTAACGCCCGGCACGGGACTGATGGCCGAAGTGAGGCTGATGTATTCGTTCAATGCTTCTTTGGCTCTTGCCTTAATGTATTCCTCGCCGGTGTCTTTCAGCAGCGTCTCGTAAGGTATCTGCGACAAGGCGTCGCGCAGTTGCTCCCGCAGGTCGTCGCTATGGACGAGGATGAATTCTCGCGACCGATCCACATCCTCACTCCCAATAAGTATCTTCAGTTTTGGAATGGCCAGGGTGTGGCCGGTGAAGGTGCGGTACGCATCGTCTTTCAGCAACGGGATGACTTCCACTTCGTCTATCAGTTCGATCATGCGGTTCGAGTTCTGGGGCATGCCCTGTTCACTGCTCAGGGGCGCTTCCATAGCGACAGGCTGCGGCTGCTCGCGCATCAGATATCCGGCCGTTACGCCAGCCACGACTATGACGGCCACGCCGATCATCGCCATTGAGGATATGCCCGTTTCAGATTCGGGGATGTATCTTGGCAAAGGCTGCGCTGCGGGTTGAGAATCGTGCATGCGCATCCGTTCCAGCCCGAGGTCGTACACAGCACGCTTGTCCGTATCGGATAGCACTTCATAGGCCTGCTGTATCGACACGGCCCGCGCTGCTGCTTCTGCATCCCCGATATTCCGGTCCGGATGGTAGCGCTGCATCAGGCTCTTGTAGGCTGCCCGAATAGTCTCGGCGCTGGCTTTGCAGCTAACTTCCAGAGTGTCGTAATGACTCATTCGATAATCCGCTCGTTTACGTATTGCTTTCCGGGAAGATCGGGGCATCCTCTCTCAGTCGCATCGAAATACCCTTAGTTATTGACTTGGTATCGGGCGGTGATTAATCTGCCACCGACTTCACATGCTCAAACAGGATTATGGCTTATACCATCGCGCAACCTAAAACGATATTCGAGCTGCTTGGTCTCCCCCCAAATGCGACCCGCGCCGAGGTGGTGACCGCGTATCAGGCATTGTGCAGGCATTTTGAATCGGGGGCACACGGTCTTTCAGCGTCATTGGCGGAGTACAAGCTCTCCTCGTTGCACGCTGCCATGCACGCTTATTCTTCCGTCGATGCAGGCAGCGAAACGGGCAGCTCGCGCGCCCCCTCTATCATGATTGCCCCTCCTCCAGTCATTTGGTCAGAGATCGATGGTGAATCCCCGCTTTGGGCGAAAAGACGGCAGAAATTCGCCATCATGTCGAGCTGGACTTCCACTGGCCTCAAGTTCTTGTTGGGTTTCCTCGGTATTGTCTTCTTGTTCAAGATGATGTTCTCGTTCACCGCCATCCAGGCGCACACCGCCCCTGGCAACTTGGAAGCCATGAGCAGGATGAGCGAGGACAAAATAATCATCGAAGAATACTTTCGGGAAACGGGCTATCGCGCTTCTTCACGCAGCGAAGTCGAGGCACTGCAAGCCGAGGAAAAACGCAAGGAGGAAGAGCGTCGTATCGAGCTTCAAGCCCAGCGCGAAGAAGAAGCAAAACAAAGGGAATATGAGCGTTTCGTCGAAGAGAGCCGACGCATAGGGGAGAACGTTTCGCGTCAAGTGGAGCAGATAGAGCAACAAGAAGCGCAACAAAAAGAACAGGAAGAACTAAAACGTGCCTACCAGGAACAAGAGCGAATACGCATGGAGCAAGAGCGCGTCAACGCAGAACGAAGACGCTTGGGCATGCAGCCCGTTTATTGAGTGGTTGTTCGCAGCGCGCGATTCGGCAGCGCTCATCCCGAAATTCGAGCTCTCTATGGTTTGGCGCAGGCTAAGCTCAAGAGTGCATTCATCCCGCTTATCGACTGGCGTTACCCGCCACACCGCAGCCTTATCACTCTGAACCAAGAAAGGTTGATATGAAGCGTGTCCTTATTCTTATTCTGCCGACCTTGCTGCCGATCCAGTCCCACGCACTGGACTTGGACAAGAAGCGGCACATCCTTGCTTCTGTCCTTACCTTTAGCACTGCTTATGCCATTACCAATGGATGTTAAAACATCCGTCATATTTGGCTTGAGCGTGGGATTGGCGAAGGAAACTTATGATTCGAAAAGCACGAATGGCGACGGGTTTGACACGCATGACCTAGCGGCGGATGCGCTCGGCGTTGGATTGGGTTTTATTTGGGGGAAGCGTTTTTAGGAGAGGGCGTCACCGAATAATTTCTCCGGCGCTTTCTCCTTGGTTCCGCCGCTCATGGTTACCCCCAGAGATAACAGCCCTGCGCTTGGGCTTACTTCACCAGCTTCGACACCTGCTTGAACACATCCGTCCCCGCGACCTTGAGCCACTGGAACGCCACTGTTTCGGTGCCGGTCGGCACGGCACCGGCAAGGGTCATGGCTTCGATAGCGGTATTGCGGTTGGCGGGGGCGCGGCTCAGCACGGCGTCTTGCACAACATGCACGACGAAGCCTTCATGCAGCAGATCGAGCACGGTCTGTTGCACGCACACATGCGTCTCCATGCCGCACACCACGATCTGCGTGCGTCCACTCTGGCGCAGTTGCGACAGGAAGTCGTCATTGCCGCAGCAGCTGAAGCTGATCTTTTCGTGGAAGGTGGCGTTGCCGGTTTTTTCCTTGAGCGCGGCGACGGTGGGGCCGAGGCCTTTGACGTATTGCTCGGTGACGATGACGGGGACGGACAGCGCGTGTGCGCTTTCGAGCAGGATGCCGGCGTTCTTCACCACGCGCTGCAGTTCGTCCTGATCCATGGCGGCACTGAGGCGTTCCTGCACGTCGATGACCAGCAGCAGGGAGTGTGCGGCTTGCAGACGGAATTTGTCGGGGGTGGGCATGGCGGTTCCTTTCGCTCTTTACGAGGTCAGGATCATACCGCCTGCCGTATCAAACGGAATACGGTGCCGCCGCCCAGCCTTGCACCAATGCCGCTTCGGTGTCCGGCAGATAGCTGAAGCCGGCTTCCAGATCGCGCACGACGGCGTAGGCGACGGCGGGCGGGGTGATGGTGTTGGAGACGAGGTGGAAATACCAGGCGGAGGGATAGCCTGCCGCGCGGTCGAAGGCTTGCAACTGGTGCGACATCTCGACGCCGGAGAGTTCGGCGTTCCAGTGGAACGATTTGAGTTCGCGCGCGTGGCGCGACACCAGCGAAGCGGTTGCCACCGGGTTGCGGTAGCGGTCCAGATGTTCGCGCAGGGCGACGATCCAGTGGTCGCTGAAGTGGCCGCGCGTGGCGGCGCTGCTGTGCGACCATTCTTTGAGCAGGCGCGGCAGGCCGTTGCCGCGCCCGGTCGCCAGCCCTGCGCGCGCGACGGTCTGCTTCATGTCGAGCAGGCGGCGGAATTTGTAACGCGGCGAACCCACGGCCTGCCCTTCCAGCAGCAGCGGTGAGATGGGGTCGATGAGTTCCTGCATGTCTTCGGGCAATGCGTCCGGATCGATCAGTTCGCGGTCCAGCACTTCCTGCAGTTCTTCCACTTCCAGTTGCATGAAATCGGCGGGGGCCGGGCCGTAGGCGCAGACGAAATAATGTGTGCGGCCGGAATGGCGGGTGACTTGCAGACCCTTGTCGAGATAGCGCTCGACCAGTTCTGCCATGTCGCCATCGCAAGCTTCCAGCTCGCTGCGCGCCCAGCGTTCCAGTTCGTCCGAGAGCCGGTCGCCGTTCGGCGCGATGACGCCGCCCGGGCGATACCAGCCGCCACGGTTCAGCGCGTATTCAAAGGTGCAGCCGGGATGGATGCGGTTGGCGATCTCCAGCAACCCGGCGTGATGCGGGCGCGGCGACAACGCTTCGATCTTGCGCGCGAGTTCCTGCAGCGCTGTTTCGTCGGGCGTCATGATCGTCATTTCTCTGCTCCCATCAGGTATTCGTTCAATCGCTGGCGCACCACGGTGCGCACGTCAGGCTCGGCATCGTCCGCTAGTTCGGCGATAGACTCAAGCGGTGCATGCTCCGCCGCGCGCAGCCGCACCACCCAGTCCTCGTCGTGCAGCATCTTTACGGCATCGTCCGCCAGTACGCGCTCGGCCACGATGCGCCGCACTTCCACATCTTCATCCTGCGCCATGCGCCCCAGCGCGAACGGCGGCAAACGGCGCGCCACCACCTTGCGCACTTCGCGCTCCTCGTCGTGCGCCATCTTCGGCAACTGCCCGTGCGGCAGGCGTTTCGCCACCTGCATGCGCACCAGATAATCTTCGTCGTTCTGCAATACGCCCAGTTCTTCCGGTACCAGGCGATCCGCCGCCGTCATGCGCACTTCGCGGTCGGTATCGTGCAGATAGTCCCCCAGCCCGTCGATGGGCAGGCGCATCACCATCACGCGCCGCACCACCTCGTCCTCGTCGCGCGCCAGCGGGCGCAAGGCTGCCAGCGGCGCATGTTGCGCGGCGATGGCGCGCCTTTCCCAGAAAGCATCGTGCAGATAGCCTTCGGCGAATTCCTTGTTGCGCCGCAAAAAGCGGTCGATCTGCCGCCCGCTGTGCGCGGTCACGCAGATGTCGCCCGGCACACAGCGGCCTTCCGCCAGTAGCGCGCGGTGCGGACAAGTCGCGCAATCCGCGAGGGCGGACGGCGGCGCTGCCTCCGGGTGACTTTCTGGCATGTGGGTCCCTGCTTTCAAAATAGACATCGCCTGAGTGACTGCAACACCCGTGCCAATCTGCTGCGCGGGTAATTTATCAAGCCATGACAGAGGGTTAGCGATTCTGACTGCGGGATACAAACAGGAGTTTGTAGCGATTGCGACAAAACAAATCGTTGGGTGGAGCCCTTCCTGCATCTTATAGATTCTTGCGCAGCACCGTCATGTGCGAACCGTCGAATCCGAGCGCGCGGTAGAAATCCAGCGCGGTGGCGTTGTCGCGGTCGGCCAGCAGGGTGACGCGCGTCATGCCCTGCTCGCGCGCCCAGTCCAGCACATGCTCGACCAGCTTGCGCCCGTAACCGCCGCCGCGATGCGCGCGGCTGACGATCACATCCTCCAGCAGCAACACCTTGCGGCCCTCGGCGGTGCTGACGGTGATGAGCGCGTTGGCCATGCCCGCCACCTGCCCGGCTATGCGCAGCACGAACAGTCTGCCCAGTTGCGGTTCGTCGAGGATGAGTTGCAGGCCGCGCAGTTGTTTGTCGCGCTCGGGGGTGAAATCGCTCTCAAGCGCGAACAGCCCGGCGAGAAGGTCGGCGAGGTGCGGCAGGTCCTCAGCGGTAGCGAAGTCGATAGCAGTATTCATGGTTCTCTCGGTTAGCTTTTCATCCCTCGATACGGTGCTACGCACCTACTCTGGACGAACGGACTGGAAAAATGCAACCGTTCGCCCTGAGTAGTTCGCATCGCGAACGTATCGAAGGGCACGTTCCTACATCAGCGCCACGCTCTTCACCTGTGCGCACACGTACATCCCCGCGACCAGGCCCAGATGGTCGCGCGAACGGCGCGTGATGCGCGACAGCAGCATATGCGACTCGCCCACCTGCATGCGCACGATCACCTTGTCCGGCCCCTCGTCGCGTATCTCTTCGATGCGCGCATTGAGGATGTTGTTGATGCTGGAGCCTTGCGGCGCCTGCGTGGCGATGCTCACGTCGCGTGCCAGCACGCGGGCACGCACGCGATAGCCTGCCGTCTGATCCACCTTGCCCACCCACAGGTGGCCGCCGGGGAAATCGAGCTGCGTCAGATGATAGGCCTCGTCGTGCCGCGCCACCGACGCTTCGATCACCGCGCCGGCGTCGTCGAAATGCGCGATGGGCAGGTCCAGCCGCGCCAGCGTCTCACCCAGCGCGCCGCTGGCGATGACCTTGCCCTGCTGCAGCAATACCAGATGGTCGGCCAGCCGCGCCACCTCGTCCATCGCATGGCTGACGTACAGAACGGGGATCTGCAGTTCGCGGTGCAGGCGTTCGAGGTAGGGCAGGATCTCCTGCTTGCTCTGCGTGTCGAGCGCGGACAGCGGCTCGTCCATCAGCAGCAGTTCGGGGCTGACCAGCAGCGCGCGGCCGATGGCGACGCGCTGGCGCTCACCGCCGGACAGGCTGGCCGGATCGCCGCGCCCGATGATGCGGTCCAGCCCCAGCCATTCGATCACTTGTTCCGGTTGCACGCGGCGTAGCGCAGGCGCGATGCGCCGGTAGCCGTATTCCAGATTGGCACGCACCGACAGGTGCGGGAACAGGCTGGCCTCCTGGAACACATAGCCCAGCGGCCGCTTGTGCACCGGCATGAAGGTCGTCTCGTTCTGCCACGGCTCGCCGTTCACGCGCAGCCAGCCCTGCGCGCGCTCCAGTCCGGCGATGCAGCGCAGCAGCGTGGTCTTGCCGGAACCGGAGGAGCCGAACAATGCGGTGACGCCGAGCGGCGGCGCGCTGAACTGGGCATCCAGTTCGAAGCTACCCTGCTGCATCTTGAGGTGTACGCGCAGCCAGCTCATCGCGCCCCCTTGGACCAATTGCCGCCCACGCGATACAGTCCGACCAGCACGAGGAAGGAGAACAGCACCATGCCGCCCGACAGCCAATGTGCCTCGCTGTATTCCATCGCCTCGACGTGGGTGTAGATGGCGACCGAGAGCACCTGCGTCTCGCCGGGGATGCTGCCGCCCAACATCAGCACCACGCCGAACTCGCCGACCGTGTGCGCGAAGGCCAGGATGATGGCGGTGAGGAAACCGGGACGCGCCAATGGCAAGGCGACACTGATGAATCGATCCCACGGTGTCGCGCGCAGGGTAGCCGCCACTTCCAGCGGACGTTTGCCCATCGCCTCGAACGCGTTCTGTATCGGCTGCACCGCGAACGGCAGAGAGAACAGCACCGAGCCGACCACCAGTCCGGCGAAGGTGAACGGCAGTGCACCGATGCCGAGCGCGCGCGTCAATTCACCCACCGCGCCCTGCGGCCCCATCAGCAACAGCAGATAGAAGCCCAGCACCGTCGGCGGCAGTACCAGCGGCAGCGCCACCAGCGCCGACACCAGTCCCTTGTACCAGCTGCGGCTGTGCGCCAGCCACCAGGCCAGCGGCGTGGCGATGCACAGCAACACAAGCGTGGTGAGGCTCGCCAGCTTGAGTGTGAGTGTTACGGCTTGCAGGTCTTCGGGTGTCACAATATTTTCCTTACTCTCTTTCTACACCGTCATTGATGGAACTACTAGCCAATCCACTAAGCCAGCAAGCTGGCAAGTGGCTGGTTATCCCGCGCAGGCGGGAATCCAGCCATCAAAACAATTCCGCGAAGCGGACAACATGTTCTGGTTATGTCCCGCTGCGCGGGGAATGTTGAACCACTGGATTCCCGCCTGCGCGGGAATGACGGATCAATCATGGCAGTTCGTAGCCGTAGCTGCGTATCACGGTTGCGGCCTGCGGGCCTTTGAGGAATGCGAGGAATGCTTTGGTCGCTTCGGTATCTTGTGCACTCGACAACATCACGGCGCTCTGTTCGATGGGGTTGTAGTAGTGAGCCGGCACGATCCACCATGAACCTTCGCCCACCTTGCCGCCCTTGGTGATCTGCGACAGCGCGATGAAACCCAGCTCCGCATTGCCGCTGGCGGCGAACTGATAGGTCTGTGTGATGTTGTCGCCTTTCACCAGTTTGGATTGCAGCACTTTCCACAGTCCCATTTCTTCCAGCGCTTCCTGCGCGGCGGTGCCGTACACCGCGAGCTTGGGATCGCCGATGGAAAGTTTGTTGTAGCCGCCTTTGCGCAGCACCGCGCCCTTGTCATCCACCAAGCCCGGCTGCGCACTCCACAGCACCAGCTTGCCCAGCGCATATACGAAGCGCGAACCGTTCACTGTCAGACCGTCGCCATCCAGTTTCTTCGGCGTCCTGGTGTCGGCCGCGATGAATGCATCGTAGGGCGCGCCCTGTTTGATCTGCGCGTAGAACTTGCCGGTGGAGCCGAAGCTGACCGATACCTTGTGTCCGCTCGCCTGCTCGAACAGCGGCACGATCTCCTGCATCGGCGCGGTGAAGTTCGCCGCCACCGCCACGCGCACCTCGCCCGCCTGCGCCACTTGCGCCATCATCAACAGCGCGCCCAACAAACCCAGTTTGATCGATTTCATTTCCTGCTCCTTATGCTGTAACTGCCAAGATTATGTGCGACGCCTTGATCAACGCCGCGGCTTTGACCCCTTCCTTCAATCCCAGTGATTTGATGCTGTCGTTGGTGACGATGGCGGCCACGCTCTTGCCGCCCGCCAGCTCGATGATGACCTCGCCGTTCACCGCGCCTTCCTGACAACGCACCACCGTGCCGTGCAACTCGTTGCGCGCGCTGGTCTTGAAACCTTCCGAGGTGGTCACGATCACCCACGGCGCTTTCACCAGCGCATACGCCTCGCCACCCACCTTCAAACCAAGATGCTGCACGCTCTCGTTGGTGATCACCGCCGCCAGCGTGTCGCCGCTACCAATATCCATCACCACTTCCGCGTTGATCTGTCCCAGCTTGATGCTCTTGATAGTGCCGAGGAACTGGTTACGCGCACTCGTCTTCATGTCGAATCTCCTGATTAGTTGGTAGTACTCATCGAAGTCGTCCATCACCTCGGCCAGCCGCTTGAGCACCTGCTCGCGCTCCTGCTCCAGCCGCCGATAGGCGCCCGCCACCCGGCGGCCGTAGGTGGTCAGCGTGGTGCCGCCGCCTTTAGCTCCGCCGGTCTTGCGCTCCACCAGGGGTTGCTCGGAAAGATTGTTGATGCTGTCCACCGCTTCCCACGCCGCCTTGTAGCTCATGCCCATGGCACTCGCCGCCGCCGAAATGGAGCCGGTCGCATCGATACGTTCCAGCAATTCCAGATGGTCCCAGCGCCGCCCGCGGGCGATCTTCAGTTTGGAGACAACGCTGCCGTCGGTCTGCTTCGCTGCTTTGCTTGCTGCTGCTGTCTGAGCCATGTTGTCCTCACTCGTAATCGAAAATCTCGCCTAGCGACTCGTTCGCCCTTTCTCCCGCTTGCGGGAGAAAGTTGGAAAGGGGGAAGCGGGCATGGCAAGCCTCAAAATCATCCGTTTCACATGTGCCATGCCCGTTATCGCTTGCGCCACCTAACGTCATGCAAGAGCGATGCCAGCCTGCCATCGCGCCGCATAACCCCATCCCGTACGGGGTTCCCTCATATCGACCTGCCACCTGCACAGCGTTATGTCGGGCTTCAGCTGTAGGCTTTTGCACAATTTGGCGCGTTCGTTACAACCCAAATTACATAACGCTACCCAGCCTTATCCCTCAATCCCACGCACAACAGCCTTCAATGTGATTGGCACGCCACTTGCTAAAACGCTGTTGCGTTATGTCGCAATTTACATAACGAAATCCAATCACACAACAGGAGTATGAAATGAACGCAAAACGCTGCCCCCCCCCTGACGGTCGCCACCCGGCCATGGCCGACAACGGCAACATCACTATCTACGGCAGCGCGCTGCCGGGCCGTTACGACACGCCGTACAAAATCATCACGCGCAAGCTGGACAACTAACGTGTCAGTCCCATGGGTTCGATGAACCCAGATTGTCCGTTAGAAAAATCACGTCATTCCGGCGCAGGCCGGAATCATGGCGTTGTCCGCTGCGCGGCGTATTTTTCATCGCCGGATACCGGCCTGACCGGAGGTCAGTCTGTCCTGAGTTGATCGAAGGGCCGGTATGACGGCCTAATGGACGATCCGGGATGAAGGCAGGATTTCGCCGGGCTATTCCCTGAATATCAGGCGGTAATTTGCGGCGTTCTAAATAATGACTTGGCAGTGCAAATCCCCCCCCCCGCATTAGCATCGTCAATCGCTACTGTTTTTGAGTAAGGCGATGTATTAGAAGCATTCCTTCAGCATCACCAGGTCAGCCAACGCCGCACAAAGCGATTGTCGCGGCGGATCAGCCATCTTCTCCACTCGTCGCCCAGCAGAATCACAGCGGCGAACGGCAAGACCAGCGACACCTCGAACCAGCCTATTGGCGCGGTGCCGAAGAAGGGTTGCAGGTAGGGCGCGCGCGAGATCGCGGCCACCAGTCCCAGCTCCGCCGCGATGCCCACCCAAATCAGTTTGTTGCGGAAGATGCCGGCGGACAGCATGCTTTCGCGGCGCGTGCGGCAGATCAGCACATTGGGTATCTGGCAGATCACCACCGCCGCGAAGAATGCCGTGACGGCGGTGCGGTACAGCAGGCTGTCCGTCGGCAATTCCGCGCCCCATGTCCAGTCGCCCCGATGCAGCACTACAAAAAATACAAAGAACCCGGCGGCCGCCTGGATCATGCCGACGATGCCGTAGCTCCTGCCCAGCAGCGGCCAGGTGAGCAGTCTTTCGTCGCGGCGGCGCGGCGGCTGTTTCATCACATCATGCTCCGGCAGCTCGCGTCCCAATCCCAGCGCGGGCAGCAGGTCGGTGCCCAGGTCGATACTGAGGATCAGCACCACGGTCAACGCCAGCGGCGCGTCGATGGCGACAAAGGCGATGAAGGGCAATATCTCGGGCACGTTGCTGGTGAGGATGTAGGCGATGAACTTCTTGATGTTGGAGAAGACGGTGCGGCCTTCTTCGATGGCGTGCACGATGGTGGCGAAGTTGTCGTCCATCAGCACCATGTCTGCCGCTTCCTTCGCCACCTCGGTGCCGGATAGTCCCATCGCCACGCCCATGTCGGCGTTCTTCAGCGCGGGCGCGTCGTTCACGCCGTCGCCGGTGACGGTGACGATCTCGCCCTTCTTCTGCAGCGCTTTGACGATCTGCAGCTTCTGCAACGGCGTGGTGCGCGCGAACACCAGTTCGCGGCTATCCAGCAAGTCGGACAGTTCTTCCTTGCTCATCGTCTGCAACTGCTCGCCCACGACCACCCGCCCGTCGCCGGTGAACAGGCCGACCTGGCGGGCGATGGATTCGGCGGTGGTGTGGTAGTCGCCGGTGATCATGAACACGCGGATTCCCGCGCTGCGACATTTGTCCACCGCATCGGCGATCTCGGGGCGCGGCGGATCGAGCATGCCGACCAGCCCCAGATAGATGAAGCCGTCTTCGCTGGCTGCCTCGGCATCGGTGGTCTTGTAAGCCAGCGCCAGCACGCGTTCGCCGCGCGCGGCCAGCACTTCGTACAACTCCATAGCTTTGCTGTGCGCTTCCTCGTCGAACGCGACCTGCTCGCCCCGCTGCATACGATGCGTGCATTTTTTGAGAACGATCTCCGGCGCACCTTTCATGTAGGCGATGTTGGGCTGGCCCGCCGCGCCCTGGTGCGTGGTGATCATGCGCTTGGTGGCGGAATCGAACGGGCTTTCGTGCAGACGCGGGAAACGTTCCGCCAGATCGCCTATTGCGTGCAGACGCTGCGCCAGCACCAGCAGCGCGCCCTCGGTGGGGTCGCCGAGGTAATGATGGTCGGTGAGGCGCGCGTTGTTGCACAACACCATGGCCGTCCATGCATCGCTGAAGCCTTCCGCCTGCGCCAGCCCGCTCTGGTAGGCAGACCACACGCGCAGTCCCAGCACCAGCGTGGCGACCCGCATCTGGTTCTGCGTGATGGTGCCGGTCTTGTCGGTGCAGATCACGGTGGTCGAGCCCAGTGTCTCCACCGCTTCCAGATTCTTGATCAGCGCGTTCTTCTTCGCCATGCGTTTGGAGGCCATGGTCAGCGCCAGCGTTACCGTGGGCAGCAAGCCTTCCGGCACGTTGGCGACGATGATGCCGATGGCGAAGATCAGGCTGTCGGTGAAGGGATTGCCGAGCAGCACACTGAGCGCGAAGAACAGCAGACCGAGCGCGATGGCGATGGCGGAAATGACGCGGATAAAATGGCGCAGCTCTTTGCGGATCGGCGTGTCCACCGTGTCCGCCTCTTTGGTGAGCTGCACGATGCGGCCGATCTGCGTGTTCATGCCGGTGCCATACACCAGCGCGCGACCGTTGCCGCTTTGCACCAGCGTGCCGGAGAACACCATGTTGCGGCTCTCCAGCAGATTGTCGTGGGTACAGGCCAGCTTGCGCAACTGCGGTTCGCTCTCGCCGGTCAGCGAAGAATGGTCGACCTTGAGCCGGTTCACTTCCAGCAAGCGCCCGTCGGCCGGCACGCGGTCGCCTTCTTGCAGCAGGATCACATCGCCCGGCACCACCAACCGCGCTTCGATACGCGCGACCTGCCCGTCGCGCCGGACCGTGATCATCTGCGGCAGCATGTTGCGGAAGCTCTCCATGATGCGTTCACTCTCGCGCTCCTGCACGTAGGTGAACAGCGCGTTGAGCAGCACCACTGCCAGCAGCGCGACGCCGATGTAGAAGTTGCCTTCGCCCGGTCGGAGGTAATCGGCAAAGAACGCCAGCGAGGAACCGGCAATGAGCAGCAGCGCAAAGAAGTTGGTGAACTGGCGCAGGAATTTGACGAACTCCGGCGTCTCCTTGCGCACGCGCAATTCGTTGCCGCCGAACTCGGCCAGACGGCGCGCCGCCTCGGCCGCGCTCAGCCCTTCCCCGCTGCAATGCAGGCGCTGCTGCAAGGCCTCCAGCGGGATGCGATGCTGGTCGGCGGGCACTGCCTTTGCATCAGTATGGTTCATCACGCCCCTTCCAGTCGGGTCGAGGCTGCGCCAGCCGCCCGCAACCGATGGCCCACTGTACTACACGGGAAGGAAGATGGAACCGCAAGCGCCGAGCGCATGGTCAAAGCGCGCCGACTCCGCTACATTCCGCGCATGAAATCGCGCCGCAAACATTACCACGTCTATGTCATCGAACTGTCGAAGGACGTGCTGTACGAAGCCAAGTTCAAGAAGTGCAACCCGTACTACCGCCCCGGCATGCCCTGCGTCTACGTCGGCATGACCGGACTCGACCCCGACATCCGCTTCGACAAACACAAGGCCGACATCCAGTCCAACCGCTATGCAAAGCAGTACGGCCTGCGTCTGCTGCCCGACCTGTACGAAGCCTTCAACCCGATGAGTTACGACGACGCCTGCGACAAGGAAGTCGAGGTCGGCATCGACCTGCGCAGTGCGGGGTTCGGGGTGTGGCAGGCTTGAGTCGCGGCCTCAGAAGTTAGCGATCACCAGCGCCTGGCCGCCCAGCAACAGGAAATAGCCCGCGCCCCAGCTTATGCTTTCCGTCAGCGCGTGCGCCATGCTCTGCCTTGCATCCTTGCTCAGCAGGATGCCGACTATCATGACCGCAGCACCGGCCAACGCCAAAGTCATCATCGAAAAGAGTTCATCCATCTCATACCCTCCGTCGTTCGTTGCGCGCGGCATGTCCACCACCGCCGACCCCTGTAAACTAGCGCCAAGTTGTTGCAACTGCGTGATGCGTGCATGACATTCGCGCGACACCCCATGACGCGTCCTGCCGACAACCCGACATCCATTAGAATCAAGGCATCCCAAATCAGGTAAAGCAAATGAAACGCATCGGCTTACTCACCAGCGGCGGCGACTCGCCCGGCATGAACGCGGCGATACGCGCCGTGGTGCGCGCGGCCACCTTCAACGGGCTCGAAGTGTTCGGTATCGAGCGCGGCTACAAAGGCTTGATCGAGGGCGACATCCACGCGCTCGGCCCGCGCGATGTCAGCGGCATCATCAATCGCGGCGGCACCATCCTGAGCATCGACAGATGCGCAGCGTGCACAGCTACGCGGCATATGGCGCTTCGGGTATCATCCGCGCCGGTGCGCGATCTTCTTGCACCGCAATCCCCCACAGGAATCCCATGCAGCCCCTCATCACCTGGAACGAATCGAACAAACCGTGCAAGGCCAAATGGCGTTCCGAGAGCGGCATGCCGCCGCCCAAGCGCGTGCGCATCGCGGACGACACGATGAAGGCGGACGAGGCTTACCGTCTGGCATGCGAGGGCACGGCGCTGTTGTGGCGCGGCGATTTCCAGAACGCGAAGCAGTTGCTGCAGGCGATGTCTCGCCGCAACACGCGCAAGGCGGAGCGTTCACGCAAGACCGCCGAACTGCTCGGCGAAGCGTTCCACCTGCATCGGCAGGCGATGTCGCAACGCGCGCGCACGCTGGCGATGATCCTCATTCCGCTGGATGCCGATTACGCCATCCCCCTGCGCCGCGCGCCGGATATGCAGCAGGCGTGCAACGAGGCTTACGGCCGCAGCAGCAAACCGTCGGTCGCTTCCCTGCGCGAGTTGCTCGGCTTGTTCGGCGCGCACGAGTGGCGCAAGAAAGGCGTGGAGATCCCGCTGTTGAATGCGCGCATCCATCCGCATTACGGCGTGTTCTCACCGGTGCGTGGCGAATATCTGGAACTGGTGAACCAGGCGCCGTTGCCTGCGACCGAACTGGCGTTCGATATCGGCACCGGCACCGGCGTGATCGCTGCCCTGTTGGCACAGCGCGGCGTGCAACACATCGTCTCCACCGATCAGGACCCGCGCGCACTGAGCTGCGCACGCGACAACCTGATACGCCTGGCCCTGAACGAAAAAGTGGAAGTCGTGGAAGCCGACCTGTTCCCCGATGGCAAAGCACCGCTCATCGTGTGCAACCCGCCGTGGATCCCGGCGCGCCCCAGCTCGCCGGTGGAACACGCGATCTACGATCCGGACAGCCGCATGCTGCGCGGCTTCCTCGGCGGACTGGCGGCGCACCTCTCCCCCAAGGGCGAAGGCTGGCTGATCCTCTCCGACATCGCCGAACATCTGGGCCTGCGCACGCGCGAGGAACTGCTGGCGCTGTTCGAGGCATCCGGTTTGCAAGTGATCGAACGCATGGACATCCGTCCGCACCATCCCAAGTCCGCCGACAAGACCGATCCGTTGTATGCGGCACGTGCGGCGGAAATTACTTCGTTGTGGCGCTTGGCGCGCAGTAGCTGAACATCGGGCGCGGACGGTATTGCACACGTCCGAGAATTGCCTACCCTGCCTCGCAGGGGGAGGGGCAAGCCCCTCCTCCCGCATCCAATCCCGCAGCATCGCAAAGGAGAAACACCATGATCCTCGGCCTGCGCACCGCCATTTACCCCGCTCCCGTTCTGGACGCCGCCAAGCGCGCAACCCGCGACCGCCGCGCCGCGGCCATTGCGGGGTGCGACCGACATCGAAGCGGAATACGCGCGCCTGCTGGGACTGGGCGCGACCGCGCTGGAGCCGGTGGTCGAGGTCGGCGAGGGCATCAAGGTGGCTGCGGTGCAGGATCTGTTCGGCAACCGCTTCGGCCTGGTCCAGAATCCCTATTTCGTTCCGCAGACCTTGCGCTGAATCTCCGACGCGGGAACAGGCCATGACTGTCCATCACGATCACTCGATGCTCTCCCTGCTGCGACGGGTGCTGCCGCTGGCAGTGGTGCTCATCGGCAACCCGTCACAGGCCTGCACCCAGCCGCTGACATATGAACAGCAAACCTTGCTGGTGGATGGCGAACGCCGCGTCGCGCGCGTGCCCAAGGGTTACCTGCTGGAACGGCTGGCCGCCATGGACGGGCCGCGCATGCTGACCTTCGCCGCCAACGGCGACCTGTACGCAGGTTCGCGCGCGGGCAAGGTGTATCGCCTGCCGCCGCCATACACGCTGGCGGAAGTGTTGGTCGACAGCGGCGACTATCCGCACAGTGTGGCGTTCCGGCCGGGCGAGATTTTGATCGCGAAGACGGACGGCGTGTATCACGCACTCTACCGCGCCGGGCAGACGCGCCTCGATCCGCAGGCCCTGCGATTGCTGGCCGCACTGCCCGGAGGCGGCGGGCACAACAGCCGCACCGTGGGCGTGGGACCGGACGGGCGCGTGTATGTGAGCCTCGGCATCCAGCGCAACTGCAGCGACCAATACCTGGGCGCGGGTTACGATTTCGACAAGCGGCGCGGCGGCGTGCTGGTGCTGCACGAAAGCGGCGGCCAGGCAACGTGGCAGAGCTACGCCTCGGGGCTGCGCAACCCGGTCGGCTTCGACTGGCATCCGAAGAGCGGCGCGCTCTACGCGAACAACAACGGGCCGGATCATCTCGGCTTCGGGCAACCGCCGGAATATTTCAGCCGGCTCGATGCCGATTCCTTCCACGGCATGCCGTGGTTCCAGTTCGACGGCAAACAGATGCAGCGTGACGATTGCGTGTCGAGTCCGCCGCCGCGCCCCATCGCCGAAGTGACACTGCCGGTCGCCACCTTCCCCTCGCGCAACGCGCCGCTGGGCATGGCTTTCGTTCCCAAGGGCGCGCTCGATGCGCGGCTTGAATTCGATGCAGTGGTGGCGTTGCACGGCTCGTGGGGCAAACAGCCAAGCGGCGGTTTCTTCGGGCCGAACGCCACGCGCCGCCCGCCCGCGCTGGCGGCGGTGCGCTTCGACGGTGACAAGGCGGTGCGTGTGGACGAGCTGGTCAGTGGCTTCCAGTTGCCGGACGGCGAGCGCTGGGCACGACCGGCCGGAGTCGCGTTCGGGCCGGATGGCGCGCTGTATTTCAGCAGCGACAGCGAAGCCAACGGCCTGTTCCGTCTGCGGCGGCGCTAGCGCGCCTGCGGAATCTGAGCATTCCCGTCACGGTGAATCAGTTAGACTGCGGCAACGATGCATCCCGCGATGCATGCCACCGAAAGTCCGCATGAACTCTGCAGCAACCCGGTCTTCCGATGCGCCACGCATCGACCAGGACAACCACTTGTGGCTGGAATTCTGGCGCGATCAGCGCAGCGATTTCCACCAGTCCGCCGTCAACCCCCTCCTGACAAAATTCTGGCCCGCACTGGCTCTGGCGCAAGGCAGCCGTGTGTTCGTGCCGCTGTGCGGCAAAAGTCTGGACATGCTGTGGCTGGCGCAACAGGGACACGAGGTAATCGGGATCGAACTGAGTCCGGTGGCGGTCGCAGCGTTCTTCAGCGAGAACGATTTGCAGCCGACGCAACAACAGGTCGGTGCATTCACTTTGTGGCGCGACGGCCCCATCAGCATCCTGTGCGGCGATTACTTCGCTCTGACAACGAACGAGCTGGGCATGATCGATACGGTCTATGACCGTTCAGCACTCACTGCTTTGCCGGAGGAGATACGCGGACTCTATGTCGCGCAATTAAATCGTCTTATCTCGGATACTGCCGTGGTGTTTCTGCTGACAGTGGAAGATGCCGCCGAGGACGCGACGATGCAGCAGGCGACCGGCGTGGATAAAGAGATCGCCAGCTTGTACGCGCGCGATTTCGATATCGCCCTGACTTATGTCGAGAGCGTGTTCGAGGCCGATCCGGCATCGGCAGCGCTGCCCGACATACGCGCCGAGTACAAGGTGTATCGGCTCACTTCAAGATAAGCAACACTCGTCATCCCCGCGCAGGCGGGAATGACGAATTAATCAGTGCATCCTCAGAAAAACGAGATCAGCGCCGCATGGCTGGTGAAGGTCACGAAGAATCCCGAACCCCAGCTCACGGCTTCAGTCATGCTGCCGTCCAGACTGCGTGCTTCGTTCCTGTTGAGACGGATGCCCGCCATCAGAATCACCGTGCCCGCCACGATCATCGCCATCATTATCAGAAATTCGTTCATCTCATCACCTCCGTCGGTTTAGTTACATATCTGCTGTTGATAAGCAATCGGCGCTATCGACCCGATTGCTGTTGCAATATTTCAATGCAACATCCGTGCCCGCTCACATCACCATCAAGAACAATTTCGGCTGCGTGCGTTTGTAGTCGTACAGATGGTGCAAGGTCATCGGCGTCAGTTCCTTGATCGCCACCCATATCTGCAGCGGATGCTGCTCGGGCTTGGCGAGCGCGATCCTGACGGCATGCCAGGCCACCCAGTCGATCTGCGGCAGTCGCGCGCATGCCGCAGGCGGCAGGTTGGCGGCGGACTTGGCCAGATTACCCAGCGTCATCAGCGTCTGCGCACGCGTGATGCGGCTGTCGAAGAATTCGCGCTCGCTGCTTTCTTCGGTGAGCGTGATGATGTTCAGGGCGAGCTGTTCCATCAGCCCGAGTAGTGCGCCGGTCAGCATGTCTTCTCCTTGAGTGCGTCGCGCAGCAGCAGGGCGACGTGTTGGGCTTTGCGTTGTGTGCCTTCGTGTATCTGGTGCCTGCACGAAAAACCGTTGGCGAGGATGGCAGCATCGGGGGCGGCGCGCAGTGCGGGCAGCAGATCGAGTTCGGCCATCTGCATCGAGAGGTCGGCATGCTCCGCTTCCACGCCGAAACTGCCGGCCATGCCGCAACAACTGGCTTCGATGAATTCGAAATCGAACTCGGGGATCATGCGCAACACCTTGCGCAGCGACTTCATCGCGCCGACGGATTTCTGGTGACAGTGGCCGTGCACCAGCGTCTTGCCCGGCAGCGGTTTGAGATCGAGTGCGAGACGTTTGCGGTCATGTTCGCGCGCGATGAACTCTTCGAACAGGTAGACCTGTTTCGACAAGGCGACCGCCTCTTCACCCAGACCGAGTTTCAGATGATCGTCGCGCAAGGAAAGGATGCATGAAGGTTCGAGACCGACGATGGGCGTGCCCGCCGCCAGCGCGGGACGCAGCGCGAGTTGCATGCGGCGCGCTTCGCGCTTCGCTTGTTCCACTTGGCCGAGAGAAAGATAAGTGCGGCCGCAGCACAGCGCGCGTTCCGGTTCTTCATCGAACAAGTCCGGCTGCAAAGTGGTGACGCGATAACCGGCGGCACTCAACACCTGATGCGCGGCGTGTGCGATCTCGGGATCGAAGTGGAGGGCGAAGGTATCGACGAACAGGATGACGTCTTTGCTGTCTGCCTTAGACAGCGCTCCGAAATCGTTCATGCTTCGATACGCTTCGCTACTCAGCACGAACGGAGTAGTGGAAGGCTCAGGCAATTTCCGTTTGGCGGAGATACCGAACAATCTTTCGCCCAGCTTCGCCAGCCACGGCGCACGGTTGCGCCAGCGGATGATTCGTCGCATCACAGGATAACGATGCAGTTGCTGCGGCAGGTCGGCGAACAATCGTTCGCGCAAGGGCACGCCCGACTTCTCATTGCGCTGTGCCTGATATTCGATCTTGATGGTGGCCATATCGACCTGGTTGGCGCATTCGCGTTTGCAGCCTTTGCAGCCGACACACAGTTCCATCGCGTCGGCGAGTTGCTGGCCGGTGAATGCATCTTCACCCAGCTCGCCGTTCAACGCCGCCTTCAGCACCTGCACCCTGCCGCCGGGCGAATGTGCAGTCTCGTCGGTGGCGCGGAAGCTGGGACACATCACGCCCTTGGGTTTGCGCTGACATTGTTTGTCGCTGATGCACACCGCGACGGCCTTGGCGAAGTCGCCGCCGCTCGCAGGGATGCCCGCGTAGGCATCGCCCTGTCCGGCGGTTTCGTAAGCTGACCAGTCGAGATGGAGTTTCATGCCTTTGTATAGGCAAGTTGGATGCCAGCCCGCAAGGGATACCACACTATTCTTGTAAGCCATTGTGCGCACGGGATATTCATCTGCATGCCCGCTCCTACCCTCGCCCCCTGCATTGCCTGTGCTGTGGTTTTTGTCGCCTTCGTCACAAGCTTTCGCGCATGTCATGTGCAATTTGCAACAGGTAAGCCCACAACACCAACGCAGGCACCCAACAAAACAACGAGTTAAGCGTGCCGATATTTCAGGCACGCGGCTTGCTGATAGTCGGGCGGATCTTATCGGAGGACATATTGTGGAACTACCAGTCTTGAACAACACAGCAAGCGAAGCCGCCAAGGGCGGATGTTCCGAGAGATCGTGCGGCTCGACCGACGACCAGATGAACCACCTGCCGGATAGCATCCGCGACAAGGTGAAGAACCATCCCTGCTATTCCGAAGAAGCACACCATTATTTTGCGCGCATGCACGTCGCCGTCGCACCGGCCTGCAACATCCAGTGCAACTACTGCAACCGCAAATACGATTGCTCCAACGAGTCGCGCCCCGGCGTGGTGTCCGAGGTGCTCAACCCAGTGCAAGCGGTGAAGAAGGTGATGGCCGTCGCCGCCACCATCCCGCAGATGACAGTGCTGGGCATCGCCGGTCCCGGCGACGCGCTGGCCAATCCGCAGCGCACCTTCGACACCTTCCGCATGCTGAACGAGCAAGCACCGGACATCAAACTGTGCGTCTCCACCAACGGCCTTGCCTTGCCGGAGAACGTCGAAGAGATGTGCCAATACAACATCGACCACGTGACCATCACCATCAACTGTGTGGACCCGGACGTGGGCGCGAAGATCTATCCGTGGATCTTCTGGAACAACAAGCGCATCAAGGGCCGCGAGGGCGCAGCCATCCTCATAGCGCAGCAACAGAAGGGGCTGGAGATGCTGGTCGCCAAGGGCGTGCTGGTGAAAGTGAACTCGGTGATGATCCCCGGCGTGAACGACAAGCATCTGGAAGAAGTGTCGCGCATCGTGAAGGCCAAGGGTGCGTTCCTGCACAACGTGATGCCACTGATCTCGGAAGAGGAACACGGCACGTTCTACGGCCTCACCGGCCAGCGCGGTCCGACCAACGAAGAACTGCAGGAATTGCAGGACTCGTGTGCGGGTGACATGAACATGATGCGTCACTGCCGCCAGTGCCGCGCCGATGCGGTGGGCCTGCTGGGCGAAGACCGCGGTGCGGAATTCACGCTGGACAAGATCGAGGAGATGGACATCGATTACGCCGAGGCGATGAAGATGCGCGCCGAAGTACATGCGGCCATCAACGAAGAACTGGAAAGCAAACACAAGGCCAAGGAAACCAAGCTGGTCAGCATCGAAGGTCTGAAGAAGGAAGTGACCCGTCCGGTATTGATGGCGGTCGCCACCAAGGGCGGCGGCGTCATCAACGAACACTTCGGTCATGCCGGCGAGTTCCTGATCTATGAAGCATCGAGCAACGGCGTGCGCTTCATCGGCCACCGCAAGACCACACCGTATTGCGAAGGTGGCGACACCTGCGGCGACGGCGAGAGCGCACTGGATGTGACCATCCGCGAACTCTCGGGCTGCGAAGTGGTGCTGTGCAGCAAGGTCGGCTACGAACCTTGGGGCCCACTGGAAGCCGCAGGCATCCAGCCCAACGGCGAACACGCGATGGAAGCCATCGAAGATGCAGTGCTGGCTGTGTATGAAGAGATGCGTGCCGCAGGCAAGCTGGAAGCCAAGGCAGACACCGCGCAAAAAGCGGCATAAAGGAGACCATCATGGCATTTGAGATCATCGAATCCTGCACCAACTGCTATGCCTGCGAACCGCTGTGCCCGAGCAAGGCGATCTATGAGGCGAAGCCGCACTTCCTCATCGACGCTGACAAGTGCACGGAATGCGCAGGCGATTTCGAAGAACCGCAGTGCGCGAGCATCTGCCCGATCGAAGGCGCGATCCTCAACGAAGACGGCGTGGAGCTCAACCCGCCCGGTTCTCTGACCGGCATCCCGCCAGAGAAGTTGGCTGCGTAAGCATCATGGCCACCATCGTCTTCTACGAGAAACCCGGCTGCGGCAACAACACCAAACAAAAGGTGTGGCTGGCCGCGTCGGGTCACACCGTGTTGCCGAAGAACCTGCTCATCGAAAGATGGACGACAGAGAAGCTGCGTCCTTTCTTCGGCGAGATGCCGGTCGAGAAATGGTTCAACCCGTCCGCACCCAGCGTGAAATCGGGCGAGATCGATCCGGCTGCTTACTCTGAAGAAGAAGCACTGGCGATGATGGTGGAACAACCGCTACTCATCCGCCGCCCCTTGATGGATATCGAAGGTGAGTTGCGCGCAGGTTTCGAAGCCAGGGCAGTAGATGCCTGGATCGGCCTCAACGACAGTCAGCCGAAAGATGAGCCGTGCCCCATCTGCCATCGTTCCGAACCTTGCCCGGCACCGGAAGCCGTGACATGAACGCCTCGCCGAATGCTGTTGAAGTCGCACCCGGCACGCACTGGATCGGCGCGCTCGATCCAAGCTTGCGCGATTTCGACATCATTCTGAAGACGGCGAACGGCACCACCTACAATTCCTATTGCGTGCGCGGCGACGATGGCGTGGCCATCATCGACACGGTGAAGGCTTCGCATGCGGATGAATTCTTCACACGACTGGAACAGGTCGCGCGCTACGACGAGATCAGTACCATCGTGCTGAACCATCTGGAACCGGATCACAGCGGAGCATTGCCGGAGCTGATGCGGCGCGCACCACAAGCCAAGCTCTACATCTCGGCCAAAGCACATCTGATGCTGAAAGCATTGGTGAAGACCGACGATCTGCGATTCAACGTGGTGGAGACGGGCGACCGCGTGGAACTGGGCGGACGCACGCTGCATTTCTTCAGCACACCTTTCCTGCACTGGCCGGATACACAATGCACGCTGGTGGAAGAACAAGGCATCCTGTTCAGCGGCGATGTGTTCGGCTGTCACTTCTGCGACCCGCGTCTGTTCAACGACAAGGTCGGCGATTTCCGTTTCTCGTTCGAGTATTACTACCAGCACATCATGCGGCCGTTCCGCGAACATGTGTTGGAAGCACTCGAACTGCTGGAGCCATTGGCGCTGAAGACCATCGCCCCCGCGCACGGCCCCATCCTGCGCGATGCGCCGCAAAGTTATCTGCAACGCTACAAACAATTGGCCGCACCGCTGCTGCACAACGAGGTCGGCGCGAATGACAAATCGCTACTGGTGTTCTACATCTCCTCCTACGGCAACACCGCGCTGATGGCGCAAGCCGTTGCCGAAGGTGCAGAGACGGAAGACGGCGTGCGCGTTTCGCTGTACGACCTGCAAGCCAGCGGCGGCCTGCCCTTCGTCGATCTGATCGAGGAAGCGGACGGCATCGCCATCGGTTCACCCACCATCAATGGCGACGCGGTGAAGCCGGTGTGGGATCTGCTGTCTTCGCTGGCCGTGATCAAGGTGCGCGACAAGTTGGGCGCATCGTTCGGTTCCTACGGCTGGAGCGGCGAAGCCATCAACATGATCGAGGACCGCCTGCGCGGACTCAAGCTGCGCGTGCCGGTCAAAGGTGTGCGCGCCAAACTGATCCCCAACGAAGAAGAGATGCAGCGTTGCCGCGACCTCGGCAAACAACTTGCACAACATCTGACCGGCAATCTGCAACGCCGCGTCATCTCCATGTCCGAACTACTTTCCCAGGAGTCATAGCATGCCCAAGGCCAACGTCACTTTCGAAAAACTCGGTGTCACCATCAGCGTGCCCGCCGGTACACGCCTGATCGAGATCAGCGAAAAGGTCGGTGCCAGCATCACCTACGGCTGCCGCGAAGGCGAGTGCGGCACCTGCATCATGAAGATCGTCTCAGGCATGGAACACATGAGCGAACGCTCGGTGCTGGAAGACAAAGTGCTGCAAGAGAACATGGCCGGCAGCAGCCATCGCCTCGCCTGCCAGGCGCAGGTGCTGGGCGGAGATATAACAGTCAAGGCGTAGTTTTTCCAACCACCACAACAGGAGTAACAGCAATGCCGAACATCACTTTTTCCAGCCCTTTGCACAAGGACAAGACCGTCTACGCGACCGCAGGCAGCCACACCATGACCGTGCTGAAACTGGCACGCGACAATCACATCCCCATCGACTTCGGCTGCGAGAACGGCGAATGCGCGACTTGCCTGGTGAAGGTGACCAACCTGTCCAACAAAGGCCCGATGGCCGGTCCGCTGACCGACCGCGAGATCACCGTGCTGAAGCAGGAAGGCAAGATCACCGCCGCACAGATCGAAGCGATGAAAGTGAACGATGTGGTCACCAGCGAATGGCGTCTGGCTTGCCAGATGGTGCTGCGCGACGAAGACGTGCTGATCGAATACCCAAGCAAGTGATCATCAAGCAATGATCATCATGCAGCCCACCGCCATGCACACCACCAAGACACCACCGCAGCCGGGCTCCCCCCTCTCTAACTCTGGTGAAACTACTAGCCATTCGACTAAGCCAGCAAGCTGGCAAGTCGCTGGTTATCTCCCGCAAGCGGGAGAAAGGACGAACGAGAAAGGCAATAGTCGATCCCCGGGCCTGTATGCGGAGTTGATGTCGCATGCGGCTGGGCTGCCCAATGATGAACTATTCGCACAACTGATCGCCAACCAGATCGCCGGCCTCGGCGCATTGCCGCCCGGACTGGGGCTGGATGAAGAAGTGTTCGCGGCGCTGCTGTCGCGTCACTTCCCCAGCATGCAACTGGTGATACGTCGCAACGCGAATGCGTCCGACGAACGCGAACTGGAACACGAAGACGTGCGCGCGCTGATCCTAGAACATCGCGCCAACCTCGACGTCTCCGAAGTATGGATGGCAGAGATCGTCACCACCGCCTGCATGGCGAGCGACCATCTGTGGCAAGACCTCGGCCTGTGGTCGCGCAAATACCTGACCCAGATGATGACGCAGAACTTCCCCACGCTGGCCGCGAAGAACAGCAAAGACATGAAGTGGAAGAAGTTCCTCTACAAGCAACTGTGCGAGAAAGAAGAGATCAGCATCTGCCGCTCACCGAGTTGCGAAGTGTGCATCGACTATCAGAAATGCTTCGGGCCGGAGGAGTGACCCGTCATACCGGCGCAGGCCGGTATCCAGCCATACAAATACCCTGCGAAGCAGACAAAACCATGATGACGTCCCGCTTGCGAGAACTTATTGATCAACTTGATACCAGTCCCGTAGGATGGGTGGCCCCCGTTCGGGGACAAGAGCAACGCGATACCCATCAATCGCCATCTGCAAAACGATGGGTATCGCTGCGCTCCTCCCATCCTACAACTCATTGGCCGTCATACCGGCGCAGGCCGGTATCCAGTCAAAACATGCATCCTGCAAAGCAGGCAAAACCGGTGTTGTCCCGCTGCGCGGGGAATTTTTCTATCATCTGGATTCCGGCCTGCGCCGGAATGACGGCGGTTTGAATGTCTGCTTCTGACCGCGCCATCGCCGCCTACCTCGGCCTCGCCATCGGCGATGCGCTGGGCGCGACGGTGGAGTTCATGACGCCGCGCGAGATCAAAGCCCAATACGGCGTGCATGACAAACTGATCGGCGGCGGCTGGTTGCATCTGAAACCGGGACAGGTCACCGACGACACCACCATGTCACTCGCACTCGGCACCTCCATCCTCAAAGCAGGCAAGGTCGATGCGCATGCCGCCGCGCAAGCCTTCGACGACTGGATGCGCGGCAAGCCGGTGGACATCGGCAACACCGTGCGGCGCAACCTGCTGCAATTCCGCAAGACCGGCAATCCAGAAGCCCCCTACTCCGACCACGACGCAGGCAACGGCGCCGCGATGCGCGTGCTGCCCGTCGCACTCGCCACCTTCGGCCAGAGCGAAGACGAAGTGCGCGTCGCCTGCCGCGCACAAGCGCATGTCACCCATCATTGCACCCTGTCGGATGCGGCCTGCGAATGTCTGGTGCTGATGGTGCAAGACGCACTGCGCGGCGCAAGCAAGAACGACCTGCTGCACAAACACGCCCACCCGCTCGCACTGCAACATCCCTCCTTCAAGTTCCGCGCCGTCAAACCCGCCGCCAACCCCAGCGGATACATCGCCGACACCATGCCCGCCGTGTTCCAGAGTTTCTTCGATACCGACGATCTGCACGACTGTCTGGTCGATGTAGTCAATCGCGGCGGCGATGCCGACACCACCGGCGCCATCGCGGGCATGCTGGCCGGTGCGATGTATGGCACAGAGGCTATTCCGGGTGATTGGATGAAGGGACTGGACGCAGAGACGCGCACCTTGTGTGAGATGCAGGCGCAGGCGCTGCTGCACACAAATTAGATCTTGCTTTGCCATATTCTATTAATGGGAAATATTGCCCTCCCAACTAGTTGGCCAGCTATCTAAACCGGATATAGGCCATTCGGCATATGGTCTCCGAGAAATTTTACTGATATGGTCATGCCCACATAAACGGGGTTGATATGAAACTTAAAATAATTGGTTCATTCCTTATATTGCTGAACTTGTCTGTCAGTGGCTGCGGCGGTGGCGGTGGCGGCGGGGATAGTGGCGGCGGTTCAACAACTACAACACCTACTTGGCAATTGCAGAATACCGGTGTGCCAAGTGACAGCTACAACGTAGGCATTTGGAATGGCACCAAATATGTCCTATTTGGCTGGAGCGGGAATAACGTCATATCAAGTGTTGATGGGAACAATTGGGCATCAGTTAATCCTGGGCATCTAATCAGAGATGTTGCTTGGGATGGCAGCACCTTTGTGGCGGTAGGAAAACTCAACTCCGGCGTCCTAACCGGTCTTCAAAATTCCGTCATGACAAGCCGAGATGGAATAATTTGGAATCCAAATATCATAGGAAATTCGAACTCGTATTCGACCGTAGTTTGGAATGGCAATTCGTTTCTGGCCGTACGAGATTCTTCCGGTGGCTATGGCTCAAATCTAGCTATCGATCAGAGTACTGATGGGGTTTCGTGGTCAAATATCGCGATAATTCCCTCCTCGCTCGGAGTCGGAAATGTGCTGACAGATATGGCATGGACAGGTGCTCTGTACGCTGCTGTTGGATATGATCCGGTATCAAATATTGGGCTATCAATGACAAGTACAGACGGTGTTAATTGGACTCGCTCGTCTCTTGCTGAAACCGCACAATTGAACTCGGTCGCATGGGATGGGACAACATTGGTTGCCGCCGGAACAGATCGCGCAAATGCGATAACAAGAGGAGTAATTTACACGTCAGCGGATGGTGCCACGTGGACTAAGCGGCATGATTCTATAGACGGAGGAATAGATAGTGTTGTTTGGACTGGGACCCAGTTTTCAGCTATTGATTGGCGTACTGGGCAATATCTCACAAGCTCAGATGGTGTGACATGGACGAGTGAGGCAAGTCCAAGTACTAATGTCTATGCATTGACCGTAGGCGGAGGAAAAATAATTGCCCATGGCAATCTCGGTACCATCTATGTTCGTTAAACCGCGCGGTCACGGGGTCTTGCATTACGACATTCCTAACTAGAACCTGAGCCGCCGCACTAACCCGCCTTCGCGCGTGAAACCATATCCTTTACGGCGGCGGTCATATTCACAGGAACCAAGCTCGTATCTGGATGCGCCTTCTGGAACACGCGAAACACTTCATCTGAGAATGCTTGGCCGATCTCCTCGACGCCGGCGAAATCCAGGATCACCGTCCTGAATTTTTCGAACCTGAAGATCAACCTTTTTGCCTGCGACCTGGATACGAGTTTTTCACCCTCGTACTGGCCGAGTTTCACCGGCACGATGGTCTTGGCGAAGGTGTATTCCTCGGGAGCGGCGAATTTGTCGAAGATCTCTTTTGTCGTGCGTTCGCTGTCGTTTTGCAGCCGCATCACGACTAGCGTGCCGGGGGCGTTCTTTGGGCGTTCGATCAACAGGTCGTCGCGACCGTCGTCATGCATGAAGTGCAGGCTGCCGGAGCGTATGTCGAAGAGGTCGAACACCTTGCTGGAGAAGAAGATGCCTTCGCCGGAATGTCTCTCGGGGTCGGTGGTGAACTTGCCCTTGGCTAACTCTAGGATGGCTTCACGCGGGTCGTATAGCTGGAGCGCTTTCTGGATCTTGTTGAAGATGCCTTCCCCGTCGTCTGACACCCAGACTTGGGTGTAAAGCGCGTTGCGCGCGCACCATGTCTTGATCTTGTCGGAACCGGAGTGGTCGATGGCATTGTTCACCATTTCCGTGAATCCATAGCGCCAGATGTCCCGAACGTTCTCAGGCAGATCACGTACGATTGGCGCCAGCAGTGACTGCCATACACGATCTTCAGAAAGGCCTGCGCGGTCATATTCTTCGCTGACCCGGCTGGTCTCGACCAGTGTGTATTCCACCCCACGGCCTACACCTGTTTTGGCGATGAGGCCTTTTGCCACGGCGGCACGCAGCTTGGCACTGGCTGCCTGCCTTGAGAAATCTTGTGCCGCAGCCAGCCTGACCGCGACGTTCTTCCCATCGTCGGAAACCAGCTTCAGCAATGTACGCATAGGATCGTCGATCATGGCACCTCAATAAACGTAAAGTTAATTGGCATTAATTGTAAAGTATTTGAAATTTAATTGTAAGGGTTGGCTTAGCTAAACGTAACCCTGCATCCGACCTCGGCAGCGAATGGCGCTTGACGCCAGAACGAACGTTCTTTACAGTGCGAAGAACGTTCGTTCTGTAAGAGGTCGCCATGAATCACTTGAATACCCATACCTCGTTGCGCGGCGCGCACATGCCACACACAGCCTTGCTGTCGATGACGCGCCCCAACCGCACCATGTTCGAAAAGCAACGCGCCTTGCTGCGCAAAGCCGTTCCGGCCGGCTTCCCTTCGCCCGCTGACGACTATGTGGAGCGCCGCCTGAGCCTGGACGAGCACTTGGTTCAGCACAAGGAATCCACCTTCTTCATGCGTGTGGCCGGCCACTCTATGCGCGAGCTGGGCATCTATGACGGCGATCTGCTGATCATCGACCGCGCGCTGCCCGCCACGCAAGACTGCGTGGTAGTCGCGGTGATCGACGGCGAGTTCACCGTGAAGCAACTGCACTACACACCACAAGGCAAAGTGCTACGCGCCGCCCACCCGGACTATCCGGATGTCGTCATTACTGATGATCAGGATTTCTCCATTTGGGGAGTTGTGCAGTGGAATGTGCATAAGGTTTAAATATCCATACTCCGTCTCAATAACGAGCGGCAGCTAATGTGTAGGATGGGTGGAGCGATAGCGATACCCATCATTTTTCGACATTAGCGATGGGTATCGCTGCGCTCCACCCATCCTACGATTTTGGTCCGGCTTGTCCGGCTAGAGCATCGCCGTTATTCGGTTCTGTCGTTCCCGCGCAGGCGGGAACCCAGTTGAATAAAGGCACTGGATCCCCGCCTGCGCGGGGATGACGAATAAATCAGCGCTTACTTGAATCTTCAGAGGTCCCAAAAATGAAGCGCGCCATCGCACTGGTCGACTGCAATAACTTCTACGTCTCATGCGAGCGCGTGTTCCAGCCCAAACTGGAAGGCAAACCGGTGGTGGTGCTTTCCAACAATGATGGCTGCATAGTTTCGCGTTCGCAGGAGGTAAAAGACTTGGGCGTGAAGATGGCTGCGCCTTGGTATCAGATGAAAGCCCTCGCCAAGCGGCACGGCATCGTGGCCTTCTCTTCCAACTACGCCTTGTATGCCGACATCTCCAACCGCGTGATGTCGCTGCTGTCGCAGTTCAGCCCGCAGCAGGAGGTGTATTCCATCGATGAATCTTTCCTGGAGCTGACCGGCATGCCCGGCAGTCATGCCGAGTACGGGCAGCTCATGCGCCACACCGTCCGCCAGTGCGTGGGCATCCCGGTGTGCGTGGGTATCGCGCCGAGCAAGACGCTGGCCAAACTCGCCAACCATGTCGCCAAGAAGCAGCCGCAGCGCAACAGCGTGTGCGACTTCAACAGCATGGATGAATATGAACTGGATGCGCTGCTCGCCAGCATCGAGGTGGGCGAGGTGTGGGGCGTGGGTCGGCGCACCGCGCCGAAGTTGCAGGAAATCGGCATCCGCAGCGTGCTCGATCTGAAACGCGCGCCGGCCAAACAATTGCGCACCCGCTTCAGCGTGGTGTTCGAACGCATCGTGTCCGAGCTGAACGGCGTCGCCTGTCTGGAACTGGACGACCTGCCGCATGACAAGCAGCAGATCATCTGCTCGCGCTCGTTCGGCATGCTCACTTCCAGCCTCGATGATTTGGAACAAGCGGCCATCGCCTACACCACGCGCGCCGTGGAGAAACTGCGCCAGCAAAAGTCCATCGCCGGCGCGCTGCATATCTACGTGCGCACCAACCCGCACCGCGAGCAGGACAGGCAATACCAGCAAGGCATACTCGTTCCGCTGGATGAACTAGGAGACGACACGCGCGTTTTTTGCAAAGCGGCGCTGCACGGCCTGCGCCAGATCTACCGCAGCGGCTACGCCTACCAGAAGGTCGGCGTGATGCTGGCCGAGATCATCCCCGCCAGCGAACGCCCGCAGACCTTGTTCGACGACCATGCGGCACGCGAACGATCAAAGTCACTGATGAACACCATCGACCGCATCAACCGCAGGATGGGCAGCGGCACGCTCAGATTGCTGGGAGAAGGTGCGAACCAGAGTTGGGCGATGCGCCGGGAGAGCAGTTCGCGGCGCTATACGACGGAGTGGGAGGATTTATTCATATGCCCAAGTTGATCCATTCCTTGATCCGCTTAATTGGTTACAGGTCAACGCCACTTGTCGACTATAACGACTTACGTTATGCTTTGCCATGATCATCGGATTTGCATCCAAGGAGACCGAAAAAATCTGGCATGCTGAAGTATCACGCAAACTTCCTCGTGATATTCAGCAAGTGGCTTTGCGTAAACTATTCATGCTGGACAAAGCCCAGGTACTCAAAGACCTGAAGATTCCCCCCGCAAATCGGCTCGAAGCCCTTAAGGATGATCGCAAAGGACAGTACAGCATTCGCATCAACGATCAGTGGCGTATCTGCTTCATATGGACCAAGAACGGCCCCGATGCGGCCGAGATCGTTGACTACCATTAAGGAGGATGATATGGGCAAGCTTCAAAACATACACCCCGGAGAGATTCTCCTCGAAGAGTTTCTGATACCGATGGGCATCAGCCAGACACGGCTGGCAAACTCCATCAACGTACCGCCGCGCCGCATCAACGAGATCGTATTGGGCAAGCGCGGCATCACAGCAGATACTGCCCTTCGCCTTTCCAAGGTATTCGGCACCTCCGTGCAATTCTGGATGGGCCTGCAGGACGAATATGAGTTGCGCGAGGCAAGCGCCACGATTCAGGATCAACTCGATCAGATGCTGCTGCTTGCAGCATAACTTCTCTATCCGTCTGCAAGCGCATCCAGCCTTTAGCCACCCATCTCGAGACGGATGGGCACGCTGTGATTACTTTGCGAGCAGGGCCTTCATCCATCGCTGCTGCACCGCACGCTTGCGCTTCTTCTCCAGCACTTTTCGGATGGATGAATTCGCCTGCGCAAAGTCCAGCACTCTGGCCGGAGTGATCGTGTCGCAGCGCAACACGTGGAAGCCGAGTTCTGTTTCGATCACGCCGCTCACCTCGCCAACTTGCAGCGCGAACAAAGCCTGCTCCAATTCCGGAAACAGTTTGCCGCGCGGCAGATCGCCGAGCTTGCCGCCTTCCAGCGCGGTGGGACATTCGGAATGCTTGAGTGCCTGTTCTTCGAAACGACCCGGTTCTTTGCCAAATCGTTTGGCGATCTCGGTGATGCGTTTGAGCGCCGTCTCGCGCGTGTTCTCGGGGATGGCCTCGTTGATGGTGACCAGGATGTGGCGCGCGAGGCGCGTCTCCTGACGGCGAAACTGGTCGGGGTGATACTGGTAATACAATTCCACGTCAGTGTCGGTGACGTGCTCGGCATGCGTGCCGACCTTTTCCAGGATGGCTTCCACCCTGAGTTCGCGCTCCAGTGCATCGGCGAATTCGGATTCGTTCAGTCCGTTGTTGGTCAGATCGTCGGCGAAATCGTCCGCGTTCTCATAGCGGCCACGGATCCCCTGCAAGGCAGACTTCAATGTCGCCGACGGCACCATCGCGTCGCGTGCTTCGGGTGCGGCTAGGATGCGCGTTTCGAGTTCGAATTGTTTCTGCGCCATGTTCTGCACGCGCTCGGTCTCGTCCGCCGCCAGTGCGGCGGGCGCTTTGCCGTACAGTTTCTGCGCGGCTTTCAGCGCTAGATAGGCGACGCCGCTTTCGATCACTTCAGGCATGGTTCGCCTCCCTGCTGTCGTCGTACACATGCACCGCCTCGATCATCGCTTCCGGCACTTGCAATACATGGTCGTGGAAGATGACCTGATACTGCACACCGCCGTCCTCGTCACGCAAAACTTTCAACACTTCGCCTTCCATTCCCGGTGTGGCGCGCACTTCGCCGCGCACGGCCAGCGTGATCTTGCTGCGCACTTTCTCGCGGCTCTCGTATTTGCTGGGCACCCATGGTTCGTCGATGCCGATCAACTCCTCTTCGCGGAAGCCGACGATCTTGTCCTGTTCCAGGAAGTTCACGGTGTAGATCAACTGGTCCAGCAGGAAAGTGCCGACGTTCATCACGAATCCGGTCGAGCCGCGACGGATCAGCAGCGTGCCGATATCCACGCCGGGGTAAGTGCCGTCGTTGCGCACATTGCGCACGATGCGGACTTCATCGCCGAATTCGAATTTAGGCAGCATCTTTCTTGTTCACTGTGATGGAAGTGAGCGATACGAACTTCGTCTGCGGTTCGTGCATATGGAAAACTTTGAACACCTTTTCGGTGAGCGCGTCGGATTCGACGAAATCCAGATAAGCCCTAGTCAACAGGCGGGTGTAGACCTCGCGTTGCGCGGCTTCGTCTTCCGGCAAGACTTCCTTGCTCAGGTAGTTGTGATAACGCTGCAGGATGTGCAGACGATTCACATGCACCACGGAGGGGTCAAAATCAATTTCGAAGTAGCTCAGGAAATCCTCGGCGGATACCATATCCTCCATTGCTTCTTCCAGGGTCAGATCGTCAGTCATCACATATTCCTTTCTTCATGTTCCACTTCAGTCATCACTTCCAGCAAAGCCTTGCCGCCGATGCGGTCGTGACTGTCCAGTTGCACCAGTTTCTCCAGCATCGCGCGGCCCGTCTGCAGATTGCCCAGCCGCAGATTGATATAACCCGCCGCCTTCAGCACCATCAGGTAGAAGCGCACCAGCCCCATCGAGCGCATCACACCCGCGCCGACATTCTCTTCACGCAGATAGACCCAGGTGTCGGGAAACTCCAACCGCCGACCGACCACCGCCAGCGCGCTCTCGGCCACCAGCAGCGCATCGTCCAGCCGGTGCTGGTAGAAGTAGTAACGGTACAAGGCGACCAGCACCATCAGGTGTTGCGGGGCCATCAGGTTGGCGCGCAGCAGATAACCCTCGCTCTCCTCGCTGCCATAGGTGTCAGCTGCCTGCACCAGCAGACGCGCCACATCCTGCGCCAGCGGCTCGTCGAAATACAGTTCGGTCTGGTCGAAATCCAGCAGGTCCATATCAACTCCTTGAGGATTCTGGATTCAGGATTCTGGATTCAGCCAACCGCGTCCCCCCTGACTCCTGCATCCTGAATCCAGAATCCTGAACACACAGATCATCCGCTTCGCAGGTATGGCATTGCCCGTCCACCGGCTCGCCCTGTTTGCGCAACTGCCCTTCCAGCACTTCGATGCGTTCCATCAGACAGGCGATGGCGCGGCCGACCGGATCGGGGATAAGGTGGTGGTCGAGATTGATGCCGTAGATGTTGTTCGCATCCGCTTCTTCGGTGCGCAGCACGATGCGACCGGGGATGCCGACCACGGTACGGTGCGCGGGCACGTCTTTCACCACCACCGAGTTGGCACCCACGCGCACGTTCTCGCCCAGTTTGATCGCACCCAGTATCTTTGCGCCCGCACCGATCACCACGCCGTCGGCCAGTGTCGGATGGCGCTTGCCCTTGTTCCAAGTCGTGCCGCCCAGCGTCACGCCGTGATACAGCGTCACGTCGTTGCCGATCTCGGCCGTCTCGCCGATCACCACACCCGCACCGTGATCGATGAAGAAGCGGCGACCGATGGTGGCTCCTGGATGGATGTCGATATTGGTGAGCAGACGCGCGAACCAGCCGAGCAGACGCGCCAGATAGCGCAGCTTCATGGCCCACAGTTTGTGCGCGATACGCTGCAGCAGGATGGCGTGCACTCCGGGATAGGTGGTCAGCACTTCGAAGCGCGAACGCGCGGCGGGGTCGCGCTGGAACACGCAGCGCACATCCTCGCGCAGCAGTTGCAACAGCGATGGCTGCTCTGGATTTTCGATCTCGACACGAGTGCTCATCACGTCTTCCATGTCGTTCTTCTAGTGCGCCAGCACGCCGGGCTCGCTACGCCCGCCGTGATGCTGGCCGATGAACTTCCGGTAGATGAACAACAACTCCTGATCGGCAGGCGAGCGTTTGGCACGCTCGGCGAAACTGCGGATATCCGGCAGCAGTGCGCGCGCCTCGGCCTGGCTCAGGTTCAATCCCATGCTGGCGTAGGCGGCGATGATGCCGTGCGCGCCGGAATGCTTGCCCACCACCAGTTTGTGTGACCGACCGACTTCGACCGGGTCGTAACCTTGATAGGTGTCCGGATCCTTTAGCAGGCCGTCCACATGGATACCGGCCTCGTGCGTGAACACCCCCTCGCCGGTGACACTCTTCTGCCAGGGGATGGGGCGGCCCGATGCCGCAGCAACGATTTGCGACAGCACGGGAAAATGCGTGAGATCGATACCGGTGTCCATCGCGTAGAGCTTCTTCAGGCCCAGCGCGACTTCTTCCAGCGGCGCGTTGCCCGCACGTTCGCCCAGTCCGTTCACCGTGGTGTTGATGTGCGTGGCACCGGCCAGCGCGGCGGCCAGACTGTTGGCGGTGGCCAGCCCCAGATCGTCATGCGCATGCATCTCGATCTCGATGTCGCACACACTGCGTATCGCCGCGATCACCTTGTGCACGCCGAACGGCTCCATCACCCCAAGCGTGTCGGCGAAGCGCAGACGCTGCGCACCGGCGGCCTGCGCCGCCTCGGCCACCTGCAGCATGAATTCCGGATCGGCACGCGAGGCATCCTCGCAGCCGACGATGATCTCCATCCCCGTGTGGTACGCGCGCGGCACCACTTCATAGATGGTGTCGATCACCCACTGGCGATCCCGCTTGAATTTTTTTTTCAGGTGGATGTCCGACACCGGGATGGACAGGTCGAGCATCTGCACATCGACCTGTTCGCAGATGTTCACATCCTCCATGCACATGCGGTTCCATGCGATCAGCTTCGCCTTGAGCCCCAACGATGCGACGGCATTGATACTGTCACGCTCCACCTCGCCCATCGCCGGGATGCCGACTTCCAGCTCCGGCACGCCCAGCGCATCGAGCTGGCGCGCGATGTCCAGCTTTTCCTCCAGCGTGAACGCCACCCCGGCGGTCTGTTCGCCGTCGCGCAGGGTGGTGTCGTCGATGGTGATGGTGCGGGACATGATGTATGCCTTATGCGTACGTCGGCGCGAACGCTTTTTCCGGTTCGACAGCGGGGCCGTCGCCATCCCAGTACGGCGACAGCTTGCGCAGTTGCGCGATGATCTCCGGCACCACGGCGATGACGCGATCCACTTCGGCTTCGGTGCTGTAACGCGACAGCGAGAAACGCACCGTGCCGTGTGCGGCGGTGTAGGGGATGCCCATGGCGCGCATCACGTGCGACGGCTCCAGCGAACCAGAGGTGCAGGCGGAGCCGCTCGATGCGGCGATGCCGAACTTGTTCAGCAGCAACAGAATCGCCTCGCCCTCGATGAACTCGAACGCGATGTTGCTGGTGTTGGGCAAACGGTTGCCCGGATCACCGGTGACAAAAGAGCGCGGCACCTTGGCCAGTATCCCGGCTTCCAGCTTGTCGCGCAGGCGCGCGACTTCGGTGTTCTCGAAGGCCATCGCCTCCATCGCCATCTCGGCGGCTTTGCCCAGACCTACGATAGACGTGGTGTTCTCGGTGCCGGCGCGGCGGCCGCGCTCCTGGTGCCCGCCGCGCAGCAGCGGACGGAAGCGCACGCCGCGCTTCAGGTACAGCACGCCCACGCCCTTGGGCGCATGCAGCTTGTGGCCGGATACCGACAGCATGTCTATCTTGGTGTCCTTTAAATTCAGAATTACCTTGCCCGCGGCCTGCACCGCGTCGGTGTGGAACATCGCGCCGGCGGCGTTGGCCAGTTCGGCCATCTCCACGACCGGGAAAAATGTTCCGGTCTCGTTGTTCGCCCACATCACCGACACGACAGCAGTCTGGTCGCTGAGCAGATTTTTGTATTCGCCCAGGTCGATGCGGCCTTTGCCGTCGACCTTGAGGTAATGCACCTTGTAGCCGTCTTTTTCCAGCCAGGCGCACAGTGTCAGCACGGCCGGGTGCTCGACGGTGGTGGTGATGATCTCTTTGCGTTCCGGCTGTGCTTTCAGTGCGGACAGGATGGCAGTGGAATCCGACTCGGTACCGCAGGAGGTGAAGATGATCTCGGAGTCGTGCTCCGCGCCGAGCAACTCCTGCACCTGCATGCGCGCCTTCTTGATGGCGAGGCCAACCTTGTTGCCGAAGCTGTGCATCGACGACGGATTGCCGAACTGTTCGGTGAAGTAAGGCAACATCGCCTCAACCACCTGCTCGTCCACACGGGTGGTGGCATTGTTGTCGAAATAGATGCCTTCCATGTTCATCTCCTTATGGGTTGCATGAGGCGCGGCTCAATGCCCCTGCCTTGGTCGGCACGATCTTGATGAACTCCTTCAGCTCTTCCATCAGCTTCTGCTGGATGCCTTGCAGCGTGAGCGCCTCCATCTGGCAACCGGCGCAGGCACCGGTCATGCTGACGTAGATGGTCTTGCCGTCCACATCCAGCAACTCGATGTTGCCGCCGTCGCGCAGCAGTTGCGGGCGCACCGATTCCAGCACCGCTTCGATCTTCTTGATGCGCTGCAGATTGGTCATGGCGGCCGGTGCCGCAGTTTCCGCAGAGGGCGTGCCGGGCTTGAAGCTGTCGCCGCGCTCGGCCATCACCTTCACCAAAATCTCTTCGATGCCTTCGTGGCAAGAGGAACAACCGCCGCCCGCCTTGGTGTAGTTGGTCACGTCCTGAACCGAGCTGAGGTTGTTCGCGCGTATGGTGTCTTCGATCAGCACCGCGTCGATGGCGAAACACTTGCACACCAGCGCGCCTTCTTCGTGGTCGTCGCTCCACACTTCGCCGCGATAGTTGGCGACGGCGGCTTGCAGCGCCTCGCGGCCCATCACCGAGCAGTGCATCTTTTCCGGGGGCAGGCCGTCGAGATAGTCGGCGATGTCCTGGTTGCTGACCTTCAGCGCCTCGTCCAGCGTCTTGCCCTTGATCATCTCGGTCAGCGCGGAAGATGAGGCGATGGCCGAGCCGCAGCCGAAGGTCTGGAAATGCGCATCGAGGATGATGTCCGTCTCCGGTTCCACCTTGAGCATCAGGCGCAGCGCGTCGCCGCAGGAGATCGAACCGACGTCGCCCACCCCGTTCGCGCCTTCCAGCACACCGGCGTTGCGCGGTTGGAAGAAGTGTTCTTTGACTTTTTCAGAGTAGTCCCACATGGCGTTGCTCCTAATATCCAAAATTTGTTTTATTCATACCGTACCCCTCGCCTTTCTGGAGAGGGGGAACGGGGGGTGAACAAGGGGTTTCGCGGAGCATGCTCCGCTCCTTGTGAACGGTTTCGGCTTTGCCGAAACGCGCCCTGCAAGGGAGGGAAACGATCATGTTCATGATCGTTATGCAGAGAATGAAGAACCGCACGCGCAGCTGGAACTGGCGTTCGGGTTTTCGAATTTGAATCCGCTGCCGGTGAGACTTTCCACGTAGTCCACGGTCACGCCTTCCAGCAGGGGAGCGGACAGGGGATCGACCAGCAGGGTGACGGCACCGAGCTCAACGACGATGTCGTCTTCGCTCTTGGCCTCTTCCAGCGACATGCCGTACTGGAAGCCGGAGCAGCCGCCGCCGGAGATGGCGATGCGCAGGCCGGCGACCGGCTCGGCCGCGCCTTTGATGAAACGCACCACGGCTGTGGCGGCGGTTGGGGTGAGAGTGATCATTGTCTGGCTCCTTGATGGGTTAGGTACGACCTATCAAGTGCAAGCTGTGTGCCAGCCCGTGCCAAAAACTCAATTCACTGTTTTATATGGAAGTTATTTTGCGGATACGCTCTACCCAGCTGTGTGCAACAAGACGGAGTGGAGGGCTTGTAGGTTTTGCGACAAGGCCCGCACGGACATATGCTGTCGTGCGGGGATCGTTGTCTTGTTTGGGGATGATGATAGGTTTTGAAGAAAGACCGACCAACTGAAATTGGTCGGAGCGAGAGGATTCGAACCTCCGACCCCTGCGTCCCGAACGCAGTGCTCTACCAGGCTGAGCCACGCTCCGAAGTGATGCTGAACTACCTTGCTGCTAAAACTGTCGCGTTGCCGCGAAGCGCGCCAATTCTAACAGAGCGCGTTTGAATTGAGTATCCGCCAATGCAGAAATTGCGGCACATCCCGCCTCGGCTTCCAGCAACGCCTGTTGCCGCGTGAATTCCAAAGCACCGGTCGCCTCGATGATGGCCTGCACCTCCGGCAGACGGGCCACATCACCCTCTTCAATGGCGGCGCGCACCACGGTGGCCTGCTCGGGTGTGCCGTGCTGCATGGCGTGGATCAGCGGCAGCGTCGGTTTGCCTTCGGCCAGATCGTCGCCCAGATGTTTACCGGTTTGCGCTTCGTCGGCGGAGTAGTCCAGTACGTCGTCGATCAACTGGAAGGCCGTGCCCAGATGCATGCCGTACTTCGCCACGGCCTCTTCTTCCGCCGCCGATGCCTTGCCGAGGATGGCCCCCAGACGCATCGCCGCCTCGAACAGCTTGGCCGTCTTGCAATGGATGACGCGCATGTAGTTCGCCACATCCACATCGGCGTCGTGACAGTTCAAGAGTTGCAACACCTCGCCCTCGGCGATCACGTTGGTCGCGGCGGCCAACACCTCCATCACGCGCATCTCGCCCACGTCCACCATCATCTGGAACGCGCGGGTATATAAAAAGTCGCCCACCAGCACGCTGGCCGCGTTGCCGAACAGCGCATTGGCCGTCTCGCGCCCGCGACGCAGTTCGGATTCATCCACCACATCGTCGTGCAGCAAAGTCGCGGTATGGATGAACTCCACCACTGCCGCCAGATCATGGTGATGTGAGCCCTTGTAGCCAAAGGCCTGTGCGGACATCAGCACCAAAGCGGGACGCAAACGCTTGCCGCCGCCGTTGACGATGTACTCGCCGACTTGGTTGACTAGCACCACTTCGGAATGCAGACGCGCGCGGATCACCGCATCGACTGCGGCCATGTCCGGCGCAAGCAACTCTTTCAGACTATCCAAGAAACTCTCCTATCTGAACCGGCGCATAACGCGCTCTCTATAATGGGCGCGCATTGTCGCACAATTATCCACAGGCGAAAAAGCCGAGCCGCCAACCACCGCACCGTCTCCCCCTTTATCAAAGGGGGAGCAAGGAGGATTTAAAATCGCGGCCCATCAACCTCTCCAACAACCACACACCAACACACCTCGGAATAAGTAGCACTCATGTGCTACAGTAATCGCGCCCCTTCAAACCTCGGAGACAGCCATGAGCACCACCACCATACGTTTGCCTGAAGACCTGAAAGCACGCATTTCAGCAGCAGCCAAACGGGCCGGCACAACAACCCACGGTTTCATCCTTGAAGCCATCGCAGAAAAAGCCGAGCAGGAAGATCTGCGTGCCGCATTCGATGCAGAAGCAGAAGATCGTTATGCACGTATCGCCGCCACCGGCAAAACCATTCCCTGGCAGGAAATGCGCGGCTATCTGGATGATCGTCTTGCCGGTAAAGAAGTAAAACGCCCGACCGCCCGCAAACTGGCACGCTAATCATGGCGCGCATCGAACTGGCAGCGGAAGTCGGGGATGACTTTGATCGCATCCTCGATCACTTTTCCCAATATCAGGTCGAGAATCCGGCATTGCGCATTCGCGAGATCATCGAGGCATTCAACGTGCTGGAATACAACCCCATGATCGGCCGCCCCACAAACAACGACAAGCGAGAGCTGGTGATCGGGCAACGCTCGCACGGCTACGTGGCTTTGTACCGCTACGTGGCCGAAGTCGATACTGTCTTTATCCTTGCCGTGCGCAGCCAGCAGGAGGCCGGGGGTGCAGGGATTTAGACGCTAGTGACATCAATTCAAGCCTTGGCTCCTGGGATTATGTGTTGGCATGCAGCCACTTAATTCTCTACTCATATTTTTTTCGCTGGCTTTCAGCCGTCTCGTTAGGATTGTTCAAATACGCAATCAACTCTTCAAGAATAATCAAATCGCAAAGCTTTGCCCCAGACTCCAGATCATTCAATACATGCGTAACACCATGATATTGGCGCTGATCCGCATTCTCAGGCAACAACAATGAAGTTATGCCATAGCGCTCTTTGTAGGTATCGCCTGTGCTCCATGCCACAGACAAATCGATGTCTTTAATATTTTTGTCTTGGTTGTCTACATCCTCAACCAAACCGTCAAGGCAGAGCTTGTACTCAAGAATGCGGGGGGGCGTTGTTTTTCCGTTAAGTGCATATGCGGTTTCCGAAGGGACACCTAATGGATTCTCTTCCTTGTCGTATATATATAAATTGACATCCAAATCGAAGGAAATCTTAAAAAGTCCATCGTAGACGAAGCGTTCATTTGTTGACATCACATTGATGCCTCGAATTACACCGCCAGCGATTAATTGATGAAAGAGTGCAATTACATCTTGCTCTCGCGTCGGCACAGATGTGATCGATACACGCTCAACAGGCTTGAAAAAATGGTGGTTTGTTAAGAGTAATGGGGCCGCAGTTTCATGAGCAAGCATCGCAGTCTTCCAGTCACTTATTTCAAGCTCCCTTACTAAGTCTGGTGCAACACCTGTGTTCGCTTTAAGAGAAGCGCGGAACTTTGACAAGTGAGACTCGGTTATCATTCGCGCAACGCTTTTTGCAAAATCTGCCAGTTCGCGGTGGAAACCTTTCCGCCCCAAGTCAGGGGTGTAATTATCAAAATGAACGAGAAAGTGAACTTGGTTTTGACGGCCAATATTTCTATTGAGGGGCACTTGAATTATTTCACCTTGAGGCATGTTATTCGCAGCAAGCTGAATGCCGCTTGTCAGAACCTTCCGGCCAGAACGTATACCCAAAGAATCGTTGAATCGGTTCCATAGTTTTGCGGTGTACCCAAATTCAACGCTAACTGTAGGTGTGTGATTCGCAATAACTTCACGCTCTTCATCGTCTAGCGCGACTCCAAGCAGAGCCTCTAATTCGCTGGAATTCCACGCGTCATATATAAAATCCAAATTCTTGTACTTGTCTGGCATTTTTCTGCCAGCGCCGAATTTCTTCAAAATGGTTTCTTGCTCATGTACTAACTCACGAAACGACGCTTTCTTCCCTGCGTCATCGTGCAACCAAAGATATGCAGTGCCCTGCGAAGATGCTTTAGTAATTTTGTTATTGAAACGAACCTTAATATTTACGTGTATTGCTTTGTCAGGAATGATTGAGCCTAACCCAGTCTTAATTGAAAGTATTTTCAACCACTTCTCGGCAGTATCGGCGCATAACCAACTCAATTGTTTTGGATGAGTGCTTTCGTCGAAGCGCACAGTAATAGAAACGCCCCGATCAGTACTTCCAAACGCAGGGTCGTCATGTTGTGATACGTCGGGCTCGACTTTTGGGCTACCACCAACAGCCCTATTTTTTATCCAGTTCCTGGCACCGACAATTCTTCCTGACACCTCAAAACCCGGGGCCTTGCTTGATATTCGCAAATAGTTAAATCCGTATGCAAGATAAGTCGCGCCAACACCTTTGTGACCGCGAGTATTGCCAGATTTGAACGAAAGGCTTGGTGCGAGAAATAGCTTGAATTGATCTTGATCTAATCCGATTCCGTTATCGGTAACAGTTAAAGTATTCTCATCTAAATCAACGAAAATATCGATAGTGGGTTTATAGACATCGCCTTTACCAGCTGCTTTCTCATTTTCAGCGCGTGCTTCCACAGCATCAAGCGCATTTTGAATTAGTTCACAGAATGGGTCATACCAGCCAACATAGGAACTGAGAATGTTCTCAATTTCTCTTTTGAGTATGTTGGTCGCATCGCTCAGGTTATTGTTTTTTGCGTCGAGTGGATCGAATGGCGTGAAGCTCATAATGCACCTCTATTAATCAATAGAAAATGAATGTACCTGAGTCAAACAAGTTTGACTATTCCAACCTCAGAATGAAATGGTGTCGGTGCCGCCTACGCAATAAAGCTGCCAAAGGCCCGCAGCACATCGTGCAGCACGGACCTCATCCCGATAGCCTCGGGCTATACCTTCTCTATTGCTCGATCCCGCTGCAGATACAAACCGATCCCCACGCCCAAAACGCTCAGCGCCACCACATACCAGGCAGGCACCTGCGCCCCCAGCACCGGCAGCAGCAGGCTGACCAGCACCGGCGTCATGCCGCCGAACACGGCGTAGGCCACGTTGTAGGAGAAGGACAGACCGGAGAAACGCACGGCGGGCGGGAATTGCATCACGGCGGCGCTGGGCACCACGCCGATCACGCCGACGAAGAAACCGTTCAGGGCGTACCACATATATAAGTGTTCCGTGCCGCTCGCCAGTTGCTGGTAGAGCAGCCATGAGGTCGCGCCCAATGCCACACAGCCGTAGGCGAGTACGCGCCCCGCGCCGTAGCGGTCGGCCAGCGCGCCGAACACGATGCAGCCTATGGTCAGCGCCAGCGTGGCGAAGCTGTTGGCGGTGAGCGCGGTGGCGCCGGGGATGGCGAACAGCTTCTGCATCAGCGTCGGTGTCATCAGGATCATCACCACCACCGCGGCGGAGAGCAGCCAGGTCATCAGCATGGTGAGCACCACGGCCGGACGGTGCGCGCGCACTACTTTCTTCAGCGGTAGTTCATCGGCCAATTCCTGGCGGGCTTGCATCTCTTTGAACACCGGCGTCTCTTGCAGGTACTGGCGTAGCCACACCGCGACCAGACCGAACACACCGCCGAGGATGAACGGCACGCGCCAACCTTCGGCCAGCAGTGCGGCGGGGTCGTACGCATGGTTCACCGCCGTCGCCACCAGCGAGCCGAGCAGGATGCCGCCGGTCAGCCCTGCGGTGAGCGTGCCGCAGGCGAAGCCGACATGGCGTGGCGGCACATGTTCGGCCACGAACACCCAGGCACCCGGCACCTCGCCGCCGATGGCCGCGCCCTGCATCACGCGCAGCAACAGCAGCAGCAAGGGGGCTGCGATTCCCAAAGCGGCATAGGTGGGCAACAGACCGATGAGCAGGGTCGGTACTGCCATCAGCAGGATGCTGAGCATGAACATGCGCTTGCGGCCGAACAGGTCGCCGAAGTGCGCCATGATGATGCCGCCCAGCGGCCGCGCCAGATAACCGGCGGCGAAGATGCCGAAGGTCTGCACCTGACGCAGCCAGTCCGGCATGTCGGGCGGGAAGAACAGTTGCGAGATGGCCGCCGCGAAGAACACGAAGATGACGAAGTCGTAGAACTCCAGCGCGCCGCCCAGTGCGGCCAGCGTCAGCGTGCGGTAATCATTGCGCGTCAGGCTGGACACGTTTCCTCCGCAAAGCATATTGCAGGTTCACCTTGATGGTCACCCACAGCGCATAGATGGCCAGCGGCGCGTCGATCAGGTAGTCCCACAGGTTGGTCGATTCGAGCAGGTTGAAACTCCAGCCGGTCGCGGCCAGCGCGAACACCAGCGGCAGCAGGTAAAAGCCGCGCCGCATCAGCCACAGCGCGAGCAGCGCCAGCATCAACAGCAGCCCGACACCGCCATAACCGGAACGGTACGGGTCGAGCGAGCCCAGTCCCAGCGCGAACGGATACAGCAGCAACGCCAGCACCGCGAGGAAGCCGAGCAGCGCACTGCGTTCGCGTGCATTCCATTTCGGCGGCATATTGAACAATCTTGCATACAGCGCGGCAGACAGCAGCAGCATGCTGGTGATGCTCAGATCGCCCACCATGCCGCGCAGCCAGATCGCTGGCGACCATCCCGCTATCGGGAACATCACCAGCACATACCCCAGCCCAGCCAGCAATGCGCGGCGCTTGCCATCGAGACGCTGCACATATGGCAGACGCAACGCCAGCAGCAACCACACCAGCGCCAAACCGCTCAAGCCCATCCAGTCGGTGAACAACATCACTTGCCTCCCTTCGCGCCAAGCAGTTTCTGCATCCAGCGCGCGTCGATGCGCACATGTTTGATGAAGGTACGGTTCCAGGTATAGACCAGATGGATGTCGCCGTTATGCGTCTGGATCATATAAGGATAGGAGAACTCGAAATGGCAGTTGCCGCCGCCCACCACTTTGGGTCGTGCCGACTCGACATAGGGGGCGAGCGTTTGCGCATCCGCCCTGCGCAGCAGGGGATCGCTGCTGCGCAGCAATTTTTCGGTGACATCCAGACAGGCACCCTCGGACATCTCCTTGTCGCGCAACACGTTCATCTCTTCCAGCCGGTGCAGTTCACGCCAGCTGGCACCGCCGTCTTCCGACAATTGCAGACTCAGCGATTCGCGGCCGTGCTCCTGGTCGTTCAGCACCGCCAGCATGCGGCCGTCTTCCAGTGCCAGCGCGGTCAGCGCGGCGTCGGGATTGCGCAGGGAATTCTTGTGCGGTGCCTCCCAGTGACGGCCGCCGTCCCCGCTCGCCATCACCACCACGCGCTTGTCCGCGTCCTTGCCGGAATAGCGATTGAGCACCAGCGCCGCTTTCTCGCTGCGCACCAGCACCACCGGCTGCAATGTGCCCTGTCCGCCCGCTGCCAGACGCTGTTTGTCGATCACCTTGCCTGCTTGGTCCAGACGCAATATCTCGGAGAATTTGCTGATGAACTCGTGATACACCGGCAGGCCCATGGTGCCATCGGCATAGAAGAACGGTGCACCTTTGACCAGCGTGCTGATGTTGATGAAGGGCGAGGTGACCAAGCGGCGCGGGGTGTTCCAGCTTTCACCGTCGTCGTTCGATGTCATCAATGTGATCGAGCTGCCCGCCCAGCCGCCCAGCGACACCGTGACATAAAACAGCCACAGCTCGCCGTTGGCCGCGCGCACCGCCACCGGGTTGCCGACCTTGGCGATGTAGCGATGCAGGCCGAGCTGCGTGCTCTTGCGTCCCGCCACTTCCTGCTCGCGCCACCAGGTGTTCGCCACCGGATCGTAGAGCGCGCTGTTGATGGTGACATCCGCCGCGCCTTCGCGGCTGCCGGAGAACCAGAACGCGCGTAGGCGTCCGTCCTTCAATTCCACCAGCGAGGCGGCATGGGTGGAAGTGTGCTGGCGGCTGGACACCAGATGCGCTTCCAGCTTGCCCATCACCACGCCCGGATCGGGTGCCTCGGCGCGGCGACCGCGACGCTTCTTCACCACCGGCGCGGGTGCGGGTTCGGCATCCAGCACCACCGGCTCCGGCAGGCGGAAATCAAAACCGACTTGCCAGCTCGCCGCCTTGGACAATGCCAAGGTGAACGCCGCCAGCACGAACGCCAGCAAAGCGAGGCGCTTATATTTCCCCATCAACGGCACCCTTCCTCATTCTGTTTTTCTTCTCCATCGCCTGCCTGAACGCGCAACAGCCATTCGCGCACGAACAGTTGCTGCATCACATCGCCGCCCAGCATGGCTTTGATCTCTGCATCGTTATGGCGGCCGCGTATCTCCAGACGCGAGCCGAGCACTTCACATTCCGCACAGGGTTGTTCCTGCAAAGGCAGTTGCACGGCGAACAGTGCATAGTTCGCCTTGAGTTCATCCACCGCGAGCGGCGGCTGCGCATGGTAACCGTGAATGTAGGCGGCGGGCAGCAGGAATCGATAGTCTTCCCAGCTGGCGCGGAAATCGCACGGCACCCACACATCCTTGTTCTGCGTCGCCTGCTGTGCGGCGCTGTCGTAACGGCCTGCCGCACCGTCGAAAGGGCGCAGCAACATGGCCAGCACCAGCAAGGTCAGCAAGGCCACGACATTGCTCAAGCCGCGCGTCCAGTGTGCCGCATAGATCGCCAGCGCAACCAGCAACAGGGTGAACGCCAGCACTGACCAGAACACCGCGTCGTACAAGCCGCCCATCTGCGCTTGCAGGTTGTACGCGAGCCAGCCGAACAAGGCGAGCACCGCGACCGAAGCCAGCAGGCTGGCGACGAAGGCGGCACGCGGGATGCGCTGCCAGTTCAGGGCCAGCAGCAAGGCCACGCCCGGCATGGCATCCAACAGATAACGCGCCGAGCGCTGGCTGGGAATGGCGAAGATCACGAACAGGGCTATCATCCACATCCACAACAGGCGCTCTTCGTCGCTCATGCGGTAGCGGCGGTGCCAGGCGACCACGAACAGCGCCAGCACCGGGAAAGCGAGCACACCGGCGTTGAGCGGATAGCCGAGCAACAGCACCCACACACTGCTGCCGCCCCACAATAATTTCGCCCAGTAGCTGCCGCCGTGCGGGTCGAACTTGGCGGCGTTCTCGCCCAGCACGAATTCCTGCCACACCGCCTGCGGATCGGGATCGAGCGCGAACCACAGCGCGAACAGCGCCAGCGCGACGACGCCGACCATCACCAGTTTCGTCACATCGTGCAGCAGGAAAGGCCGCAAGCGATAACGGCGCTGGTACAGATACCACCAGCTCAGCGCGATGCCGACCGGTGCCAACAAGGCGAACGATTTGTAGAGCAGGCCGATGCCCGCAAATATGCCGAGCAACAGCGGCACGACGAAGCGCGAATCGAAAGCGCGCTCGCGCCAGTACAGCAAAGTGAAGAACGGCAGGAACAGCCAGAACGTCTCGGCCGGATTGACCAGATAGGGCCGACCGAAACGGTAAGTGCTGAAGAAGGCGAGGAAGACCAGCGCCGCCGTTGCACCCACCGCACATTCACCACCCAGCTTGCGCCCGAGCAGGAACACCAGCCAGGCGGTGAGCAAGGTGTAGAGCACGCTGGGATAGCGCAGATGCCAGCGGTCCCATTGCGTTGCCCATCCGGTGGAGACGATGCCCTGCCAGAACAGCAGCGGCGGTTTGGTGTTGCGCATATTGTCCAGATTCGACTGCAAGGGCAGCCAGTCGCCGCTCAGCGCGGTGAGGCGGGTGATATGCGCGTACACGTTCTCGTCGCCGTTGCGCGGGCTGTGCAGACCGTCCAGCGCGTAAAAGTAGACGAACACGGCCAGCGCCACAGCCGCCAGATATTGCAGCGGACGCAAATTGAGGTGAATCCAGCGAAATGCTGCGTTTGCCCCCTCTCCCCACGGGGGAGGGTTGGGGTGGGGGGAGCGCATGCGCTCGACGGCAACATGTCTCATCGGGTCGCGCAACATGTCAGTGCTTGTGTTCTCGCAGCGCAGCTGCCTTGAACTTGAGGCGGCCGAAGGTCCAGATGTCGTTGAGCAGGAAGTTCAGCACGCTGGTGACGCCGATGGCGATGAAGTTGGCGATCAGATAATAGACGTGCGGTGCCAGCAGGTTGGTGAACATGAACTGCAGCGCAATGCTCACGCCGCAGGCCAGCGTGTATTGTCCGAACTGCACGACCCACGGACGATGATGCAGTTCGACGCGATCACGCCAGGTCCACAGCCGGTTCCAGAAGAAGTTGTTCAGGGTCGCGAGGAAGATCGCCACCGACAGCGAGGCATTGAGCAGCAGCCAGTCCACTTGGCCCGCCACGTTCGCCACATGAAAGACATGCTCCTGCATGACATACAGCGCCCCCTGGTTGACCACGATACCGGATACGCCGACGGTGCCGAATTTCAGAAAACGGAGGGAGAAGATGCGCCGCAGCAGCGACGCCGTGCGCATGCGGAGCTTGAACGGCGTCATGCGGCGGGTTGCGCCTGCAACAGCGCATGCGCATGCGCCAGCACTTGCTGCGGCGTGATGCGTTTCAGGCACTGGTTGTCGCCGTCGCACGGCGAGTTGCGGTGGTTGTACGCCGTCAGGCAGGGCGAGCAGGACAGGCCGGTGAACAGGCAATGGATGTTGGGCGCGAGCGGGCTGTACAGCGCGGGCGTCTCCGGCCCGAAGAACACCAGCGTCGGCAGGGAAGTGAGCGCGGCGAACTGCCCCGGCCCGCCGTCGTTGGTCACCAGCAGCGAGGCGCGCTGGAACACGGCCAGCAGATGACGCACGTTGCGCGTGTAGCCGGTAAGGTCGATGCAGTGCTCGTGTTTGCAATGCGCCACGATGCGTTTGGCCAGCGGCTTGGCGTCCGGCAGACCGATCAGACCGAGCACATATCCTCCCTGCAGCAATTCATCGCACAGTTGTTCGTAGTATTCCGGCGGCCAGGCGCGGATGGGCAGGATGCCGCCGTCGGGATAGACCAGCACCATCTTCTTGCCGCCCAGCACCGGATAGTCTTCTTCCAGCTGCGCGATCTCGCGCGCCACTTCGCCTTCCTCGAACTGCAGCAGCGGCGGTGCGCCGACTGCGCCGGGCATTCGCTTGGCGATGGGGCGACCGCCCGACTCGATGGCCTCGACCATGGTCAGAAACTGCTGCGACAGATGCTGGTAGGGGTTGTACATGACCTTGCGGTTCATGAACGAACCGCGGTACAGACCTTCCTGTGTGTGCGCCTCGAAACCGACGCGCACTTTCGCGCCGGACAGGTAGGAGAAGATGCTGCTGATGCGCGTGAACAGTTCGCAGTCGATCACCACGTCGAAGTCCAGCGCGCGCATCCTGCGGATGGCTTGCAGGCTATCCCCGGCCAGATCGCCCAGCGCCTTGTCGTTGAGGGTGATGACGTTCTCTTTGGGCATCACGCCCTGCAGGTCGAGCACTTCGCGATTCTTGCGGAACATCAGCATGTACAGCTCTGCGCCGGGATAGCGGCGTTTGAGGTCGGCGAACATGGGCTGCGCCAGCACCAGGCTGCCCATCTCGGACAGGAGCACGATCAGGATGCGGCGGGGCTGCCCGACCTTGGCAGGCGCGACGAACGCCGACTTGACGCGCTCATAAAGCGACAAGACCGCGCAGATGGGGATGCCTGCCAGCCGGTCGACGGCTCTCTGGAAATCGATGTTCAATGGATAGTCCCTGGCTTGAAGAAAACAGAATGCGGCAGTACCGTCATTCGGCGCGCCGGAATTATCGGCTAAAGCGCCATCTCGGACAAGCCGGGATATCCCGGCTGTTCGCGCCACCCCACTTGGTGTAAATTGCCGCGCATGGACGCAACCAGCACAGCCCCGCAAACCACCCACCCGCCCGCCTTCCTTGGAAACTACCGTATCCTGCGCAAGATCGGGCACGGCGCGACCAGCGAAGTGTTCCTGGGATTCGACCCGTTCAACAAGCGCGAGGTCGCGATCAAGGTCATCAAACAATCTTTTCTTGAAGATTCGCGCAACGGTCGCCAGAACCGCAAACACCTGCAGAACGAGGCCACGCTGGCCGGCACGCTGAACCATCCGCACATCGTCGACATGTACGAGGCGGTGATCGGCGAGGACATCAGCTATATCGCCATGGAGTTCGTGCCCGGCGGCACGCTGGAACAGCATATCCATTCCGACAATCTGCTGCCGCTGGATGCCGTGGTGGAGCGCATGTACGAATGCTGCCGCGCGCTCAACTACGCGCAATACAACGGCGTGATCCACCGCGACATCAAACCGGCCAACCTGCTGCTGGACGAGAACGGCCAGATCAAGATCTCGGATCTCGGTGCCGCGGTACGCATGGACGTCGAGCAGACGCAGAGCAATGTCGGTTCGCCAAACTATATGTCGCCGGAACAGGTGCGCGGCGAATCGCTGTCGCACCTGACCGACATCTATTCGCTGGGCGTGGTGATGTACCGCCTGCTCACCGGCCACTCGCCCTACAGCCCGAAGAATCTGGCGCATCTGTACCAGCAGATCATGAACGAGATGCCGCCCATGCCCACCTCGCTGCGCAAAGACCTTCCGCCGCAACTGGAACGCATCGTGATGCGCGCCCTGCAAAAGCACCCGGCGGACCGCTACGCCAGCTGGCGCGAGTTCGGCGACGATCTGGCCGCACTGGGCCATTTCGAGAAGAGCGATCTGGAGGTGGCCGAGAACGAGAAATTCAATATCCTGCGCAAGATGAAGTTCTTCACCGACTTCAGTGATCTGGAACTGTGGGAAGTGCTGCGCATCGCCGAATGGCATAAACAGCCGGAGAAAACCGTGCTGATGCGCGAGGACGAAATGAGCGACGCCGTCTATTTCATCATCGACGGCAGCGTCAGCGTCACGCGCGGCACACGATTATTGATCGCGCTGCGCGGCGGCGACTGCTGCGGCGAGATGGCCTACATCCGCGGCAAGCAACTGCCGCGCTCGGCCACCGTCACCGCCAACACCGAAATCTCGGTGATGAAGCTCGACCCGCAGCAGCTCGCGCAGCTTTCCGACAGCTGCCAGAGCCATTTCAACCAGGCTTTTCTATATGTGCTGGCGGAACGCCTGCGCCTGGCCGACGAGCGCATCGCGCGTCTGGTCAGTTAGAATCTCGCCCTTACCAAACGGAGGAACGCCACATGGCACAAAAAACCATCATCCAAACGCCCGACGCGCCCGCCGCCATCGGCACCTACTCCCAGGCGGTGCGCGTCAACGATACCGTCTACCTGTCCGGCCAGATCGGCCTCGACCCGGCCAGCATGCAGATGGTGGATGGCATCGAGGCGCAGGTGCACCGTGTGTTCCAGAACCTGCGCGCCGTCGCCAATGCCGTCGGCGGTAGCCTGGAAGACGTGGTCAAGCTCAACATCTTCCTCACCGACCTGGGCCATTTCGCCAAGGTCAACGAGATCATGGCCACCTATTTCCGCCAGCCCTACCCGGCGCGCGCCGCCGTCGGCGTCGCCAGTCTGCCGCGCGATGCGCTGGTGGAGGCGGACGGAGTGATCGTGCTAGGTGATTGAGATGGAACAGCAGTGACACACCCAAAATCGATCGGCAAATACGCCATCCGGCAGGTCCTCGGGCACGGCACCACCAGCGTGGTCTATCGCGGTTTCGATCCCTTCGCCAACCGCGAAGTGGCGATCAAGGTACTGAAGCAGGAGATCCTCAACGACGCGCGCATGGGCAAGGCGTTCCGCCGCCAGCTCGACAATGAAGCGTCGCTGGTCGGCCGTCTGGAACACCCGCACATCGTTTCGATCTACGACGCGCTGATCAGCGACGGCGAGAGCTACATCGTGATGGAATACGTCAGCGGCGGCACGCTGGAAAAATTCACCGAACCGGACAGCCTGCTGCCCGTCGACCGCGTGATCGAGTACATGTTCAAGTGCTGCCGCGCGCTGAACTACGCGCAGTACAACGGCGTCATCCACCGCGACATCAAGCCGGCCAACATGATGCTGACCGAGGACGGCGACATCAAGATCTCCGACATGGGTGCCGCCCTGCTGCTTGATCTGGAACAGACCCAGGTCAGCAACCTCGGTTCGCCCAACTACATGTCTCCGGAGCAACTGGGCGGTGAAACCCTCACCCACCAGACCGACATCTACTCGCTGGGCGTGGTGATGTATCGTTTGCTGTGCGGGCAGGCGCCCTACCGCGCGCAAAGTCTGGCCAGCCTGTGCCACCAGATCCTCAATACGCCGCCCGCGCCGCTGCGCACCTATTGCGCAGACATCCCGCCAGAGCTGGAGCAGATCGTGGCGCGCGCGATGCAGAAAGACAAAAGCCTGCGCTACCAGAACTGGCGCGACTTCGGCAACGACCTCGCGGCGCTGGGCCACTACAAACATTCCGATCCCGCCGTCAACCAGACGGAAAAATTCACCACGCTGCGCGGCATGTCGCTGTTCAGTGATTTTTCCGATACCGAACTGTGGGAGATCCTGCGCATCGGCGAATGGCAGAAGCGACCGGCGCAGACCGTGCTGATGCGCGAGGACGAGCTGGGCGACGATTTTTACATCATGATCAGCGGCACGGTGAACATCACCAAGAACGGCTACCTGCTCAACCTGATCAGCCGCGACGATTGCTTCGGCGAGATGGCCTACATCAGCGGCCGCGTCGTGCATCGCTCGGCCACCGTCACGGCCGGCACCGATGTGACGGTGATGAAAATCGCGCCAAAATTGCTGAACGAATTGTCCGACCACTGCCAGCTGCATTTCAATCAGGCCTTCCTGCGCGTGATGGCCGACCGGCTGCGCATGGCCGATTCGCGCTTCGCCAAACTGGCCAGCTAGGTCACCCGGCTTTGATGGCGACCTTGGCCACTCCCCTGAAGATCGCGCCGGCCACGCTGGCCAAACTGGCAAAGATCGGCATCCATCACCGCGCCGATCTGCTGTTGCACCTGCCTTTGCGCTACGAAGACGAGACCCATCTCACCCCCATCGCCCAGGCACTGCCGGGCGAGACGGTGCAGGTGCAGGGCGAGGTCACGCATTGCGAGGTGATGTTCCGCCCGCGCCGCACATTGGTGTGCCGCATCCGGCAGGGCAAGGAAGAACTCACGCTGCGCTTCCTGAATTTCTATCCCGGCCAGCAGAAACAGCTCGCCGTCGGCAAACAGATACGCGCCGTCGGCGAAGTGCGCGGCGGATTCTTCGGGCTGGAGATGGTGCATCCGAAATGCAAGGCAGTGGACGACGAAACGCCGCTGCCGCAGAGCCTGTCGCCGGTGTATCCCACCACAGCCGGCCTGTCGCAGACCGTGTTGCGCAAGCTGATCAACAACGCGCTGGAGAGCATCCCGCTCAGCGACACCCTGCCCGCGCCCTTGCTCGAACGCCTGCAACTGGCTGATTTCGGCGACAGCCTGCGCCTGCTGCACAATCCCACGCCGGACATCTCTGCCGCCACGCTGGGGAAGCGCAGCCACAGCGCCTGGCGGCGCATCAAGTTCGACGAACTGCTGGCGCAGCAACTGTCGATGCGCGTGCATCACCGCGAACGCAGCAAACGCCTCGCCCCCGCCCTGCCCGCACACGACAAACTCACCCATGCCCTGCTGAAAAAATTGCCCTTCCAGCTCACCGGCGCGCAGCAAAAAGTCTGGCGCGAGATCGCGCACGACCTCACGCAGTCGCACCCCATGCAGCGCCTGCTGCTGGGCGACGTGGGCAGCGGCAAGACCATCGTCGCCGCACTGGCCGCATTGCAGGCGATAGAGAACGGCTATCAGGTCGCGTTCATGGCCCCCACCGAGATATTGGCCGAGCAGCATTATCTGAAGCTGCACGAATGGCTGGCACCGCTCGGCATCGAACCGGTGTGGCTGTCCGGCAGCCTGAAAAAGAAAGCCAAGACCGAGGCCGCCGCGCGCATCTCGTCGGGCGACACCCTGCTTGCCATCGGCACGCACGCGCTGTTCCAGAAGGATGTCGAGTTCCACAAACTCGGCCTCGCCATCATCGACGAGCAGCACAAGTTCGGCGTGCAGCAGCGGCTGGCGCTGCGCAACAAGGGCAAGGAACCGCACCAACTGATGATGAGCGCCACGCCCATCCCGCGCACGCTGGCCATGAGCTATTACGCCGACCTCGACGTGTCGGTGATCGACGAACTGCCGCCGGGGCGCACGCCCATCGTCACCAAACTGGTGAGCGACGCGCGGCGAGAGGAAGTGTTCGAGCGCGTGCGCCAGGCCTGCCTCAAAGGCCGGCAAGCCTATTGGGTGTGCCCTTTGATCGACGAGAGCGAAGCGCTGCAACTGCAGACCGCGCTGGACACGCACGCCACGCTGAGCGAGATATTCCCCGAGCTGCGCATCGGCCTCGCCCACGGCAAACTGGGCAGCGAGGAGAAGGCCGCCACCATGGCGGCGTTCAAAGCGGGCGAGCTGCAACTGCTGGTCGCCACCACGGTGATCGAGGTCGGCGTGGATGTGCCCAACGCCAGCCTGATGGTGATCGACCACGCCGAACGCATGGGGCTGGCGCAGCTGCACCAGTTGCGCGGTCGCGTCGGACGCGGTGCAGCGGAGAGCATGTGCGTGCTGCTGTTCCAGCAGCCGCTGTCGGAACTGGCGCGCGAACGGCTGCGCGTGATCTACGAGAACACCGACGGCTTCGTCATCGCGCAGCAGGATTTACAATTGCGCGGCCCCGGCGAACTGCTGGGCGCGCGCCAGAGCGGCGTGGCCATGCTGCGCTTCGCCGACATCAGCGAAGACGAAGAACTGCTGGATACGGCGCGCGAAATCGCCGACGAACTTCTGCGCGAACACCCGGATGCGGCGCGCGCGCACTTACATAGATGGATGGCCAACAAGCATGACTTCCTGCAAGTCTGATTCTTTCTGGAACGGCTCCGCACTCGGTTGCGGCCACGCGCTACGCCCGTGGCTGCACGACCACGGCTCACTCACGCAGCGCATCAAGCGGCGTTGCGACCGGTTCGCCGTGCGTCCCGTGCGCAGCGGACTGGCGCGCATCGCCTACGACCAAGCATCCGTGCTGGGTATCGCCGCGCACCGCCTCGCCTATTCGCGCGAAGTATTCCTGCATGCAGACGGCCGACCGGTGGTGTTCGCGCACAGCGCCTGCCGAGCCGCCGATCTGCGCGGCGTGTGGCAAGCCATGCAAGATTTGGGCAACCGCTCACTCGGCAGCCTGCTGTTCTCCCATCCGCTGGTGGTGCGCCATCCGCTGCACTACGCCGCCCTGCGGCCGCACCATCCGTTGTATCAAAGCGCCGTCAGCGCCATAGCCGCCCGCCCGGAACGGCTGTGGGCGCGCCGCTCGCTGTTCACTCTGCACCGCGCACCACTGCTGGTGACCGAAGTTTTTCTGCCCGAGATATTGAAGCTCAAGTAACCTTGATCATTGATGAAACTACTAGCCCGGATATTTCACACAAACAGGGTCGGCACAGGCTTGAAACCCGCATAGA